>ENA-OQCK01000362-OQCK01000362.1-human-gut-metagenome-genome-assembly--contig:-NODE-362-length-25887-cov-3.604115_pt1 | contig 25887 bp, 35 predicted proteins | sample MGYA00242498_ERZ504578 | MGnify/ENA primary metagenome ERZ504578 (study PRJEB26092, sample SAMD00036229) | human gut metagenome | host: Homo sapiens | study: EMG produced TPA metagenomics assembly of...
CCTGACCGGCATCCGCCCCACCAAGATCGCCCTCACCAGGCTGGAGGAGGGCTGGAAGGAGGAGGATATCCGGTCCTTTATGAAGGAAACCTATCTTGCCAGCGATGAAAGATAGATTTGAGCATTGAGATTGCCGCCAGGGAGAAAAAACTTCTGGAACCATTGGACTATGAGCGCGGCTACAGCCTGTATGTGGGGATACCATTCTGCCCCACCACCTGTCTGTATTGTTCCTTCACCTCCTATCCCATCGGGAAATGGAAGGGGCGCACAGGTCTTTACCTGGAAGCGCTGTTTAAGGAACTGGAATATACGGCCCGGAAGATGGAGGGAAGGCCCCTGGACACGGTCTATTTCGGCGGAGGCACTCCCACATCCCTTTCAGCGGAGGATTTAGAAGCTCTCTTAAGCAGGCTTGAGCAGCTCTTTGATCTGAGCCGGGTGCTGGAGTTCACAGTGGAGGCCGGGAGGCCGGACAGCATTACCATGGACAAGCTTAAGGTACTGAGGGACCACGGCATCACCCGTATTTCCATTAATCCCCAGACCATGAACCAGAAGACCCTGGACCTGATTGGCCGCCACCACACCGTGGATATGGTGAAGGATCGGTTTTACATGGCCCGGGAGCTGGGATTTGACAACATCAACATGGATCTGATTATGGGGCTTCCTGAGGAGAATATGGACGATGTGCGGCGCACCCTGGAGGAGGTAAAGGCTCTGGCGCCGGATTCCCTTACAGTCCATTCCCTGGCCATCAAGAGGGCGGCCAGGCTCAACATGTTCAGGGAAGAGTACGGCGGGCTGAAGATTCAGAACACTCCGGAGATGATTGAGCTCAGCGCTGCCTGTGCCCGCCAGATGGGTATGGAGCCCTATTATCTGTACCGCCAGAAGAACATGGCCGGCAATTTTGAGAATGTAGGGTATTCCCTGCCCGGCAAAGCCTGTATCTACAACATCCTTATTATGGAGGAGATGCAGACCATAGCGGCTGCGGCGCGGGAACCACCACCAAGGTGGTCTTTCCTTCTGAAAACCGCAGGGAACGGTGTGAGAATGTAAAGGAAGTGGAACAGTATATTAGCAGGATTGACGAGATGATACAGCGCAAGGAGCGCATCCTTTAACCCAGGCCGGGGCCCGCGGTTTATATGGACATATACGGCGCGGAAGCGTAAATGCCGGAGTCATGTAAAAAGAGACATGGTTCCGGCAGATTTTATTATAACGATTGAGTTAATAACCATCTGATAAGGAGAGATATCGTGAAGAAAAGAGAGCGTGTATTTGCGGCAATGAAGCATGAACCGGTGGACAGGATTCCCTGTTACTTTACACTCATTTTGCCAGGGAGGCAGCCTTTGGGCAGGCAGCGGTGGAAGAACACCTGAAGTTTTTCCGGGAGGTAAATCCGGATATCCAGAAAATCATGAATGAACATCTGGTTCCCAACATGGGATCTATAAAGACGCCGGAGGACTGGAAATGCATCAGGCCCATTACACTTAAGGATAAATTTATGGAGGATGAGATTGAGCTGGTCAAGAGTCCTGGACCGGTGCGACAGGGACGCCTTTAATATCGGTACCCTTCACGGCATCGTGGCCTCCACCATCCACCCCATTGAACCGGATTACGGCTATATGCCGGTGCGGCAGCTGCTCTGCAGCCATTTAAGGCAGAACAAGGCCCGGTGCTTGACGCCATGAAGCGGATTGCGGACGGACTGTGCCAGCTGGCGGGGAAATTTGTGGAACTGGGTCTGGACGGCATCCTCTACGCGGGACTGGGAGGCGAGCGGTTCCTGTTTACGGACCAGGAGTTTGAGGAGTATATCATGCCGTTTGATAAGCAGATTATGAAGGCCTGCCTGGAAGCGGGAGGACATAACATCCTGCACATGTGCAAGACAGATGTGAATTTTGACCGGTACGACAGTTATAAAGGACTTTACAGCATTGCCAATTGGGGCATCTATGAGACGGGAATGAGCCTGGCGGAGGGCAGGAAACGGTTTGCGGACTGCGCCATTATGGGCGCCTCTCTAACCACAAAGGACCACTGATAGAAGGGACCCCGGATGAGATTCGCCAGGAGGTAAGGCGCGTCATGGCAGAAGCCGGTGAGACAGGCTTTATCCTGGGCACGGACTGCACCATTCCCATGGGAGTGCCTTATGAGCGCATGCGGATTGCGGCAGAGGCCATAAAATAGGGTCCAAATAGGGAAAAATCTATGAAAATGCTTGCAAAATCATAAAAGTTGCTTAAAATAAAGATATTGAACAAAAAACAGGATTGGAGAACGCGTATGGCATTAGCAAAGAAACCGGTCACCGGCATGAGAGATATCACGCCTGCTGAGATGCAGATTCGTGAGTACGTGATGAATCAAATCAAAGAGACCTATAAAAGCTTTGGATTTACCCAGATAGAGACACCCTGCGTAGAGCACATCGGGAACCTGACCAGCAAACAGGGCGGAGATAATGAGAAGCTGATTTTCAAGATACTGAAAAGAGGGGACAAGCTTAACCTGGAAGAGGCGAAGGAAGAGGATGACCTGGTGGACAGCGGCCTGCGCTATGACCTGACCCTCCCCCTTTCCCGCTATTACGCCAACAACGCAGCCAACCTGCCAAGTCCCTTTAAGGCGCTTCAGATGGGAAGCGTGTGGCGCGCGGACCGCCCCCAGAAGGGCCGTTTCCGCCAGTTTGTACAGTGCGACATTGATATCCTGGGAGATGCCACCAGCCTGGCTGAAATTGAACTGATTCTGGCCACCACCGCCGCACTGGGAAGAATCTGCCCGGACAACGGCTTTACAGTCCGTATCAATGACAGGGGCATCCTGCGGGGTATGGCCCTGTACTGCGGCTTTCCGGAGGAGTCCATGGACCAGGTGTTCATTACCCTGGACAAGATGGATAAAATTGGGTATGAAGGCGTGGAGAAGGAGCTTCTGGAATCCGGCTATTGTCCGGAGAGCGTAAGCAAATATCTGGACATGCTTAAGAACGTGACAAAGGATTCAGCCGGGGTAAGGGCTCTGGGACAGATGCTCTCAGAGGTGATGCCCGCCAATGTAAGCGAGGGCCTGGCCCACATCATGGACACGGTGGCTGAGGTGGCTGAGGCTGACTTTGGCCTGGAGTTCGACCCCACGTTGGTCAGGGGCATGTCATATTATACAGGGACTATTTTCGAGGTTTCCATGGAAGGCTTTGGCGGTTCCGTGGCAGGCGGCGGCCGCTACGATAAGATGATTGGAAAGTTTACAGGCATGGAGACACCGGCCTGCGGATTCTCCATAGGCTTTGAGCGCATTGTAACCATCCTTATGGACAATGGCTTTACCGTGCCCGGCGTTTCAGCAGTAAGGCGTTTCTCTTTGAGAAGGGCGTGGACAGCGCCAGGCTGGCAGCTGTAATCTGCGAGGCCATGGAAGAGAGAAAGAAGGGCGTACGGGTTCTGGTTGCCAGATGAATAAGAACAAGAAGTTCCAGAAGGAACAGCTGGGCAGGGAAGGGTATACGGAGTTTAAGGAATTTTATAAAGAAAGCCTGAAGAATTAAGGAAAATAAAGGAGATAAGACAATGGCAGAATCAATGGTTGGGTTAAAGCGTACCCATAGATGTACGGAAGTGACCACTGCCCACATCGGTCAGGAAGTGACCGTTATGGGATGGGTTCAGAAGAACAGGAATAAGGGCGGCATCATCTTTGTGGATTTGAGGGACCGCTCCGGCATCCTTCAGATTATATTTGAGGAAAGTGACTGCGGCGCAGAGAGCTTCGCAAAGGCGGAAAAACTGAGGAGCGAGTTCGTAGTTGCCGTTACAGGACGGGTGGAGGCCCGCTCCGGCGCGGTAAATACCAATCTGGCCACGGGCGCCATAGAAATCAGGGCCAATTCCGTGCGCGTTCTTTCCGAGTCCGAGACACCTCCCTTCCCCATTGAGGAAAACAGCAAGACAAAGGAAGAACTGCGTCTGAAATACCGTTTCCTGGATTTGAGAAGACCGGATATCCAGAAAAATCTTATGATTAGGAGCCGGGTGGCTACCCTGACCAGAGCTTTTCTGGCATCTGAGGGATTCCTTGAGATTGAGACTCCCACCCTGATTAAGAGTACGCCTGAGGGGGCCAGGGATTATCTGGTACCCAGCCGTGTGCATCCTGGTTCCTTCTACGCCCTGCCCCAGTCACCGCAGCTGTTCAAGCAGCTTCTCATGTGTTCCGGTTATGACCGCTATTTCCAGCTGGCCCGCTGCTACCGTGACGAGGACCTGAGGCAGACCGCCAGCCTGAATTCACACAGATTGACATGGAGCTGTCCTTTGTGGATGTGGACGATGTGCTGGATGTAAATGAGCGCCTGTTAAAGAAGCTGTTTAAGGAAATCTGTAATTTTGATGTGCAGCTGCCCATTCCCCGCATGACCTGGCAGGAAGCATGGACCGTTTTGGTTCCGATAAGCCGGATCTGCGTTTTGGTATGGAGCTCAAGAATGTTTCAGAGGCGGTTAAGGGCTGCGAGTTCGCGGTGTTTAAGGGCGCCCTGGAAAATGGCGGCAGTGTCCGCGGCATCAATGCCCAGGGACAGGGACATATGCCGCGTAAAAAGATAGACGCTCTGGTGGAGTATGCCAAGGGCTTTGGCGCCAAGGGACTTGCCTATGTGGCAATCAGCGAGGACGGCACCTTCAAGTCCTCCTTTGCAAAGTTCATGAAGGATGAGGAAATGAATGCCCTGATTAAGGTCATGGACGGAAAGCCGGGCGACCTGCTGCTGTTTGCCGCTGACCGGGATAAGGTGGTATTCGATGTCCTGGGCAACCTGCGTCTGGAACTGGCCAGACAGCTGGATTTGCTTAAGAAGGATGACTTTAAGTTCCTGTGGGTGACAGAGTTCCCGCTTCTGGAATATTCAGAGGAAGAGGACCGTTACGTGGCCATGCACCATCCATCACCATGCCCATGGATGAAGATTTACAGTATATTGATACGGATCCCGGCAGGGTTCGCGCCAAGGCTTATGATATCGTCCTGAACGGCGTGGAGATGGGAGGCGGTTCCGTGCGTATCCACCAGGCCGATATCCAGTCCAAGATGTTTGAAGTGCTGGCTTTACGCCTGAGAGAGCCAAGGAGCAGTTCGGCTTTCTTCTGGAGGCATTTAAGTATGGTGTTCCGCCCCACGCAGGTCTGGCATACGGCCTTGACCGCGTGGTGATGTTAATGGTGGGAGCTGACAGTATCCGCGACGTTATCGCGTTCCCTAAGGTGAAGGATGCTTCCTGTCTGATGACGGAGGCGCCTGGACAGGTGGATGAGAAACAGCTGGAGGAGCTGCATATTGCGGTTGCGGCTGAGGAAGAGCAGTATCATATATAGGATTATCAGACGGAGCTGGTCCCATGGGGCCGGCTCCTTTAATAGTTTGCCTGACTGAGTGGGATTTTCTGATTTTTATAATTTTCCAGTTGACATTTTAAAATCTGAGCATATAATGTAGATATAAACGTATGAACACTTATTCATTCAATCAAATAAAAATAAGTAGAGGAGGTTACCAGCCATGGCAATGAATGATGTGGAATGCTGCGATTTTTACCAGGTTCATGAGGATGTGGTAAGGGCAGTCAATGACAAGATGCCGGATGAGGATAAGCTATATGACCTGGCGGAGATATTCAAGGTGTTTGGGGATTCCACCAGGATCAAGATATTGTATGTGCTCTTTGAGGCGGAGATGTGTGTCTGCGACATTGCGCAGCTGCTTAATATGAACCAGTCAGCCATATCACACCAGCTGAGAATCCTTAAGCAGAACCGCCTGGTAAAGAGCCGCAGGGACGGCAAGGCTGTATTCTACTCGCTGGCGGACAGTCATGTGAGGACCATCATCAACCAGGGTATGGAGCATATAGAGGAATAGGTTTTGCTGTAGATGCCATGGTGCGGGGATGGAACATGAAGTATAAATAAAATAACAAATAGGAGGAGAAGATTGAAAATGAAGAAAAAATTCAAACTGCAGGACCTGGATTGTGCCAACTGCGCGGCCAAAATGGAGGAAGCAATCAAAAAAATTGAGGGTGTCTCAGATGCGACGGTGAGCTTCATGACCCAGAAAATGACCATAGAAGCAGATGACAGCAGGTTCGACGAAATTATGAAGGAAGTAGTGTCTGTATGCAGGAAGGTGGAGCCTGACTGCGTGATCCAGCTTTAAACGCAGCAGGACGGCACCGGAAAGGAAACCGATATGACTAAGAAACAAAAGGCAATGCTGTCCCGTATTATAGCAGCCTTTATCATTTACATTACCCTGCAGTGTCAGACCACATGGAGATTTTGCCGGAATGGTTTGGGCTGTGGGGAAAGATGGCTTTGTACCTGATTCCCTATGTTCTGATTGGATGGGATATTGTATACAGGGCATTTCGCAATATCCGAAACGGTCAGGTTTTTGATGAGAATTTCCTGATGACAGTGGCTACCTTCGGCGCCTTTGGCGTGGGGGAATATTCGGAAGCTGTGGCGGTTATGCTGTTTTATCAGGTGGGCGAACTGTTCCAGAGCTACGCGGTGAACCGTTCCAGGCAGTCCATCACTGAGCTTATGGATATCTGCCCGGAGTATGCCAACATAGAGGAGGATGGGCAGTTAAAGCAGGTGGACCCGGACGACGTACAGGTGGGAGATATCATCGTGGTCAAGTCCGGGGAGAGAATTCCTCTTGACGGCAAAGTCGTGTTTGGGGACTCCATGGTGGATACCTCAGCGCTGACCGGTGAGTCCGTGCCCCGTAAGGTAGCGGAGGGAGACGACATCATCAGCGGCTGTGTCAACGGTAGCGGCCTTCTGCGGGTGCAGGTCGCAAAGGAGTTTGATGATTCCACCGTGGCAAAGATTCTGGAGCTGGTGGAGAATGCCAGCAGCAAAAAAGCCCATGTGGAAAACTTCATCACCCGGTTTGCCAGATATTATACCCCCCTGGTGGTGATGGGAGCCGTGCTCCTGGCTGTGATTCCGCCCCTGTTCTTTGGCCGGACCTGGTCCGAGGGCGTCAGAAGGGCCTGCACCTTTCTGGTCATCTCCTGCCCGTGCGCCTGGTGATTTCCGTGCCTATGAGCTTCTTCTCAGGCATCGGCGCTGCTTCCAAAAAGGGTGTGCTCATCAAGGGAAGCAACTATCTGGAGGCTCTGTCTGAGATGGACACCATTGTCTTTGACAAGACAGGTACGCTGACCAAGGGAGAATTCAAGGTGACTGAGATTCACGCAGTGGCCGGCAGCCTGTCCCGGAGCGTCTGAGGTGCCGCGGACCAGGGTGTGGGCGGCCAGCCAGCCTTCCGATGAGAAAAAGCGTTCCCTGCTGGAACTGGCGGCACTGGCGGAAAGTTATTCAGACCACCCCATCTCACGCTCCATCAAGGATGCGTGGGGAGATACCATGGACCTGAACCGTGTCAGCAATGCCAGGGAGATATCCGGCCATGGAGTGCGGGCGGAGATTGACGGTCATACCGTACTGGCCGGCAACAGCAAGCTGATGAAAGAAATGAATGTGCAGTATCAGGAATGCACCAGCATGGGCACGGTTGTGTATGTTGCTCTGGACGGCGTGTACTGCGGATATATCGTCATATCGGATTCAATCAAGGATGAGGCATTTGAGGCAATCAGGAACCTAAAAAAGGTGGGTGTCAGAAGGACAATCATGCTCACCGGCGACAAGAAAGAGGTAGGAGAAGCAGTGGCGGCCAGGCTGGGACTGGATGAGGTCCACGCGGAGCTCCTTCCGGGAGACAAGGTGGCAAAGGTTGAGGAGCTGCTGTCACGGCAGACAGGAAAGCACAGGCTGGCCTTTGTGGGAGACGGAATCAATGATGCGCCTGTTCTCTCCAGGGCGGACGTGGGAATTGCCATGGGAAGCATGGGCTCAGATGCAGCCATCGAGGCAGCGGATATTGTGCTTATGGACGACAACCCTGCCAGAATCGCGGATGTGGTCCGCATATCGCGAAAGACCATGTCCATTGTAAAGCAGAACATCGCCTTTGCGCTGGGGGTCAAGGCAGTGGTGCTCTTAATGGGCGCCGCGGGTGCGGCCAATATGTGGGAGGCAGTGTTCGCGGATGTGGGCGTGTCGGTCATTGCCATACTAAACGCAATGAGAGCCTGTCACTGTAATAAGCGTAAAGCCTTTTGGCAGCGAAGAAATAGTTACCTTCCGGAAATATAAAAAAAGCGTATCGGGTACATGTAAAATACATGTCCGCCCGATGCGCTTTGTTTTATTCATGGCAGAATATAATGCCGCAGTGCTGAAAACCAAATCATGATAGGAACCTCACAGAAGGATGTCCTCCAGGCTGCGTTTGGGAACATAGTGAACCTGATTCCCGTCGCGGTAGTACGCAGTGGACCCATCTTCCTTTACCGACACCAGGACTACTTTTTCCCTGGGCTTTCCAAGGGCCAGCACCAGGTCTATGCTGTAATGCTCCGGATCAAGTCCCAGGAGCCGGCCGATCTCTGACCGCATGCAGCTGCCAATCATACATCCGCCGTATCCCTTTTCCGCGGCAGCCAGCATGATGGTCTGGGCCGTGATTCCGTCATCCCACTGCTTGTTTTTTCCGATAGCCAGGTCACAGGCAATGACGATGTAGGCGGAGGGTCTCTCGCCCTCCTCTGGTCCGTCCCAATCCTTCAGGGCGCCGCCCAGGCAATATACGGGAAGATATCGGCGCATTCCTCCGGTGTGCACAGAATCTTGAATTTGAGGGCCTGGGCATTGGAGGCAGAAGCGGCCAGACGGGCCGTATCCACCATATCAGCCAGTTCATTGTATGGGATGGCGGTATCCTGATAAAATCTTCTGTAAGAGCGGCATTGTTTCACAAGGTCTTTGAGCATAGGCTTCCTCCTAATCCGGCAGTTCATGGCCGTGGGTGATGTGGCGCTTGATGGCATCAAAGCTTTCAGCGCTCAGGGTGTGTTCCATGCGGCAGGCATCCTCAGCAGCTGTCCTGGGGTCCACACCCAGGTAAATCAGCCAGTTGGACAGCAGCGTATGGCGTTCATACATGGTGTCCGCAATGGCCTGTCCGGAAGGCGTCAGCGTGATATGCCCCTGATCGTCCATCTGGACATATCCGTTCTGGCGGAGATTCTTCATGGCCACGCTGACACTGGGCTTGGAGAATCCAAGTTCATTGGCAATGTCGATGGAGCGGACATAGGGCTTTTCCCTGGCCAGCATGAGTATGGTTTCCAGATAATTCTCTGCTGATTCCTGTATTTTCAAGTCTGTAAATACCCCCGTTTATTTAGTATGATAGTTCTAAGTGTAACATATAAAAAAACGATTGACAAGAGAGTTAGAAAGTGCTAATCTGAGAATGAAGTTAGAAAAAGCTAACCTGTAAGAGCGCTTATAAGAGCGCCTGTAAAAAGATTGGGAAAGGGTCAGAACCGGTGTCTGTCCAGGCATAAACAGGAAGGAGGAGAAGATACAAATGAATCTTTCGACATTAATCATTCTGGTCATATTGGTCCTGCTCACAGGGGCAATCGTCCGTGTCATGATAAAGGATAAGAAGTCAGGCAAGGGATGCGGAGGATGTGCGGGAGGATGCGGAGGCTGCGCGGGTTCCTCTATGTGTCATGGAAGCCATGAGAAGGCTGGGAAAGGGGTTTAGTGTCTGCAGGGTCTCAGGTTAAAAGCTGTCTTGAATAATGTACTAGGAATAAAACGAGGTGTATAATATGAGGAATACATCTCGTTTTTACTGTTTGTGAAGTTCTTTTTTGTTCCATAGTTATAGCGATTTTTTGTAAGAGTATCCGTGATGTGTTAAACCGGATAGGGATAAAAATAGATATGTACTGGCAGGAGCATAGATTTTCTCCTGCCTTTTCCTGTATTCAGGCTACGATAATGAAAGAGCTTCAGCCCTGCTGTGAGTTCGGTCGCAAAAGCAGGGGCTTTAAGTATATTAAGAATGTATAGTTAATTAAATGAACACTATAATATAAAAAACAGTCAAACATATGTTGACAAATAGAAAATAATAATGTAATATATACAAAAGGAAAGATATTTAAGTTAATTAAATAAACTATATTGCCAAAGCTTTTAGTTATATATTAAAATAATGAACATAAATAGAGAGGAGGATATGGCTGATTATGAAGTATGGAATGAATAGTAATGAAATGCAGAAGACAAACCGTACTCTTGTCCTTAAAACCCTTCTGGAAAATGGAAGTATGACAAGGACAGACCTTTCGGCGCGGATTGGACTTCAGAAGGCAACTATAACCAATATCATAAATGAATTTTTAGATTTGGGTATTATTGCTGTGGATGGAGAAAGCGCTTCGGGGAGACGTGGTGAATTGATTTGCCTTAAACTGGACGGAATTTACATTATGTCGATTAGTATTAATCGGAAGGATTACCGAGTTAGCGTGTATTCCGTTGACGGACATATGATTAATCATATACGATTTGAATTTTTGGAAAAAAGAGATATTTATGAAATAATAAGAAGGCTGAAAGAGACGGGAAAAAATCTGATAGAACAGTATGGTAAAGACCGTGTGATAGAAATTTGTCTGGGATTACCAGGACCATATATCCGTAAAGATAAAGATGTAGACCGGGAAGAATTCCTTGTATCGGGATTTGAGCAGTTAAGCTGGGTCAATATACATAAAGAACTGGAGGAGACTTTTGGCCGCCCTATTATATCTGAACACGATGCAAAATTATTAGCCTATGCTGAGTGGAAATGTGCCGAAGAACGCCAGACAGACAGGCATGTCAGTTTAGTTGCTCTGGGCTCCGTGGGATTTGGCATCGGGGCAGGAATTATAATAAATGGAAAAATTGTAGAGGGACAGTTGGGAATCGCCGGAGAAATCGGACATATGGGTATCAATTATAACGGAAAGCATGCGCAGAATGGGATACAGGTACCTATGAATACTGTGCGGGCACAGAAAGCGCAGTGCGGTATATGTTGGAACGTCTTTATGAATTTCCGGAAAGTCCATTAACCGAAAAAAGCTCCTATTGGGAAATATTAGATGCTTATAAAAATGGTGACCCGCTGGCGGTTTATGCAATTGATAAGATGGCGTGGATGCTTGGATATGGAATTGCCAGTATTGTTTATATTATCAACCCGGACTGTGTCATATTGGGAGCGGATTATCCAGATTTGCCGGAATTCCTCGAGAAGGTACAGCGGTCAGTCAGTCAGTTCGTCCATCCATCTATAGTGGAAAATGTTTCCATAAGATGCACAAAGCTGAAGGAGGATACGATTTTGCTGGGAGGGTATTATATTGCGCTGGAGAAGCTGTTTAAAAACAACCTATTACTGGAAAGGATTCGGCAGGCATTATGCTGACAGGATACTATTTGTCTTTTTTACGCGCGGGAAAAGATAAAAAGATATAAAACATGTTAAAAAGGAGAAGATGATATGAAAAAGAAGGGTGTACTGAGCATTATGATGGCAGTGGCAATGGCTGCAAGCTTAGCTGGATGCGGAAGTTCCGGCACAGATGCGGGAAGCGGTGAACCAACAAAGACTGTGGAAGTGTCTTCTGAAAAAGAGGAAACGTCATCAGGAGCCGAGAAGGCTGTATCAACGGAAGCAAAGTCGGATAAAGTTGTATCAGATATAACGATTGCGTATGTCCCAACAACGATGAATAATCCATTTTGGACAGCTATGATGGGGGGTATCAAGGATGCCATGACTGATAAGGGAATGGATCCGGGCAGACAGTTGGTTACAGTAGATGCTGAAAGCGATCAGGCAACCATGAATAATTACATTTATGACTTGATTAACCAGGAAGTGGATGCAATCATTATGGCGCCTATGGATTGTACTGCATGTACAGAAGCGCTTTTGGCGTGTGCGGATGCCAACATTCCGGTTGTTAATGTGGATACCGCTGCAGAACGCACAGATTTAGTGGTATCGGTGATTGCTTCTGATAACTATGCGGCGGGTGTTGAATGTGCAAAAAATATGATGGAAAAGCTGGAAGAGGGATCTAAAATTTATATTATGAATCAGCCTTCGGGAACTGCGTGTGTGCAGCGCGAGCAGGGATTTAGAGATACCATTGGCGATTATTTTAATATTATAGGGACTTCTGATACTTCAGGAGATACTGCAACGACACTGCCGGTTGCTGAAGACGCAATTACAGCCGACAGCGGGCTTGCTGGCTTCTTTTGCATCAACGATATGGCTGCGCTGGGCTGTGTACAAGCGTGCGCAGCGTCCAATAGGCCTGATATTGTAATATATGGTGTTGACGGGAATCCGGATTTTATGAGTTATGTGGCAAATGGTTCTGCAACCGGTTCTGCTGCTCAACAGCCGTCTGTTGTTGGAGCTAGTGCGGTAGATGTAGCGCTCTCCTACTTGGCTGGCGAGACTGTGGAAAGTGAAATAATTGTTCCGGTTGAACTGATTACGGCAGATAATATTGGTGATTTTGATATTTCAGATTGGCAGTAAGTCCCAACCAGTTTGCATGAAGAGTGCTCTCAAGGGGAAGACCTATGGGGGTTTTCCCCTTTCGAATTGTCAAGGGGTAACAAGGTAAGGAGCATAGAAGATGAAAAAAGAGCTTTTACGCATGGAAAATATAGTAAAGACTTTTCCGGGTGTACGTGCGCTCAATAATGCGGCGATTACCGTACATGAAGGCGAGGTCATGGGGCTTATGGGTGAGAACGGTGCGGGAAAGTCTACGCTCATGAATGTGCTGGGAGGCGTATTTACAGCGGATTCGGGCGACATATATATCGAAGGAAAGATGGTCAGTATCCACTCAGTCCACGACTCCCAGAATATGGGGGTGGCATTTATCCATCAGGAACTTGCGCTAGAACCGTATCTTACAATTGCAGAAAATATCTTTCTGGGCCGTGAAATGAGGAATTCTTTTGGAATGGTAAATAAAGATAAGATGGCAGAGGCCGCAAGACCCTTATTGGAACGAGTTGGCCTTGAAGTGGATCCTAATGAAAATGTCGGAAAACTTTCAATAGGACAGCAGCAGATGGTAGAAATAGCAAAGTCGTTTTCCTTAAATGCAAAGATACTCATCTTGGATGAGCCAACATCCTCGCTTTCAGAAAAGGAAGTGGACATACTTTTTAAGACTGTCGGCGATTTAAAAAAGCAGGGTATGGGGATTGTGTTCATTACGCATAAAATGGCAGAAGTGTTTCAGTTGTGTGATGCGGTTACGATCATGCGTGACGGAGAATTTATGGGTGAACTCCAATCTAAAAAATGTACAGAGGCGCAGCTATATCCCTTATGGTTGGACGGGACTTGGGAAATTATTATGTAAGGACATTTAATGAGCTGGGACAGGTTGTGTTAGAAGCTAGAAATATATGTGCAGGAAAAAGAGCCATAAATTGCAGTTTTTCCGTGCGAAAAGGAGAGATACTGGGTTTTTACGGTCTGGTAGGTGCTGGCCGGTCGGAATTGATGAAAGCTGTTATGGGACTGGATCCTTTGGATTCAGGAGAGATATATCTGAAAGGCGAATTGGTAAAAAGGCCAGACCCAATGTTTATGCAAAAAAGAGGTGTTGCCCTCGTTCCAGAGAGCCGTAAAACAGAGGGGCTGTTATTAAAGAATACAATTGCATTTAATATATCCCTTCCTGTTCTGGACCGATTCATGAGAGGGATGCGGGTAGATGCTGATAAGGAAGCAGGGATTGTTGAACAGGGTATAGATGCACTGAAAATAAAGGCACCGTCCCCTAATATAAATTGTTCAACTTTGTCAGGAGGCAATCAGCAAAAGGTGTTGCTTGCAAAGTGGTTGGCAACGGATCCGGAGGTGCTGATTCTGGATGAACCTACACGTGGTATTGATGTGGGGGCTAAAGCTGAGATATATACTATCATTAATAACCTGGCAAAGGAAGGATTGGCAATTATATTGATTTCTTCCGAAATGCCTGAGGTTATGAATATGAGTGACCGTGTAGTGATAATGCATGAAGGGCGGATTACAGGAGAGCTGGCACACCAAGATGGTATTTCTCAGGAGATGATTTTAACATACGCAATGGGGGTGAACAAAAATGAATAGAAGATCTTATAGTGCTATGGTTCGCGCAACACGTAACTATTTCAGGCTAAACTGCGGTATCCTTATTGCTTTATTTGCCATGGGCACGCTTTTTGCAATTTTTGGAAATAATTTCTTAACTAAAACCAATATGGTGAATTTATTGAGAACTTGCGCTACTAACTGTTATCTAGCGATTGGAGTACAGCTTGCTATTATATTGGCTGGTATTGATCTGACAGGAGGAGCTTGGCTGCCCTTAGTGGAGTCATGTGCGTTATGACCTTTGAAAGCTTTGGACTCCCCATACCCATGGGTATTGCTGTTGGAATCCTGGTGGGGACATTTGTAGGCTTGATAAATGGCGTCATCATTACATATACAGGAATCCATCCTTTTGTGGTGACACTGGCAATGCAGTCTGTATGCAGGGGAGCCGCATATCTGATTGCAAATGGTTCTCCGGTAACTACGAAGAATACGAATTTTAGCGCGTTTGGGACGGGTTCTCTGGGAGTGGTTCCATATCCGGTTATCTATATGATAATATTCCTGATTATGGATTATTTCTTGCTAAACAAATTAAGAACCGGGCGGCATATCTACGCGGTTGGTGGAAATGAATTATCTGCCCGTTTTTCCGGAATTGATGTCAAAAAGATAAAAATTCTGGTATGGACAATTAGCGGAACGATTGCAGGCTTCTGTGGAGTTGTCCTGGCGGCCAGGCTCTCCTCTGGTCAGCCTTCGACCGGAGAAGGGTATGAGACAGATGCTATTGCGGCGGCAGTACTCGGAGGAACGTCCTTCTTTGGCGGTACCGGTACAGTTGGTGGTTTGATGATTGGAGTTTTAATCATTGGCGTGATTTCCAATGGTCTTAATTTGATGCATGTAAATTCATATTGGCAATTTGTCCTAAAGGGCATGATTATCATTGCCGCTGTTTATTTTGATATCCTAAAACAGAAAAAACAGAATGCATCCAAATAAGTACTGTTAATTAATATTTCAGGAGGATTTTGTAGTAATGGACGGTAAATTAAAAAGACAATTAGAACTGCAGGCTTATAAAATGCGTAAACTTGCATTACAGACCATTGAAGCCGCGGGCTCAGGACATATAGGAGGATCATTCTCCATAGCGGAGATTTTATCGGTTCTGTATTTTGATGAGATGAATGTAGATGTAAATGAGCCAAAGAAGATAGACCGTGACCGCTTGGTGTTATCTAAAGGACATTGCTCCCCCTCCTTGTATACGGCTCTGGCGATGAAGGGTTTTTTTAAACCAGAACATCTTGCAACTTTTAGGAAAATTGACAGTGACCTTTCAGGACATGTGGAAATCCATGTTCCAGGGGTTGATATGTCAGGGGGATCGTTGGGACAGGGATTGTCAGTTGCACTTGGCATGGCTATGTATGGACAAAGCAGAAAACTGGGATATCGCGTATTCTGTATTATGGGAGACGGTGAAATTCAGGAAGGCAGATCTGGGAAGCGGCCATGGCGGCTGGATTTTACAGGGCGGATAATTTAATCGCATTTGTTGATAATAATAAATTGCAATTGGATGGCTCCCTTGAAGAGGTCATGTCACCCTATCCAATTGGAGAGAAGTTCAGAGCCTTCGGGTGGAATGTAATGGAAATAGACGGAAGTGATATCGAACAGATACATAATGTGATTGAATTGGCATCTTCAACAAGTGGGAAGCCAACGGTAATTGTTGCAGATACCGTTAAGGGAAAAGGAGTGTCCATATTTGAAAACCAGGTTCGCTTCCACGGAGGAAAACCCACGGAGGAAGAATTTAAAACAGCATATGCAGAACTTGACGAAAGAATTGCAGAATTGGAGGACTGATAAAATGGGCGAAAATATTTCTACTAGAGTAGCATATGGCCTCGCATTGGAAGAATTTGGTGATAGAGATAATGTTTATGTCTTTGATGCGGATTTGAAGAGTTGTACAATGACTCAGTATTTTTCGGAGAAATATCCGGAACGTTTTTTTTAATATCGGTATTGCGGAAGCAAATATGGTTGATATAGCGGCGGGTTTTGCTACCTGTGGGGCTGTTTCTCTGGTACATACCTTTGCGGTGTTCGCAGCGGGGCGTACCTATGACCAAATCCGTAACAGTGTGGCATATCCAGGATTAAATGTGAAAATAATAGGAAGCCATGCCGGCTTGACCGTAGGTGAGGACGGAGCCAGCACCAGTGCATCGAAGATATCAGTTTGATGCGTACGATTCCAAAGATGACAGTAATTGTGCCCTGTGATTCTCATGAGACACGTTTGGCAACAAAGGCGGTTTTGGAATATGAAGGGCCATGTTATTTGAGAACCGGCCGCTGCGCCCTGGATTGCGTAACGGACAATTTTGAGAATTATAAATTTGAGATTGGTAAAGGGGTACAGTTGGTTGACGGTACGGATGTAACAATTATTGCTTGTGGCCTGATGGTTCAGGAATCATTGAAGGCAGAGAAGATTCTGGAAGCGGAAGCATAAATGCCCGTGTAATTGATATGCATACAATTAAGCCGATTGACAGGGATATTATCATTAAGGCGGCAAAAGAGACAGGGGCTATCGTGACAGCAGAAGAGCATAATGTGATAGGAGGCCTGGGCGGTTCTGTTTCGGAAGTAATAGTTGGAACGGAACCTGTTCCTATTGAGTTTATCGGTGTGGAAGATAAATTTGGTCATTCGGGTGCTCCAAAAGAACTGCTGGAATCATTTGGTTTGACGCCAGAGCATATTGCCGCGGCGGCCAAACAAGCGATTCAGCGAAAGAAATAACACACACTCTAGCCTGACATAAAAGAGGGGGTGGGCCCATACAAATGTGTATTTGTTGGCGTTCGCCTCTATTTTTGTCCCATCCTATGAAGACCGCTTCCCCCGATATTTCCCCTGACTTATATAAGAATTCTGGCGCCCCTGCCATGACCTGCTCCGCGCAGGGAGCAAAGTGCAGGGTGCGGAACCTCGCGATCGTCGTATGCATCTGTCTTGAGTATACTTTACTTGTAGTAAAACTTCTAATATGTGTTCCACTGTCCTAAGTCCACAGGCTGTACTGAACGGTGTTATCAATTTGTTATCAAATCTCTGTTATCAATTAAAGATTCTCGTAATATCCTGATACCGGTTGATGACACGATAAGTTCTACATACTCGTTACTTACCTTGCAGATAATCACATAATCTTCCCATACCGCATATTTATAATCTGTCCGAAAGCTGACTCGTTTGGAAAGATCTGAACCCATTCCCGGAAACATCTGGAGATTCTCAAATTTACCATAAATTCCTTTATGGTCTTTGCGGCGTATTCTTCATTATCTTCAGCAATATAATCCCGGATATTCTTCAGATCCTTTGCAACAATCGGATTGATCCGCAATTTTAACATCTTATTCCCCCACAAGTGCTTTCAGTTCGTCCAGATCAAGCCAGCCTTCGCCGTCCTTCACTGCTTCTTCGGCTTCCTGAAGCTTCACGAGAAGCTTCTTTTCTGCACGATCACGCTCATAATCTTCAATATCCATGACTACAAATCGTCCTCTGCCATTCTTAGTCAGATATACCGGTTCTCCTTTGTGACAGTTTTTCAGGACTTCGTTATAATTTCTCAAATCAGATACTGGTAAAATATTTGCCATATTCTTTCAGCTCCTTCCTTGATTTCACATTGTTTCTGCTACTTATATTATACACAAAAAGCTGTAAAATTCAACGTGAATTTTTACAGCTTGTGATATATGAATATTTCCGCTAACCAGGATACATATTACTTCTGATTATTTACTCAAACTTCCCACACCATTTGGTGTGATGAACCTTGGAAATTCAATACGTTAGCACTTAAAAAGGCACAAACCCGGCTTGCATGGTATAATTGAATTGCCAAAAACAATCACACAGTAAGGAGATTCATGCCATGTCAAGTATACCACATAATCAGAATAAGGAAAACGAGGTTTTTGAATTTGCCGCAAAATTTATCAGTTGTGCCCGCTTTTTTCTGGCCGCAGCGTTAAATTTGACAACAGACCGTCAGAGTTCCATAAGCTGAGGAAGTCAGCCGCTTTGTACCAGAAGAGTAAACAGTGGTGTATGGATTGGAAAATGCATATGGATATGGACGTTCTCTGGCGGTATGGCTCTTAGAGAAGGGCTGTGCGGCCAAGGATGTAAACACAGCGCTTTCCTACGCCCAGAGAAAGAGTGTTCCGATGTACCAGAAAAGTGACAGCTACGAACAGATGGTCTGACAGCCAGAGAACATCAGGGAAAGCCCAGCAGCATGTGCAGTCGCTATCAGTTCCAGCATGACATCTGTCGCTTTCCGGCGTGGCTGCGGCGTCTTCCGGCAACGGAACGGCCGCCAAAGCTTTTGGCACCGCAGAGCAGGTTTTTGTCTTCTGCCGCAGAGAGCAGGCAGTAATTGACAGGGACAAAAGAATTCCATCTGACCAGCCCAAGGTAAGGAGGCGGAATCCTTTTTTGAACTTCATGGAATAGTGGTCGAACACTTTCGCCAGGAGCTCTGCCTTTTTGGAGTGGGAGCGGTCAAACAGGCTGTCATCTATAATGAAGACGTCCTTCCGCTTTTCGTCCGTGAGCGGCTTCATGAAAACATTGATGATCCTCGAAGACAAGAGCGCAGTAAAACGCTGCCAGTTTGTTTTCACGATGTTCAGGAAGCGGTACAGAGTATAAAGTGGCCCATCTTGTCAAGACAATTTTTAAGCAAGTTTATCGTTAGGTGATAAACGTATGTTCCTGGAAATATCTGGAACAGTCCACGTTATTTCTTTCCTTGATGACACAGGACTTGAGGGTGGGACGCGTGTCAAGGGCCTGCCACGCAGTGGTGCTTTGCCCCTTTGATACGTGGCACAACCTCAAGTAAAATTCTGGAAGGAAAGGAATCTATTTACTACCATAATAAAGGCTGGCCGGGGTACGGTAGCCAAGGCTTTGATGGAGCCTTTCATTGTTATAGTATTCCAGATACTGGTATATCCCCTTCCTTGCCTCCCGTGGATATTGGTAATCCTTCAAGTAGATGTCCTCATATTTCAGACTCCTCCAGAAACGCTCAATAAAGATGTTGTCATAGGCCCGGCCACGGTGGTCCATACTGATCAGACAGCCGGTCTCCTGGAATAAACGGGTGTATTTCGGGCTTGTGAAGTGGCTTCCCTGATCGTTGTTCATAATGACGGGCTGGGAGCGCTCAAGCGCTGCGGCACGCGTCCAGCACAAACGGGATTTCCAATGTATCATTGATTTCCCAGGCCAGCACATACCGGGAATACCAGTCAATAATCGCCGTCAGGTACAGCCAGCTTTTCTGAATGGGGATATACGTAATATCAATGCTCCAAACATGGTCCGGATAGGCGGCTGAAACGTCCTTTAAAAGGTGCGGATAAACTTTATGGGACGGGTCCCTGCGGCTGGTACTCTGCCGGGGGTAAATGCCTGTATGCCCATTTCCTGCATCCGGGCCAGTACGGTCTTGCGTTCCACCTGGAACCATAATAGGTGCCCGGCCAATTCCCGCTTGGGTCCACATAATTCAATGGGCTGCTCTTCACATAATTATACCGGTTCAGGGTCAGCGGGTCTGTGATATTCCCCAGATAGCTGTCCTCACTGATGAATCCGGCCGTCTTGACACTGTAATACCTTGACCGCAGATACTGGGCATCTATATTGGGGTTAAAGCTCTCTGCATTGTAGCTGTATACATTGTTATACTGCGGCTTTCCAAATGTAATGTCGCCATAGGCATTATACCGGTAGGACTGCCAGATATAGCCATCGCTTCCTGTCACACCTGTCACACTGCCTCTTGGGTCATAGGTATAGTAGCCGGTCCAGCCGGTAAAGCGCTCATTGGTCAGGCGTTCATTCCCGTAGCTGTACGCTGTATCCATTATACCATTGATATTCAGCTCCATCAACACTTCCACATGGTCGCGGTTCACATCATTGACATGCTCCACCAGCTCATAATTCTTCTGTTTCCCGGTGGTCTTAATCATGTCAATCAGTTCCTGCTCCAGCTCGGATACCTCGCCCGCCACCGGGAACAGGATGCCGCTCTGATTCTGGCTCCCGCCTGTATTATTGGTGTTTCCGCTGGCATTTCCGTTATTGTCATTGGTTCCTCCGGTGCTGCTGTTGCCGTTTCCATTTCCGCTGTTGCCGTTTTCGTTTCCGCTGTTGCCGTTTCCGTTTCCATTGTTTCCGTTCCCCCAGCCACAATGGTTCACGTTGCCGCCGTTCCCGTTATTGCCGTTATCATTCTTTCCGGCATAGCTGGCTGCCGCATTGCCTGGCTTACGGCACCCGGGGCTGCATTGCCTGGTGTCGCAGTCATGGTTTGCCCATAGTCAGCGTTGGCCGTATCACTGCTGTCTGTTCCTGTCTCCTCCTGGGCTGTTACAGTCTCCTCCGGGATTCCTAAACCTTCCGCCAGGCCTCCAAGGATTTCTTCACTGAAGAGACGCTCAGCCAATGCCTGGCTTACGCCGGCACCGAGTTTCCCCGCTTCCGGCTCTTCACCGGTAAAGAATTCTGCGATGGCTGCCGCGGCGCTCTTCTTATTGCCGTTTCCATTGCCGTTGTTGCCGCTTCCGGTGTTGTCCTTATTGTTTCCGTTCCCATTTCCGGAATTCCCCTTCCAGTCATCATCGGTATGCAGGTTGTAGTTCAGCTGGAATATGCGGTTCCCGTCGCCGTCATAGGCCATAGCCACCAGCAGGTCGTGGGCATCGCGCACTGCCTTAAGACGGTTCTCCACGCTGTACTCATAGCTCTTCTCCACCTTGCGGTTCCCATCCGGCTTGACCTCCTCTTCCAGGATCCGGTTTCCATCGGTATCATAGGTGTATTCCACGTTCCTGTAATGCTTCCCGTCGTATTCCCGGACCTTCACCATCTGGTTCGATGCATTGTAGGTGTACTCCGCGCTTTCCTGCACGCTTCCGTTCCGCGCCTTGCTGTAGAAGATACGGTTTCCCATGTCGTCATATTTGAACACATAGTCATACCGGCCCTGGCGGTCCTCATTCTCGGCTGCGGTCAGGAGCCTGCCGTCATCATCGTATGTGAAGGCACGTTTCGTCTCTATGATCTGGAAGTTGTAGATACCGTCCTTGTCATGTTTGTTGATATGCTTGTTGCCGTGCGGGAACAGGTCATCGTGCCAGCTCTCATGCTTCCCGTCATGCTTGTCATCCCAGGCATACGCATACAGGCTTTCAACCGCGTCCTCCGCCACGATGAACCCGCGGTCATCATAGGTGTAATCATACCGGCTGACAATCCATCCGCATTCATCGCACCGGTTGACCATGGATACAATCTGGTCCCTGGCATTGTAGGTGTTGTAGGTATTCACCCCATTCGGGCGGTGGATTTCCGTCACACGGTTGATGGCATCATATACATAGGTGGTGACGGCGCCGGTTCGGTCTGTCACCTTTGTCAGGTTGTCATTCTTATCGTATTCATAACGGACACTCTTCCCATCCGGATAGGTGATGCTCTCCAGCTGGTCACATCCGTCATAGGCATAGGTGGTGACCTCACCGGAGCCGGTGGTCACTTGGTAATCCGTCCAAGCCCGTCATATTCATAACTGCTGTCACCGCTTCGGTCCATCATGGAGACACGCCGGCCCAGGACATCATAGCCATAAACCACACCTTCATTTACGGCATTGCCCTCCCCGTCCTCATAGGCTTTCTCCCCCAGGCTGTTGAGGACATCGTAATCATAGGATACCTTCTGGGATGGTGTTACAAGGGTGGTTTCCGGGTCAATGCGGACCGGGTATTCCCTCGCCTCACTTTCCAGCCATTTGCGGTCCGGTTTGATGGTGACTGTCTTAGAGGATGAATCATAGGACAGCTTCACCTTATCAGTAGCGCACCCTGCCGCATCGACCATCATAGGAGCCGTCAAACGGAACAGAGGATCGCTGGCGCTGCGTGATAGGCGATAACCGGATTACCTTCTTTCTTGAATTTAAGGCTTCCGGACTTAAGCTTGTAAGAAAAACTGTCCTTTTCCTGCTTCTCCAGCAGATGATATCCTCCTTCACAGTGCCATTCAGGATGGTATACTGGACATCCACGTTCTCATACACATCGCTATAGCGGATTGCATTATCCCCCACACAGCTTAAGGTATAATCCCCACCCTCCGGTATTATTTCAAGGGAATCACCGCCTTTTGTGATGGTATACCCGCGCCCGCCGCTCATCTTTTCCGGTAAGAGCACGGTCATCGGTCCATTCTCGTTCCGGCAGGTAGTCCCGGCTGATACCATGCTTCTCATTCTCCTGGCGTTGGAACTGTGGCCACGGATATTTCCTCATCCTCACATCAGCCTCGGTCAGCATGTTGTTGGCCTCAAGGGCCTCTCCGCTTTTATCCTGATACAGTCCGGAATATCCACCAACAACGGTTATGTATTCCCCATCGCCGGTCTGGTAGGTACGGTAACGGTCATTAAACTGGACCAGCTCTCCTTCCGGTTCTTCAATCAGGTCGTCATAAAAGTCTTCTGGTTCTCTGGCCTCCTTTTCATCCTCTGGCTTCGAAAGAACCTCGGCAGGTAAGGTTTCCAGCTCTGCTTCTGTACTTTCTGGAACATCAGGTCCGGCAGGTCGATTACCGCCTGCTCCGCCGCTATGGCTGCCGTTCTCATCCGCTTTTTTGGATTCTTCGGTTTCTTCTGTAGATTCCTTGGTTTCGTCCTTACTTTCATCTGTATTGCTTCCAGTCTCTTTATCTGCACCACCGGCTCCTCTTCTTTTCCGGTTTCGGAATCACCGCCGGACTCCGAACCATCGCCGTTTTCGGAACCTCCGCCGGACTCGGAGCCATTGCCGTTTTCGGAACCTCCGCCGGACTCCGAACCGCCCCCTGACTCGGAGCCTCCGCCGGATTCAGAACCTCCTCCTGACTCTGATCCATCACTGCCAGAACCGTTGCTATCAGAATTAGAGCTACTGCTACCTGAATCATTGCTGGTATCGGAGCCGCTGTCATTGCCAGCCCCATCACCACTCCCGGAATTTCCCAGGTCACTAATACCTGCTTCGTTCAGGGTAAGAGCCGTCGGCCTGGCAAAAGACACATAACGTGGCCTGTTATGAATGGCCTCCGCCCCATAGGCTATCAGCGGCACCATCAAAGTAGTTACCAATAAAAGACTGGCAGCCCTTCCTGCTAATTATCTACATCTTTTCCGTTTTCTCGCAAAACATCCCCTCTTCTTTAGTTTTTTGTACATAAACACTTAGTTAAACTTGATTTTACACTAGTTTTTGTATATTTTCAACAGTTTATGCACGAAATGCGGTTTTTTATTGTAGTTTTTTGCTTTTGGTTTAGGCTCACTATCTGACGGTAGAGAAGGAATTCGGCGTATGGAGCTATCCGTATCCCATAACCTTTCAATAGCGTTCAAAGTGCAGTTTTTTTGTAGAAAACTTAAATCCAATCTGGGCGGACAGGGACACTTGTTCCCGATGAAGAAGGAGGCGTAAAATTAGCCCGTTTAAAACCGACAAGACGCTGCCCATGGCAGGGTCCGATAAAGTGTGCTCAAAAATAAATGACAAAAAGCAGCCCACCCCCCATTTAGGTGCTTAATTAAAGCTGAAGAAATGGAAAAAGGACTATTACACTGAAAATTTCCTGTTTTTTCAGTGCAACAGCCCCCTCTTATGTTGTGGCCTTATTTAGGTTAAAGCGGTGTACTTTACTCGGATTTAATTTCCTTCCACATGTCATTGTAGATGGTATCCACATCATCTCCCAGATACTGGATAATCTCGCAGTTTGGCAGCTTATCTAAATCAGGGAACAGGGCTTTGTTGTTCTTAAGGCCGTCGTCCAGCAAATCATAGGCTCCTGTGTTTGGCGTGGCGTAGGTGATATATTCAAAGTTCTTTTTGGCGATATCAGGGCGGCATAGGAAGTCAATCCACTTCTCCGCATTTTCCTTGTGCTCCGCGTTAGCCGGAATAACCCAGGAGTCAATCCAGTAGTTGGTTCCCTCCTCGGGGATTACATACTCCAGGCTGTAATCCAGACCCTGTTCCGCCACTGCATCCTGGATGTAGAGCATTTCCCCGGAATAAATCACGCCCACAGCAGCCTCGCCGCCAATCATCTTATCCCTTACCTGGTCAATCACATATGCCTGGACAAGAGGCTTCTGCTCAATCAGCAGATCACGGGCCTGGGCCAGTTCATCGGAATTGGTGCTGTTTAAGGAATATCCCTTCATCTTCAGAGCCACGGTAAATGCGTCTCTTACGCTGTTCTGCATGAGAATTTCGCCGCTTAAGCGCTCATCCCACAAATCAGACCACTTGGTGGGAGCGGGAACGCCCAGCTCCTCCAGACGCTTGGTGTTGTAGAGAATTCCCATGGTTCCCCAGCAGTAGGGTACGGAATACTTGTTCTCAGGGTCAAAGCCCTTGGAGATATCCAGATATTGCTGGCCGATTTCCTTATAATTTGGAATGTTGTCAAAGCTGAGTTCAGCCAGAAGATTGTTTTCAATCATGCGCTGAATCATGTAGTCGGAGGGACATACAACGTCGTATTTCACAGCGCCGGCCTCAATGACAGGATACATCTCCTCGTTGGTCTCAAATACATCGTAGACAACCTGTATGCCGGTTTCATCCTCAAACTGGGTGATGACGTCCTCGTCAATGTACTCGCCCCAGTTGTATACGTTTAACTTGTTGTCTTCCTTGTTTCCTCCTTCGGGGGAGGAACCGGATTTGCCGCAGCCGGTTAAGAGGGCGGCGGACAGAACTGCCATGGATGCGGCAGCAGGGTGATTGTCATTTTCTTTTTCATAATCGTTCTCCTTTAATGTCTGAATTCGGTTATGCCTTTTCCGGTTTTTTAATGGACCGGAAGTTAACAAAGATGAGAAGAATCAGCACGGTCAGAAATATAATGGATGACAGTGCGTACATGGACGGCCGTATGCCGCGCCTCACTTCACTGTAAATCAGGGTGGACAGAGTGTTGATGCCTGCGCCCTTTGTGAAGTGGGTGATGATAAAGTCATCTAAGGACATGGTAAACGCCAGCAGAAAGCCGGAGAGCACGCCGGGCATGATATCCGGGAACACCACCTTGAAAAATGCGTACATAGGGGATGCGCCCAGGTCCAGGGCTGCCTCATAGGTGTATTTATCCGTCTGCTTGAGCTTGGGCATGACGCTTAGTATGACATAGGGTATATTGAATGTGATATGGGATATAAGCACAGTCTTAAATCCCAGGGAAATACCAAAGGCAATAAAGGCCAGCATCAGGGATATACCGGTTACGATGTCGGCGTTCAGCATGGGTATATTGGTTATGCCCATGACAATGGTCCTGGGCACTGTCCGCATGGAACTGATGGAGATGGCCGCTGCCGTGCCTATGATCGTAGCCACCAGGGCCGATACAAAGGCTATGATTAACGTGGTGGTCAGGGCGCTCATGATGGAGCGGCTGTCAAACATCTGGGTGTACCACTGCAGGGTAAATCCGCCCCACTGGGTCCTGGACTTGGATTTGTTGAAGGACAGGACATCATGGTAAGGATGGGGCATAAAGGAAGAACAGTATGAGCACCATATAAAAATCTGATATGATTTTCCGCAGTACTTTT
>ENA-OQCK01000363-OQCK01000363.1-human-gut-metagenome-genome-assembly--contig:-NODE-363-length-25801-cov-3.719171_pt1 | contig 25801 bp, 33 predicted proteins | sample MGYA00242498_ERZ504578 | MGnify/ENA primary metagenome ERZ504578 (study PRJEB26092, sample SAMD00036229) | human gut metagenome | host: Homo sapiens | study: EMG produced TPA metagenomics assembly of...
GTTGTATGTGGAGACGGTGCGCCGCATCAAGCGCATCAGCCGCGAGATTGCCCGTGAGCTGAACATCTCCGGTCCGTTCAATATCCAGTATCTGCACGCGAGAACGACATCAAGGTGATTGAGTGCAACCTCCGTGCCAGCCGTTCGTTCCCGTTTGTCAGCAAGGTGCTGAAGATAAACCTTATTGAACTTGCCACGAAGGTGATGCTCGGCATTCCGGTACAGAAGCCGGACAAGAATCTGTTCGATTTGGATTACGTAGGCATCAAGGCGAGCCAGTTCTCCTTCAACCGTCTGCAGAAGGCCGACCCGGTACTGGGTGTGGATATGGCAAGCACGGGCGAGGTGGGTTGCATCGGCAGCGATACTTCCTGCGCCATTCTCAAGGCGATGCTCTCCGTGGGATATCGTATTCCAGAGAAAAATATCCTGCTTTCTACCGGTACTCCGAAGCAGAAAGTGGACATGCTTTCTGCCGCGCGTATGCTTCAGAAGAAGGGGTATAAGATATTTGCCACGGGTGGTTCCAGCAACTTCCTTACGGAGAACGGTGTGGAGAATACGCGCGTCTACTGGCCCAGCGAACCCGAACGCCAGCCGCAGGCACTCGACATGCTGCACCGCAAGGAGATAGACATGGTGGTCAATATTCCGAAGAACCTCACCGCAGGCGAGTTGGATAACGCTACAAGATACGCCGTGCCGCCATCGACCTCAATATTCCGTTGATAACGAATGCCCGTCTGGCAAGTGCGTTCATCAATGCATTCTGCACGATGATGCCGGATGATTTGGCTATCAAGTCGTGGGCGGAGTACAAATGATGATTTAATTTGCTATCTTTGCTGAAAACTAAGTTCGATGGAAACAATTTTGACCCAATACTATCAATCTCCTTATGGCGAGTTGCTCCTCGGCTCTTTCGGCGATAAACTCTGCCTATGCGACTGGATGCTGAACGAGAAACGTAGAGTACCCGTTGATAAGCGTATACGGCAGGCGCTGCATGCCGATTATGAGGAAGGCACTTCGGAAGTGATTGCAAGGGCAATCATTCAGTTGGATGAGTATTTTGCCTGTAAGCGGACCATATTCGATGTTCCACTGCTTGCAGTCGGAACAGAATTCCAGCGGACGGTGTGGCAGGAGTTGCAGAACATCCCTTACGGAAAAACAGTGTCCTACGGCGAGCTTTCACGAAAGCTGGGCAATCCGAAAGCCGTACGCGCGGTGGCGGCTGCCAATGGGGCAAATGCCCTCTCCATACTCATCCCCTGCCATCGTGTGGTGGGCAGCAACCATACGCTGATAGCTATGCCGGTGGACTGGCAGCCAAACAAGGGATGCTGGCATTGGAAGCGGACTCTTGCGACGGACCGTCAGGCTCCCGTATAGGACAGCTGTTTTGAGGTCAGGTTTGTTTCTGGTATTCCGCCGGTGTCATCCCCGTCATACGTTTGAAGAACTTCGAGAAGAACGACGGATTGGGAAAGTTCAGTTCGTCTGATATTTGAAACACCAGTAGATTACTGTGTTTCAGCAATACTTTGGCTTCGAGGATAACTGCTTGATTAATCCATTGCATCACGGTTTGTCCGCTTGTTTCACGTATCACCGAGCTCAGATAGTGCGGTGTCAGGCATAGTTTGTCGGCATAGAAGTTGACGCTGCGTTCGTGCTTGCTGTGTTGGTTCACCAAAGCGATGAAGCGGCGGAATAGCTCTTCCTGGCGTGAAAGGCGTGACGGAGTTGACTTGCATGTGTGCTCGTGGATATACTTAAGGTTATAGAGAAGTGAGACAATCAAGTGCTGTACAGCTCCGCGGCGGTAGGGCAAACAATGTAGTATATTCCACAATAAAGAGAAGAAGCTGCTGATGTGTGCCCATTCCTCGTTGTTGCATGAAAGGCGGATTCCGTTTCGTGTATAAGCTTCCGAAAGAATGGAATTCTGTAGTACGGGCAGAAAATTGGCAGTGGGCATGATGACTTGGAATTCGTAGTCGGGACTGACTTCCGATATTTCTATCAGCGAATTGTCAGGGATGATAATAATATCGTGGGCTGTAGCTTCATATTCGATAAGATTGATGGAGATTCGGCCCTTACCTTGCATGATGCGTACAATCCTTCCTTCTTTGGCACGATAAGGTTGCTGGGTGCGGAATAGCCTGAATCCCATTGCTTGAAAACTGATGACCATTCCCAAATCGTCGTTTATAAATCTGTATTCGGAATGTTCTATAAAATCCGGATTGTTGCGGATGTCCTCGAATGCGACGCTTATCGGTTTGTTCTTTTCCATATCTTTCCCTTTATGAATAATGTATATTTCCACCGCAAAGATAATAAAGTGTTCCTATTATTTGTCTTTTTCTACGAAATGTCGTACTATTAGAACATCTTTGCGCACAAATGGATTGTAAGGTTATAGGGTTATGCCTTTATCTTTGCATGTGTATAGAACAAAACCATGTAGAATAAACAAGAAACAGAATGGATATGAAACGAACCGTTTTCTTTTTTACCCTTTCTCTTGCTGCCATGCTGGCACATGCCCAGCTCACGTTGGAGGAGTGCCAGCGACGGGCGCAAGACAATTATCCGTTGGTCAGGCAATACGGACTGATAGAAAAGGCACGCGGGTACGACCTCTCCAATGCCGGAAAAGGTTACCTGCCCCAGTTCTCCCTATCCGGCAAGGCCACGTACCAGAGCGACATCACCCGGCTGCCGGTCGAAATCCCTAATCTCGACATCAAGACTGCTCCGAAAGACCAATACCAGGTGATGCTTGAAGTGCAGCAGACCCTCTGGGATGGTGGGGATATACGTTCCAGAAAACGGTTGACGCGTGCCGCCTCGGAAGTGGAACTGGAAAAACAGCATGTAGACATGTATGCCTTGACTGACCGGGTGAACCAGCTCTTTTTCGGCATCCTGCTGCTGGACGAACAGCTGAAACAGAACAGCCTCTTGCAAGAAGATTTGGGCAGAACCCACAAGCAGGTACCGACTACATAGCCAATGGCATCGCCACCCGAGCGACCTGGATGCAGTCAGCGTAGAGCAACTGAATACCAGGCAGCACCGTGTGGAATTGGAGACCACCCGTCGTGCATACCTCAGCATGCTTGCTGCCTTTACGGACAAGGATCTCTCTTCCGAAACGGTTTTATTGAAACCGGCTGCCGAAGAAAACATAGACCGGCAGATGAACAACCGCCCCGAACTTCGTTGGTACGATGCGCAGGGAGAGCAACTCCGCCAGCAGGAGGCAGCTTTGAACACCCGGTTGATGCCGCGTTTCGGCCTTTTTGTACAAGGGGCATACGGCAATCCAGGTTGAATATGCTGAAGGATGAATTCAACGCCTATTACATGGCGGGGGTGCGCATGTCCTGGAATTTCGGCAGTCTGTATACACTGAAGAACGACCGCCGCAGGATAGACAATACCCGCCAACAGATAGAGACCGGCCGGGATGTGTTCCTTTTCAACATTCGCCTGCAGGCTACGCAGCAGGATGCGGGCATTGTATCCATGCGCCGCCAGATGGCGGATGATGACGAGATTATCCGTCTGCGTGGGAATATCCGCCGTGCAGCCGAGGCCAAGGTGCAGAACGGGACAATGACCGTGACCGATATGCTGCGGGAGATTACCAACGAAAGTATGGCACGACAGACCAAGGCATTGCATGAGGTGCAGTTGCTGATGAACATCTGGCAGCTGAAATATACGCTGAACAATTAATGACTATAATCCGTAATTTATAACTTGAAATAGTATGAAATCATTGAAATTATTTCCTTTTTTATTTCTCCTTGCCGCCTGCACCGGCGGTGCTCCGAAATATGATGCGACGGGAACGTTCGAGGCTACCGAAGTCATCGTTTCTGCCGAGGCGTCTGGAAAACTGCTGAGTTTCGACATCGAGGAAGGCACGACACTGAAAGACGGGCAGGAGGTGGGCATTATAGATACCGTCCAACTCTATCTGAAGAAACTCCAGTTGGAGGCCAGTGTCAAGTCCGTGGAAGGCCAGCGGCCCGATATCCTGAAACAAGTAGCCGCCACTCAGGAACAGATTGTGCAGGCACGGCGCGAACGCGATCGTGTGTCCAACCTGCTCCGTGTGGGTGCCGCCAACCAGAAGCAACTGGATGATGCCGAGTCCCTTCTCGAAGTCCTCCGCAAGCAGCTCGACGCACAGAACTCCACCCTGCGCAACAGTGACCGGAGCCTGACGTGGCAAAGTTCCTCTGTCGGCATCCAGGTGGCGCAGATAGAAGACCAGTTGCGCAAATGCCACATCACCTCTCCGCTGACGGGAACCGTCCTTGCCCAATATGCCGAAGCCGGAGAACTGGCTGCTCCCGGCACCCCTCTTTTCAAAGTGGCGGATATGGAGCAGATTTACCTCCGTGCCTACATCACCTCCGAGCAGCTTGCCGAAATCAAGCAGGGGCAGCAAGTGAAGGTTTATGCGGATTATGGAAAGGAAGTGCGGAAAGAATACCCCGGCATCGTCACCTGGATTTCCGATACGTCCGAATTCACTCCAAAAACTATCCTGACGAAAGACGAGCGCGCCAATCTGGTCTATGCCGTAAAGATTGCCGTGAAGAATGACGGGATGCTGAAAATAGGAATGTATGGAGGCTGTAACTTTAACTAATATCTCCAAGCGTTACGGCAGCGTGGAAGCTGCGGGTGTCGTCTCTGTCAGTGGCTCCCGGTGAGCTTTTCGGCATCATCGGGCCGGACGGTGCGGGCAAGACATCGCTTTTCCGCATCCTCACCACTTTGCTGCTTGCCGACGGAGGCTCGGCTTCGGTCTGCGGTCTGGATGTGGTGAAGGACTACAAAGCCATCCGCAGGCGGGTGGGGTATATGCCCGGACGCTTCTCCCTCTATCCGGACTTGACGGTGGAGGAGAATCTCAATTTCTTCGCCACCGTCTTCCACACCACCATCGAGGAGAATTATGATTTGGTGCGCGACATTTACCGGCAGATAGAACCTTTCCGCAAGCGCCGCGCGGAGCGTTGTCCGGCGGCATGAAGCAGAAACTCGCCCTTAGCTGTGCCCTTATCCATAAACCGGATGTCCTCTTTCTGGACGAACCCACTACGGGCGTCGACCCCGTGTCCCGCAAGGAATTCTGGGGAATGCTTCGCCGACTGAAGGAGCAGGGTATCACCATCATTGCTTCCACCCCCATCATCGACGAAGCGCGCCAATGCGACCGCATCGCCTTCATCAACGAAGGAGAGATAAAAGGCATCGATACCCCCGACCGTATCCTGACACGCTTTGCGGGCATCCTCTGCTCCGGGCTTGCAGCACGAACGGGTGGAAAACCACGAAAACAAGGTGATTGAAGTGGAAGGGTTGACCAAGCGGTTCGGTAATTTCACCGCTGTAGACCACATCTCCTTCCAAGTCCATCGGGGCGAGATTTTCGGTTTCCTGGGAGCCAACGGGGCAGGCAAGACCACCGCCATGCGCATGCTTACGGGACTTAGCCGCCCCACCGGCGGCAAGGCATGTGTGCAGGTTTCGATGTGGCTTCCCAACCCGAAGAAGTGAAGAAGAACATCGGCTACATGAGCCAGAAATTTTCCCTTTACGAAGACCTCAAGGTGTGGGAGAATATCCGCCTCTTTGCCGGTATCTACGGCATCCCCGAAGCGGAGATTGCCCCCAAGACGGATGAGCTGCTCCTCCACCTCGGGCTGGAAAAGGAACGGGATACACTGGTGAAAAGCCTTCCGCTGGGCTGGAAGCAGAAGCTGGCCTTCTCCGTCTCCATCTTCCACCGTCCCAAGATTGTCTTTCTGGATGAGCCTACGGGTGGGGTGGACCCTGCCACGCGCCGCCAGTTCTGGGAGCTGATTTACCAGGCTGCCGACGAGGGCATCACCGTCTTTGTCACCACCCACTTTATGGACGAGGCGGAGTATTGCGACCGCATCTCCATCATGGTAGACGGCGTCATCCGTGCACTCGACACTCCCGGGGAGCTGAAACGGCAGTTCAATGCCACTACGATGGACGATGTATTCCAACAACTGGCTCGTCAAGCTGTGCGAACCGCCGACTGAAAATCCGTGAAATCCGCATTATCCGAGCCTAAATATAAATATAGACAATGAAACAATTCATATCTTTCATCCGAAAAGAGTTCTTCCATATCTTCCGCGACCGGCGCACGATGCTGATTCTGCTGGGCATGCCCATCGTGCAGATAATCCTTTTCGGTTTTGCCATCACCACCGAGGTGAAGAACGTGCGTGTGGCGGTGCTCGACCCGTCGAATGACGTAGTTACCCGCCGTATCATCGACCGCATGGATGCAAGCGAATACTTCACCGTCATCCGCCGCCTGCATTCTCCCGCCGATATGGAGGCTTCTTTCGGAAGAGGGGAGATTGACATGGCGCTTGTTTTCAGCGAGCATTTCTCGGACAAGCTTTATACCGGCGAGGCGCGCGTGCAGCTTGTCTCCGACGCCACAGACCCCAATATGGCGACTATGCAGGCAGGCTATGCCGCAAACATCATCTCCTCTGCCGGGCAGGAGATGCTTCCGCCGGGAGTGCATGCCGCTGCCATTGTACCCCAGCTCAAGCTGCTGTACAATCCGCAGATGAAGAGTGCCTACAACTTCGTGCCGGGTGTCATGGGGCTTATTCTGATGCTGATTTGCGCCATGATGACCTCCATCTCCATTGTGCGCGAGAAGGAGAAGGGGACGATGGAGGTCCTGCTGGTTTCTCCCGTCAAACCGCTTTTCATCATTCTGGCAAAGGCGGTGCCCTATTTTGTGCTGTCGTTTGTCAACTTGACCACCATTCTTCTGCTTTCGGTCTATGTGCTCAATGTTCCCGTGGCGGGCAGCTTGTTCTGGCTGGTGGTGGTGTCGCTGCTATTCATCTTTGTCTCCCTGGCGCTGGGGCTGCTGATTTCCACGGTCACCCGGACGCAGGTTGCCGCCATGCTGGTGTCCGGACTGATGCTGATGATGCCCACCATGTTGCTTTCGGGCATGATATTCCCCATTGAGAGTATGCCCGTTATCCTGCAGGCCATTTCAGCTGTGCTTCCTGCACGCTGGTATATCCAGGCGGTGCGTAAGCTGATGATTGAGGGAGTGGATGTTTCGCTTGTGCTGATGGAGGTCGGCATACTTGCCACGATGGCGGTATTGCTGATAACGGTGAGTTTCAAGAAATTCAAGCATCGGCTTGAGTAAAGAGCGGATATGAATTTTATATTAATTATTCAGGCAGAAGAACATAAGGACAAAAGGATACGGGAAATCTGTTCTTTTGTTCTTATGTCTAAAATCTTTAAAATATCGTCTTATGATAAAGTTTCTCATTGAAAAGGAATTCAAGCAGTTGTTCCGCAACTCCTTCCTGCCCAAGCTGATTTTCATTTTCCCGTGCATGATTATGATACTGATGCCCTGGGCCGCCAATCTGGAGATAAAGAACATCAATCTGAATATAGTGGACAATGACCACAGCGTCTTGTCTCGCCGTCTGGTAGATAAAATCGGTGCATCCACTTATTTCTGCCTGACAGCGCTTCCCGATACATACGATGAGGCTTTGCTGGCCATTGAAGCAGGTTCGGCAGATGTCGTGCTGGAGATTCCCCGTGATTCGAAAGGATTGGGTGAAGGGAGAGGCGCCTCGTCTGCTGGTGGCGGCCAATGCCGTGAACGGCACGAAGGCAGTCTGGGAGGATCCTACTTGTCTTCCATCATCAGTGACTATACGTGAACTGGGTTCGGAGTCGTCTTCGCAAGGGCTTGCCGGGAAGCCGCTTCCCCGGGTGGACATCACTACGCAGAATCTTTACAACCCCACGCTGAACTACAAGCTTTTCATGATTCCTGCCCTCATGGTAATGCTGCTGACGCTGATTTGCGGTTTTCTCCCTGCCTCAATGTGGTGGGCGAGAAGGAGGCGGGCACCATCGAGCAGATAAATGTCACCCCCGTCGGCAAGTTCACTTTCATTGCCGCCAAGCTGATACCTTACTGGCTGATAGGTTTTGTGGTGCTGACCATCTGTTTCGTTCTGGCATGGGTACTTTACGGCATTCTGCCGGCGGGACATTTCCTCACTATCTACGGCATGGCGCTGTTTTTTCTACCGGTGGTGTCGGGGTTCGGGCTGGTCATATCCAATCATTCGACCACGTTGCAGCAGGCCATGTTTGTCATGTGGTTCTTCATGCTTATCCTTATTCTGATGAGTGGTCTTTTCACCCCTATCCACAGTATGCCTGAGTGGGCGCAATGGATTACGCGCATCAATCCGCTACGCTATTTTGTGGAGGTGATGCGTACCATCTATCTCCGTGGTGGCGGATTTGCCGAACTGCTTCCGCAACTGGGAGCCGTGTTGGTCTTTGCATTGGTCTTCAATCTGTGGGCGGTAAAAAGTTATAAGAAAAGTAGTTAACTGATTTTTCTTTATTATTATCCTATTTGGCTCTCTTTTTTGAAGAAGGGCTACACCATTTGCCTTGGATAGCTACACCCTTTTGTGTTTAAGGCTACACCATGAGAAGGAAAAGGTGTAGCCCTTTTATTATGGATAATAAAAGCTGTTTTTTGTGCGGAAAAAAAGGTGCAAGTAGTGATATGTATCTAATGATAAAGACAACTGTTATACTTGTCAATTAATTGATAGAGTTTATATGATATCTATCAGTTCCCTTATTGGAAAAAACTCTTATCTTTGCACGCGAATAAATAAATATCTTATACCAAAATGAATACACGAACTACTTATCTTGCCTCGAAACCGCATTATGAGATTCTTGACGGACTTCGTGGCGTGGCGGCTGTCATGGTTATTATCTTCCATCTTTTTGAAGCACATGCAGGTGGCAGCCATCTTACTCAAATTATCAATCATGGTTATCTGGCAGTGGATTTCTTCTTCATGCTTTCCGGTTTTGTTATCGGCTATGCTTATGATGACCGTTGGAACCGGATGACCGTGGGCACTTTCTTCAAACGCCGTATCATCCGCCTGCATCCTATGGTGATTATGGGAAGCATTGTGGGCGCTGTCTTTTTCTATTTTCAGGAGTCGTCTTGTTTTCCGCCTATCGAGAATACGTCCATCGGAACAATGCTGCTGGTGATGTTGCTGGGCTGTACCTTGCTTCCTCTTCCGCTGAAGTTCGACATTCGCGGCTGGACGGAAATGCATCCGTTGAATGGCCCGGCATGGTCGCTCTATTATGAATATATCGGTAATATCCTGTATGCGTTGTTTGTACGCAAGTTCAATAAGGTGGCCCTGTCGGTGCTGGTATTTGTGGCAGGGTGTTTTACGGTATACCGTTGTCTGACTGCTCCTGCCGGCGATATTGTGGGTGGTTGGGCTTGAACTGGGAACAGCAGTATGTGGGTATGGTCCGGCTGATGTATCCGTTCTTCGGCGGATTGCTTCTGTCACGCCTCGGCTGGCTGATACGGCTTGAAAAGCGTGCTTTCTGGTGGTGCAGCCTGCTGATTGTGGTGGTTCTTTCCATTCCCCGTATCGGAGGTGAGGATGGTTACTGGATGAACGGGCTTTACGAGGCTTTCTGTATTATCTGCATCTTCCCGGTCATTGTTTCGATGGGAGCCGGCGGCAAGGTGACCGGTAAGCGCTCTACTGCCGTATGCAAGTTCCTGGGAGATATTTCCTATCCGATTTATATCACCCATTATCCGCTGGTATACACTTATACAGCTTGGGTATGCAACAATAACGCTACAATGGCAGAAGGTATCCCTTATATGATACTTACTTTCGTGGGAGCTGTTGTCCTTGCTTATGCTTGTTTGAAACTGTACGACGAACCGGTGCGCAAGTGGCTGACAGACCGTTTTCTGAAAGGGAAGAAGAAATAGTTCCGTATGGCTATGGATATAAAAATCTCCCGCTGCATTATCTTGTGCAGCGGGAGATTTTCTTTTTAATGGCCGGGCGTTATTTTACGTCGATGAATTTCTTGGCCTTTTCTTTTTCTGCTTCTGTAAACTTAGGCAATGTAATGTTCAGCACGCCGTTTTCTACATGGGCGCCAATCTTTTCCTTGTCTACATCGTCCGGAAGAATCATGGTTTGCTGGAACTTGGTGTATGAGAATTCACGGCGCAAGTAGCGGCCTTCCTTCTTTTCGTCCTTGTTGTTCTCTTCCTTGCTTTCTGTTTTCTTTTCCATGCTGATGACCAGATTGTTTTCTTCATCGATGTGAACGTTGAAGTCTTCTTTTGTCATACCGGGAGCAGCCAATTCAACTTTGTACTCTTTTGCTGTTTCGAATACGTTGATGGCAGGGGCGGTGGCATTTGCTTTTACCATCCAATCATTGTCAAAGAAATCATTAAAAATACTCGGTAACCAATTTTGGTTTCTTCTTACAGGCATCATAGTTATAGTCTCCTATTGTTTAAGTTAAACATGCTGTTTAGTTTTGAACTCCGGTTCTTTGTCTTCGGGTGTCTGCCTTTTGGGTTTTCACCGTCCGTTTCTTGAACCGTCGTTCGCTAACAATATCGCAAACCTTATGCCAACCGGTTTTTACTGACTTTATTGACTATTTGTCATTGAAGAACTGACTTATTTGCTTGTTTAATGCCATTTTGCTATCTTATTTATTTAAAATTGATAGATTTTCAGACTAATTTAAAACGCATTCTCCAACGCTTGGCTTCTTCGTTCCAATCGTGACTGATGATTTTGAAGGTTCCGATTTCTGATGTATTCTCCACATGTACTCCGATGCAGAGGCATTCGTCGTAATCGCCTACTTTCACGACACGTACCGTTTCCGAAGCACCATCGGGCAGGCGTTCCAAGTCGAAACGTCCTTGCGCTTCCTCTTGCGTAATGAATTCTGTTGTGATGGGCAGCTGTCGGGCGATTACCTCGTTTACGGCCTCTTCCAGCTTCTTTATTTCTTCTTCCGTGGGGCAGGCGGCAAGACGGTAGTCCAGCTTGCTTTTCTTCCGTTCTATGTGTGCTGATATGGAGCGGCCGCAACCGAATAACCTTATCATGGTTTGGTTGATGATGTGCTCCGTTGTATGCATAGGAGGGTACTCCTGCTTGTTGTGGTCATTGAGATGAGGTTGTTGTTCCATGTATAATTTCAATAGTTGATATATATTTGATATTTTATCGTTTGAGGTTGGCCAGCACTTCTTCTTTCAGGATGCTGTATATATGTATATCTGTATATTCTCCAGAAGCCAGCAGTTCTCCGCAACGTTCTGTTCCCTCATGGATGAAACCGAGGCGAACCGGTACTGCGTTGCTGGCTGCATTGCCCACGGCACAGCGAATTTGTATCCGCTTTATCTCTTTTTCTTGTACGGCCCACAGACACAGCTTGCGGACACTTTCAGTAATGATGCCCCGATGCTGGTATTCCGGCAGTAGCCAATAGCCGAGTTCTGTACGGTGGTTGTCGAAATCGGAGAAATGGAAACCTATCAGTCCGCAGATTTCATGCTGCTGGTTCCAAATACCGAATATAGGTTCATTTCGTTCGGCAGGAGCAGATAGTACCTGACGTAAAAAAGCTTCTTCATCAGCTATTGTGCGCATATTATCCACAAATGGCAGCCATGTTCTTAAGTAGTCCCGGTGTGTGTCGATGGCATGGTAGATGGCTGCGGCATCTTCTATTCTGATTTCCTGCAGATAAATGTCCGGAAGGATGGGGAAGGAAATGGGAGAGGGGAGGATATGTACGTCTCCTGATTGGGACAGCTGTATCCTTTCCTTGATTTTTCCCCAGGCATGTGTATCGAACAGACAGCTTTCGCGCATGGTGTGATACATCTCCTTGAACCGGGACATGGGGATAGTGAAGCTCAATAAGTCCGCTTCGAAGTATGGGCGGACGGAGGGGTCGAAGAATCCCAGGAAGTACGTTTCCCTTGTTTCCGGTTTTCAATGATGGTTTGGGTAATGACGGAGCAACAGCCGGAGCCGAATGGGGCTGCCACGGCATCCGATGCATTGTTGTCGAAGAAGGTCCATGTCGCCAGTCCGGATAGAATGTCGGGAGTTGGCAGGAACAGCAGTCCTTCCACTTCATCAAAGGAAGGTATCTTGTCTATGCGGGCAAAATGCAGATAGGCTTTGTCAGTTCTGGAAATCTGTAGCTCATTGACAAAATCTACCACCATTCGGGAGTCTTCTTGTATTTCTCTTTCAAGGAGACAAACCCCGGGACGCGCTCGGGCATTTCAGTAAATCCGGTATAGAACTTGCCTCCTCCGCAGGTAATTGTTTCGTTGCTGAGACTGACGATTTTGCCGTCTCTGACTTGTTTCATGCATTTGAAGAGACAACCGGTTACTTTCTCTGTAGATGCCCCCATTCGGTCTGAATACCAAAAGGCGATGGGGAGTTCGGCGTGTTGGCCGAAAGCTTCCTGATAATTGGCAATAAATGTGTGTATATCCATGATGCTCGGATGATATTTATGATATGGTCTTTCTTTGGATTTTCCGTAAAGGTAATTCAATATTTTGATTCTTTTGCTTGCAGTATGCCTTTTTATCACTCTGCTTTCGAGCTTTTAATGATAGTAGAATAGGTTTTTATGGTATTTTAATTACTTTTGCATGAGGATTCTCAAAAAGTATTGCCTTTAACTAATCGGAAAGCCGGATGAAAAATATAATCATATTCTTGTGTCTTTGTACCATCTGTATGTGCCGCCTTCATGCTGCAGACAGCAGCCGGGCGGATTCTTTGCTGCTGAAACTGGACCAGGCGATAAAGGAGCGTCCCATATACATGGAGCAGAAAGAGCTGAAACTGGTGGAACTGAAAAGACAGTTGCATCGGCAGATACCGGATGAAGAACGTTTTGCCATTCTTGGCACATTGCTGGATGAGTACCGTTCGTTCAATACGGATTCTGCATTGCACATGGCCGAGGAAAGGGAACAGATAGCCATACGTCTTGGAAACCGGGAATACATAGACAATGCCCGCATGAATAAAGCAGATGTTTTGGGAATGACCGGTATGTATAAGGAAGTTATGGATTTGATGCGGAATATCCATATAGACCGGTTACCGGTGGATATCCATCCATATTATTACCATATCTACGTACGGTCTATGGCCTTATGGCCGATTATGCCGTGACGGCATATGAAAAGAAGCTTTATACGGAGCTTACGGACAAATATCGTGATTCGTTGCTGTTGGTCAATAAAGATAATCTTCTGATACATACCTTGATTCAGTCCGACCAGTATAATGTACGCAATGAATATGACAAGGCCATCCGTTTGCTGACGGATTATCTGGCGCTGCAGAAGGACTATGAACACGACGTTGCGATTTGTGCCTATACTTTATCAGAGTCTTACCGGCTGAAAGGGGACAAAGAGAAGGAAAAGGAATACCTGATTGTTTCTGCTATGGCGGATATGAAAACCGCTGTCCGTGAATATATCTCTTTACGCAAGCTCGCCGTACTGCTTTACCAGGAAGGAGACATCGAGCGTGCCTATTCTTATGTAAAGATATGTATGGAAGATGCAGCCGCCTGCAATGCCCGGTTGCGCAAGCTGGAGATTCTGGAAATCTTTCCTATCATTAATGATGCTTACCAGCAAAAGACGGAGAAGCAGCAGGAGCAGATGAAATGGGCACTGGTATCTATCAGCTGCTTTCACTTTTCTGTTGCTTGCCATATTTTATGTATACAAGCAGATGAAGAAAGTGGCTGCCGCCCGCAGGGAAGTGATTGACGCCAACAAACGGTTGAAGGAGCTGAATGATGAGCTTCACCTTTCCAATGCACAACTCAAGGAGGCCAACCACAGCATTGCCGAAAACTCCTATCTGAAGGAGGAGTATATCGGCCGTTATATGGACCAGTGCTCGGTCTATTTGGAAAAGATGGACAATTACCGCCGGTCGCTGGGAAAGATTGCCGCTACCGGAAATGTGGAGGAACTCTACAAGAACATCAAGTCTTCTAAATTCATAGAGGGGGAATTAAAGGAATTCTATACCAACTTTGATAATACCTTCCTGCAGCTGTTTCCTACTTTTGTAGAAGACTTCAATGCCCTGCTTGCCGATGATGAGCAAATATCCTTGAAAGCCGGCGAACGGATGAATACAGAGTTGCGCATCTTTGCATTGATACGTTTGGGTATTACTGACAGCGTGAAGATAGCCCAGTTCCTTCGATATTCTGTTACCACCATTTATAACTATCGTACGAAGGTTCGCAACAAGGCTGCCGGTGACCGCGACTTGTTGGAACAGGAAGTGATGACAATTGGCAAGTCGAAGAACTGAGAATAGGGGTTTTGAAGCTTGGAAGTGTCTCTTTTACGCTTATATTTTCACTACTTTTTTAGTTGGGTAATAATTTTATATATTATTGGTATATAGTGGTTTAAGCCTTTTTGAATGATGTAAACCACTACTTTTTACTCTTTCCTCCACTATTGGCTTCTCTTATCTGATACATTTGCATTGTTCCTCTTCGGAAAGAGTGACACATGTGATTTATGTTTTTATTATTAACTTTAAATTCTTATATTATGCAAAAGTACAAAATGCCAATCAGCAGGCTACGGATGATGGTTTGTCTGATAGGAATGTTACTTCCGATGTGCATATTCGCACAGCAAATTACAGTACAAGGTGTAGTGAAAGACCAGACCGGTGAAACGGTTATTGGCGCCAGTGTAATGGAAAAAGGAACCACAAATGGGACAATAACCGGTATTGACGGTGATTTCTCTTTGAACATGTCTTCGAACGGTACTCTTGTCGTTTCATTTGTAGGCTATAAGACTCAAGAGGTGCAGGTGAAGGGACAGAAACAGCTTCAGGTAGTTTTGTCTGAAGATGCCGAAATGCTGGATGAAGTGGTGGTGATAGGGTATGGCACCATGAAGAAAAGCGACCTTACAGGAGCAGTGTCCTCCATCGGTAACAAGGATATCAAGGATTCCCCCGTATCCAATTTGGGACAAGCCATCCAGGGAAAAATCTCAGGTGTGCAGATTGTAGATGCCGGTAAACCGGGAGACAATGTATCCATCAAGATTCGTGGTTTGGGTTCTATCAACAACTGCGACCCGCTGGTCGTGATTGACGGAGTGCCTACCGACTTGGGCTTGTCTTCCTTAAATATGGCCGATGTGGAACGTTTGGATGTATTGAAGGATGCTTCGGCCACAGCCATCTACGGTTCCCGGGGAGCTAATGGAGTTGTGATGATTACCACCAAACGCGGTACGGAAGGAAAAGGAAAACTTGCTGTATCTGCCAATTACTCTTTCCAGAATGCTACGAACGTACCTTCTTTATTGAACGCGGCGCAGTATGCCGAGTTGAGTAATGACATGATGGTGAACAGTGGACGCAATCCTAATCCGGAATGGGCCAATCCTTCTGAATTGGGTGCAGGTACCGACTGGATGGATGAATTGCTCCGTACGGGTGTGATGCAGAACTATACGGTAAGTTATTCCGGCGGTAACGAGAAATCCCATTATTATGTGTCCGGTGGTTTTCTGGATCAGTCCGGTATCGTGAAGAGTGTGAATTACCGTCGCTTCACATTCCAGTCCAACAGTGATGCGCAAGTCTTGAAATGGTTGAAGTTCTCCAATAACATTACGTTCAGTGCCGATACGAAGAAGTCGGGCAGCTATAATATAGGTGATGCGCTGAAAGCGCTCCCCATTTATCCGGTGAAGAATGAAGATGGCAGTTGGAGTGGCCTGATGGTAACTCGGAATGGTATGGCAGCACGCGCAACCCCATTGGACCGACGGAACTGAACAAGAGTCAGACTGATGGATATAACTTCCTGGCCAACTTGACGGCAGAACTTACTTTTACCAAATGGCTTAAGTTTAAAAGTACTTTCGGCTACGATGCCAAATTCTGGTTCATAGACAACTTTACCCCCAAGTATAACTGGAAACCCACTCCCACAGAGGAGACTTCACGTTATAAGAGCGATAACAAGTCGTTCACTTATTTGTGGGACAACTATTTCCTATTCGACCATACTTTTGCAGAAAAACATCGTGTGGGATTGATGGCCGGTATGTCTGCCCAATGGAACACCAACGACTACCTGAATGCGCAGAAGAATGTGTTTATGTTCGACAATGTGCACGAAATGGATAATGGCGAGGAAATGTATGCCATCGGTGGAAACGAGACAGAGTGGGCATTGCTCTCTTACATGGCACGTGTCAACTACTCTTACGAAGACCGCTATTTGCTGACTGCAACCATTCGTCGTGACGGTTCCAGCCGTTTCGGTAAGAAACATCGCTGGGGTACTTTCCCTTCCGTATCTGTGGCATGGCGTGCCTCTCAGGAAAAGTGGTTTCCAAAAAACGACTATATCAATGACCTGAAAGTGCGTGCGGGATACGGTGTGACCGGTAGCCAGGCAAGTGTTGGAAACTACAGCTATCTGGCATCCTACAATACCAGTGTATATCCTTTCGGCATTTCGAGCGGCAATCAGACAGCGCTGGTTTCTTCTACTCTCGCCAACCCGTATATCCATTGGGAAGAGGTGGCACAAACCAACATCGGTTTTGATGCCTCACTGTTCAATTCACGCGTTATGTTCTCGTTCGATGCTTATCTGAAGGAGACGAGAGACATGCTGGTAAAGGCGTCTATCCCCATCACATCGGGATTTGAAGATACTACAACCACGTATACCAATGCCGGAAAAGTACGTAATCAAGGTATTGAAATGAGTCTGCATACCATCAATCTTACCGGTGAACTGGGATGGGAAACGAACCTGACCGCCACTTACAACAAGAATAAAATTAAGGATTTGAACAGCGACGTTCCTTATTACATTAACCAAATCAATAACTCCTATGTAACGATGCTGGCAAAGGACTATCCCATTAATGTCTTCTACGGCTATGTTACGGACGGAATCTTCCAGAACCAGTCTGAAGTGAATACACATGCCGTGCAGCCGGGAGCTGAGCCGGGTGATATCCGTTTCAGGGATTTGAACAACGATGGTGTCATCAATGATAGTGACCGTACCGTCATCGGTAACCCGAACCCAAGTTGCTGTTCTCCATGAACAATAGCCTTTCCTATAAGGGTTTCGAACTTTCTGTTTTCTTACAAGGTATAGCCGGAAATAAGATATACAATGCCAACAATATCGACAATACCGGTATGGCAGCTGCCTATAACCAGACTACCGACGTACTGAAGCGTTGGCAAGGAGAGGGGACCAGCAATTCGATGCCGCGTGCCGTGTTCGGCGACCCCAATCAGAATACACGCGTGTCAGACCGCTTTGTGGAGAATGGTTCTTATCTGCGTTTGAAGAATATCACACTCTCATACACTTTCCCGAAGCAGTGGTTACAGAAAGCCCAGATTGAGAATGCACGCCTTTCCCTATCTTGTGAGAATGTGGCTACCATCACCGGATATTCCGGTTTCGACCCTGAAGTGGGTATTAACGGAATAGACCAGAACCGTTACCCCATTTCCCGTACGTTCAGCTTAGGATTAAACTTTAACTTTTAATGATTGACTCGGATATGAAAAAGATAACAAATTTACTATATATGCTGGCAGTATTGCTGCTGGCTTCCTGCAGCGACTTTCTGGACAAGTCTCCTAAAATACGGTTGACCCGGAAACGACGGTGACCGATGATGTGGCCATTGCTCTGACCAATGCCTGCTATCGCACCCTTCAGTCTTCCAATATGTACAACCAGCGTATCTGGACACTGGATATTGTGGCGGGTAACAGTCTGGTGGGTGCCGGTGGCGGTACCGACGGCCTTGAAACGATACAAGCTTCTAACTTCATAACGCAGAGCGACAATGGCATGGCATTGTACATGTGGCGTTCTCCCTGGGTGGGGATAGGACAATGCAACATTGTGTTGAATAGTCTTCTGGAGGCTGAAGCCGTGTCAGAGAAAATCAAGAACCGCTGTCTGGGAGAGGCTTATTTCTCCGTGCACATTATTACTATGTATTGGTACGTCTGTACGGTGGTGTTCCACTGCGTTTGGCTCCTTATAATCCGGGAGAACCGACAGACATTGCACGCGCTACAGTCGAAGAGACTTATGCTCAGATAATTTCCGATTGTAAGAATGCGGTTGACCTGCTTCCTGCCAAGTCTTCTTACGACGACGAGAACGTGGGACGTGCCTGCAAAGATGCAGCTTTGGCCATGTTGGCAGATATTTATCTGACGCTGGCTCCTAATCATACGGAATATTATCAGGAGGTGTCTGATTTGTGTGATGAGATAACAAATTTGGGGTATGACCTTTCTTCCTGCAAGTATGAGGATAATTTCGATGCATTGGTCAATAACGGGCCGGAATCTTTGTTCGAGGTCCAGTATTCGGGCAATACGGAATATGATTTTTGGGGAAACAATCCGCAGTCTTCCTGGCTTTCTACTTTCATGGGTCCCCGTAATTCGGACTTTGTTGCCGGCAGTTATGGCTGGAACCAGCTACAAAAGAATTTGTGGGTCAATATGAGAGCGGTGACAAACGTAAGGATTTGACCGTGCTTTATGCCGGATGTCCGGATTTTGACGGTAAGGCTTACAAAAGCTCTTATTCCAATACGGGATACAATGTACGCAAGTTTCTGGTGTCGAAAACGGTTTCTCCGGAATACAATACCAATCCTGCCAACTTCGTGATTTATCGTTATGCGGACGTCCTGCTGAAGAAGGCCGAAGCTTTGAATGAAATGGGACGCCCTGACCAGGCTGCCGTGCCTTTGAATATTGTACGTAAGCGTGCCGGACTGCCGGAGGTTTCGGGCTTGTCACAGGAAACCATGCGTGAAAAGATTATCCATGAGCGCCGCATGGAACTAGCTTTCGAAGGGCATCGCTGGTTCGACATGATTCGTGTCAACAATGGAGAGTATGCCATTAAATTCCTGCATTCCATTGGAAAGAGCAACGTGAACAAGAACCGCTTGCTGTTCCCTATTCCGCAGACGGAGATGGATGCTAATACCTTAATGGTGCAGAACCCGGGTTATTAATTAATTTAATCAGAAGAATATGAAGAAATATATTTCACACCTTGTATTTGCCTTACTGGGCTGTGCAGCCTTATCTGCTTGTGTAGATGATGATTACATGGAATTGGATAAAGGACAGAATGAACTTGTACTGACGGCCAGCAAGACGGAAGTTGTTTTGAATGAGCAGGCACATGCCGATGATGCCCTGGAGCTTTCCTGGACTACGGGAACCAATTATGGGACGGGTAATAAAATTTCCTATACGCTGGAATTGACCAAGACCGGCAGTGATTTTGCAGATTCTTATGTAGCTGTGGAGAATGCCGTACAAGAATACTCATGGAAAAAGAGCGTGGAGGAATTGAATGACATCCTACGCAACCATTTTGGGGCAACTGCCGGGGAGAACATTTCGTTGGAAGCGCGCTTGACAGCTACTGTAACAGAACGGGACGAAAAACAGGTGTCTACCACTGCTTTCAGTGTTACAGCCTATAAACCGCTCACATCCACCCTTTATCTGATAGGTAGTGCCACTCCGGGCGGCTGGAGTGCCGATGATGCGACAGAGATGACCCGCAAGGACAATGGTATCTTTACATGGACGGGCCGGCTTGTGGCCGGTGAGTTTAAGTTCATCACGACCTTAGGCTCATTCCTGCCCTCTTACAACAAAGGAACAGATGGATTGCTGGTTCTTCGTAGCAGTGATGACCAGCCGGATGAACCTTTTGTTGTCGAAGAAGACCATAATTACATCGTCGAAGCCAATCTGTTTACCGGTGTTCTTACATTGACCCAGACAGAGACGTTGGCACCTGCCTACGACCAGCTTTATTTTGTGGGTAACGCTACGGATTGGGGATTCGTGAAGATGAAACAAGATGTGCTCGATCCATACTTGTTCCGCTTCGGCAAGTTCTTTGAAGTGGGCAAAGGAGGGGAATTCAAGTTCGGAACCTCCGATGGAAGTTGGGAGAACATGTATAAGGCCAAGAATGCCGATGCTGCTTATACCGATACAGAAGTGGTGTTTGTGAAAGGGTTCGACCCGGACAATAAATGGGTGCTGAAAGACGGGGAATGCGGCAAGGCTACAAGATTTGCATGGATATCCGTAGTGGTAAGGAACGCATGATGATGAGCGAATTTACTCCGTATGAGATGATTTATATGGTAGGTGATGCTACTCCGGCCGGTTGGACGATTGGTGATGCTACGCCGATGCAGACAACGGATAATCCGTATGTGTTTACTTGGAAAGGTACGCTGAATGCCGGTGAGTTGAAATTTACTTGTGATAAGCAGGAAGATTGGAATGGAGCTTGGTTCATGCCGGCTGTAGCAGACAAACAGCCTGCAGGAGAAACAGAACCGATGCTTTTCCTTGATAAATCAGACGAAGCGTTCAAAGCGCAATATCTGGACGTGATGGTAGGCGGCATCGACCAGAAGTGGAAGATTACGACAGCAGGTTCCTATCTGATTACTTTGAATCAGCTGGAAGAGACAATTTCAATCGTGAAACAATAGGTATCTACAATAGATGAAGAAGATAGTTTATACAACAATGGTAGCCTTGCTGCTGGTTGCATGCAGCAAGGAGAGTGATGATACCGGTAGCGGTACCGGTGGAGGCGGAGAGAGTGGAGGGGTTACGGAAGTAACCCCAGTCACCTCGGACTTGACGGTCAATCTCACTACCGACAAGGCATGTTACCGGCCGGGCGAGAGTGTTTCTTTTACAGCTGACGCCCTTCCTGCCGGAGCTAAAATCCGCTACCGGACAATGGACAAGGTTGTATCGGAGCAGGCTGCTGTCGGTACTACTTGGACTTGGACTGCTCCGGCAACCGATTATACCGGTTATCTGGTGGATGTATACCGTACAAAAGAGAATGGAACAGAGGTTATTCTTGGTACTATTGCCGTAGATGTATCCAGTGACTGGACACGTTTTCCACGTTATGGTTTCGTTGCCACTTTTGATGCTTCGAAAAGGTGGATGGAGTGATAGAGAAGGAGATGGCTTTCCTGAACCGTTGCCACATTAACGGGGTACAGTTTCAGGATTGGCACAACAAGCATCATTGGCCGTTGGGCGGTACGCGTGAGCATCTGGACGAGGTCTATAAGGACATTGCCAACCGGGAGGTCTATACCGAGGTAGTGAAGAAGTATATCTCTACACAACACAGCCTGGGCATGAAGTCCATGTTTTACAATCTATGTTTCGGAGCTTTGGACGATGCCGTTTCCGACGGAGTAAAGGAAGAATGGTACATATTCAAGAACACGGGACGCATGGATAAGGATTCGCATGACTTGCCCTCCAGTTGGAAAAGTAATATCTTCCTGCTCAATCCCACCAATACGGAATGGCAGGCATATATTGCCCAGAAAAACGATGATGTTTATGCCAATCTGGACTTTGACGGTTATCAGATAGACCAACTGGGAAACCGGGGTGACCGCTATGACTATGATGGCAATAAGGTAAATCTGCCTAAGGGATATGCCTCGTTCATCGAAGCCATGAAACAGAAGCATCCGGACAAGCGTTTGGTGATGAATGCCGTCTCCAGCTATGGAGCTTCCCAGATAGCTGGTACGGGTAAAGTGGATTTCCTTTATAATGAAGTATGGGGCGATGAGGCAGGCTTCAAGGATCTGCACACCATTATCAAAGCGAACGACCAGTATGGCAACCATGCCTTGAAAACGGTGTTTGCCGCATATATGAACTATGACAAGGCAGGTAGCAGTACCGGTGAGTTCAATACACCGGGTGTGCTGCTGACGGATGCTGTGATATTTGCTTTGGGAGGCTCTCATTTGGAATTGGGTGACCACATGCTATGCCGCGAGTACTTTCCAAGCACGGCTTTGCAGATGAACGATGTACTGAAAACAGCCATGATTCGTTATTATGACTTTATGACGGCTTATCAGAACCTGCTTCGTGATAAAGATACGGAGGCGGAGATTTCCGTTTCTCTGAACTGTACGGAGCTGCGCGGAATCTTTCTCTGAATGCATGGCCGCCGCAGAAGTCTGCCATCACTGTATATGCCAAGAATGTAAATGGCAGGCAAGTCATTCATCTGCTCAACTTCCTCAATGCGGATAACTTAAGCTGGAGGGATTTGAACGGAACAATGCCCGAACCGCGTCTGGTGTCCGACGTGCCGTTGAAGATGAATGTTTCCGGTAAAGTGAACAAGATATGGGTTGCATCGCCCGATTTCCATGCCGGTGCTTCGCAGGAACTGTCATTCGAACAGAAGGACGGCACGGTTACCTTTATCTTGCCTTTGCTGAAGTACTGGAGCATGCTTGTGATGGAATAAGAGTATCCAATAAAGGAACAAACAGATTATAGTAATGAAGAAATATATATTTTTATTTTTTGCCGTCTGTGCATTTTCAGTATATGCGAATGCACAGAACCGCACCGGAGACTGCACTTCCTATACCAGTGATGACCGGAGTGTGACCTTCTATTTAAATGACAGTTCTGCCATACAATTACGTCTGTGTAGCCAGTCTACGGTACGTATATGGTTTTCTCCCGACGGTAGTTTCCAGCGGAGTAATCCTTCCTTTGCCGTCGTCAATGAGGACTTGGAGGATGTCGGTACCGTCCATGTGGACGAGCAGAATGCCTGCTACGAGATTTTTACCCCTAAACTCCGTATCCGGGTAAACAAGTCTCCGTTTAACTTACAGATATTCGACAAGTATCAGAAACTGCTGTTCAGTGATTATGCCGATAAGGGGCATATCAGTAACGGGCAGCGCAAATTGGAATACAAGACCTCCGTCGTGACGAACACTTCTTCGGCTTGGGAGAAAAGACCGGCAAGCTGGACCGTCGCGGCGAAGCCTACAAGATGTGGAACAGTGACAAGCCTTGTTATAGTGCCGTTGAGGACCCGCTCTACAAGAGTATTCCGTTCTTTATGAGCAGTTATCGTTATGGTATTTTCCTGGACAATACGTATAAAACCGAATTTAAGTTTGGTACGGAAAGCCGCGATTACTACAGTTTCGAGGCTCCTGGGGAGAGATGATTTATTATTTCATCTTCGGGAAGGATTATAAGGAAATCATGAAACAATATGTCGACCTGACGGGAAAACCCATAATGCCTCCTAAATGGGCATTGGGCTTTGCACAATGCCGGGGACTGCTGACGAGCGAGAAATTGTCTTATGAAATAGCTGAAGGCTATCGTAAGCGCGGAATTCCTTGTGATGTTATTTACCAGGACATAGGCTGGACACAGTATTTGCAGGATTTTGAGTGGCGGAAAGGGAACTACGAGAATCCGAAAAAGATGCTTGCAGACCTCAAGGATATGGGCTTCAAGGTGGTGGTTTCGCAAGATCCGGTCATTTCACAAGCCAATAAGCGGCAATGGGAGGAAGCCGATAGGTTAGGGTATCTGGTAAAGGACTCCACCAACGGCAGGAGTTATGACATGCCCTGGCCCTGGGGCGGTAATTGTGGCGTAGTGGACTTCACCCTTCCTGCTGTGGCAGACTGGTGGGGAGCTTATCAGCAGAAGCCCATTGATGATGGCATTGCCGGTTTCTGGACTGATATGGGTGAACCTGCCTGGAGCAATGAGGAGCAGACGGAACGCCTGGTGATGAAACACCATTGGGCATGCATGATGAGATTCACAATGTTTATGGTCTTACGTGGGATAAGGTGGTGAAGGAGCAGTTTGAAAAACGGAATCCTAACCGTCGCGTATTTCAGATGACACGTGCCGCTTTTGCGGGCTTGCAACGCTATACTTTCGGCTGGACCGGTGACTGTGGAAACGGTGATGACGTGACGCAGGGTTGGGGACAGATGGCCAATCAGATTCCGGTACTGTTGTCTGCCGGTTTGGGAATTATTCCTTTTACTACTTGTGACATTACCGGTTATTGCGGAGATATAGAGGATTATCCTGCGATGGCTGAACTTTATACGCGGTGGATACAGATGGGCGCTTTCAATCCCCTGAGCCGCATTCATCATGAGGGCAACGTGGCTGTGGAGCGTGGCTGTTCGGCGAAGAGGCCGAGAAGAATGCCAAGGCAGCCATCGAATTGAAGTATCGTCTTTTGCCTTATATCTATACGTATGCCCGCGAAGCACACGAAACGGGGTTGCCTCTCATGCGACCGATGTTTCTGGAATATCCGGCAGATATGGAAACGTTCTCTACGGATGCCCAGTTCATGTTTGGCAGCGAACTGCTGGTTGCTCCGGTGGTAAAGAAAGGAGCGCGAAACAAGAATGTGTATCTTCCTGAAGGAACTTGGATTGACTACAACAACAAACACACAGCATATAGCGGTGAGCAATGGATGACGGTGGATGCTCCCCTCAATACTATTCCTATGTTTGTAAAGCAGGGAAGTATCATACCTCAAATGCCGGTCATGAACTATACGGATGAGAAACCGGTCTATCCGGTTACGTTTGAGATATTTCCTGCTGCAGCGGGCAGTGAAACTACCTTCTCGCTTTATGAAGATGCAGGAACTGATTTAGGATATTTGCGTGGAGAGTTCATGCGCACTCCTATTACTTGCCAGACTACCGACAAAGGCTATACGCTGAAAGTAGGTACACGGACTGGTGAGAAATATAGCTTACCCGGCCAACGAAACCTGATGTTCTGCATCTATACGGAACAGATGCCGAAAACAGCTTTGCTGGACGGTCAGAAAATCAAGAAAACGAATGTCGGAAAGCTGGAAGAAAATCGGGAGACAGAGTTTACGATAACTGCCTGGTGTCCCGACAAGAAGCAGGGGACCTGCCTGCTGAGGTTGCCGGATGATGGAAAGGAACATATCATTGAGTTTGTCTATTAACACAAAAAACATATCATTATTATGAAGAAATTTGTACTTAGCGCGGCTTTGTTTTTTTCTGCCCTGGCGGGGAATGCTGAAGGCATTTCATCCCCTTCGGGCATGGTGAAGCTGGATTTTGAACTGACAAAAGACGGGAGACCAGCCTATCAGGTGGATTATAAAGGGGCTCCTGTCATCAATCCCAGTACGTTGGGATTGGAACTGAAAGGAACTACCAGCCTGATGGATGGTTTCAAAGTAGTAAGGACTTCTACTTCCACTTTCGATGAAACCTGGCAACCGGTGTGGGGGAGACAAAAGATATCCGCAACCACTACAACGAATTGCTGGTAGAACTTGAACAACCGTCTACCACTCGTTTTATGAATATCCGTTTTCGGGTATATGATGACGGCGTGGGATTCCGTTATGAGTTTCCGCAACAGAAGAATCTGGTTTATTTTGTGATAAAGGAAGAGCATTCCCGGTTTGCCATGACCGGCGACCATACTGCCTGGTGGATTCCGGGAGATTATGATACCCAGGAATATGATTATACGGAGTCCAAACTCTCTGAAATCCGTGGACTGCTGCAGGGAGCTGTGAGTGACAATGCGTCACAAACTGTCTTTTCGCCGACAGGTGTCCAGACTTCCATACAGCTTAAAACAGCTGATGGAGTGTACCTTAACCTGCACGAGGCAGCCTTGGTGGACTACTCTTGCATGCATCTCAACCTGGATGACAAGAACCTCGTTTTGAATCCTGCTGACTCCGGATGCTCAAGGAATAAAGGGTATATGCAGTCTCCCTGCATACTCCCTGGCGTACGGTCATAGTCAGT
>ENA-OQCK01000364-OQCK01000364.1-human-gut-metagenome-genome-assembly--contig:-NODE-364-length-25769-cov-3.560526_pt1 | contig 25769 bp, 29 predicted proteins | sample MGYA00242498_ERZ504578 | MGnify/ENA primary metagenome ERZ504578 (study PRJEB26092, sample SAMD00036229) | human gut metagenome | host: Homo sapiens | study: EMG produced TPA metagenomics assembly of...
GTTTTGTTTATTGTAGACCCATATAGGACAGCTTTGAAAAGAGTATTCCTTGTTTTAGCCAATTCTTTGACTTATTGTATATTCTTTATTATCAATATATTATACACATTGTAGTTCCGCGAAAACTTTGGTGATTTCTTATATTGGTATGCAGACCCAAGAAGTGGCAATAAAACCCAGCTTAAAAGTGGTGATGAAGTCTGATACTGAGATGCTTGATGAGGTAATGGTGGTTGCTTTCGGTACAGCAAAGAAGTCTGCATTTACGGGTTCGGCTAAGGTGGTTGGTACCGAAAAGCTGGAGCAGTCGCAAGTGACGAATGTTACTGATGCCTTGGCAGGTGCTGTGCCGGGTGTGACACTGACTTCCAATGACGGTGCTCCGGGTTCAAAGTCATCCATCAAGATTCGTGGTTTTAGCTCAATCAATGCAAAGAATGACCCTCTGATTATTGTGGACGGCGCTCCTTATAGCGGTGATATTAATAATATCAATCCTAACGACGTTGAGTCAATGACAGTATTGAAGGATGCGGCTTCCAATGCTCTTTACGGTGCTCGTGGTGCTAATGGTGTAATTATCATCACTACCAAAAGGGCCAATATGTCGGGAGAGGCTAAGGTGACTTTTGATGCTAAGTGGGGTGCTAACACTCGAGCGTTGCAGAAATATGAAGTGATTGACAATCCTGGCATGTACTACGAGATGCATTATCGTGCCATGAACAATTATTATAAGTCAACGGGAATGAATGACCAAGCTGCATGGCTTGAGGCAAACAAGAATCTGTTTGGCTCCAACGGTGGATTGGGATATAATGTATATACAGTTCCCGATGGGCAATTCCTCATCGGTCAGAACGGTAAACTTAATCCCAACGCCACATTGGGTAGAGTTGTGAATTATAAAGGACGTGACTATCTGCTGACTCCGGATGATTGGGAAGATGTGGGAATGCGTACCGGTCTGCGTCAGGAATACAACTTCTCGGTGAGCGCAGCCAATGAAAAGTCCTCTTTCTATGTTTCTTTAGGTTATCTTGGAAATGAGGGTATCACTGAAGGCTCTGACCTGAAACGTTTGACAGGCCGTTTGAAAGCCGACTATCAGGCAAAGAAGTGTTGAAGATTGGTGGTAATATGGGATATGCACGTTTTGATTCTAACTCGTTGAGTAACAATGGTACCAGTTCGTCTATCGGTAATATATGGGCGTTTGTTACCCAAATGGCTCCCATCTATCCCGCCTACGTGCGCAATGCTGACGGCAGCATCATGGTGGATAATAATGGTATTGGAATGATGGACTACGGTAGTGGTATCAATGCAGGTATGCAGCGTCCTTTCATTGCTGATGCCAACCCTATTCTAGACAATAAACTAAATACCAGAAACTCTGAAGGAAATGCCATTAACGGCAACGCTTTGTAGATATAACTCCTATAGAAGGCTAAGGTGACATTCAATGGTGCTTTCAACTTGGATGAGACACGTCATAGTTACGTTTACAATCCTTACTACGGGCAGTTCGACTCCACTGGCGGTACAGTGAGTAAGTATCATACACGTACTTACGATTACAACCTGCAACAACTTGTTTCTTATGCCCGTTCGTTTGGCGACAATAACTTCGATATTCTTTTAGGTCACGAATATTATGATTATCGCTACTATGAACTTGGGGCCAGCAAGTCGCAGATGTTCTCTCAAGGCAATAAGGAATTGATGGTGCCATTATCGACGGACAAGGTGCTTCTTCCTATAAAGAGCGTCGTAACAATGAAGGTTTCTTCGGCCGTTGCAATACAATTATGACGAACGCATCTTCGGCTCGGCTTCTTTGCGTCGTGATGCTTCCAGCCGTTTCCATCCGGACCATCGCTGGGGTACATTCTGGTCGGTAGGCGGTGCGTGGCTTATCAACAAAGAAAGCTGGTTTGATGCTTCATGGGTGCAGGAACTGAAGCTGAAGGCTTCTATTGGTTCACAAGGTAATGACAATATCGGTGACTTCCTCTATACGGATAGATTTAACATTATCAACTCTAACAACAGCCTTGGTACTTCATTTAAATCTAAGGGCACTAAAGACATCACTTGGGAAACCAACACTAACTTCAATATCGGTGCAGAGTTCCAGTTGTGGAACCGTGTAACCGGTAGCATCGAGTACTACAGACGTAAGACTTCGGATATGTTGTTCTCATTTACCGTGGCTCCATCATTGGGTTATGCTTCCTATATGGACAACGTTGGTAACATGGTCAATAGTGGTGTGGAAATGGACTTCAATGTGAATATCTTCGATACACGTAACTTTACGTGGGATGTGAATGTGAACATTTCAACCTTGAAGAACCGTATTACGATGCTTGATCCTGATAAGTTGATTACTACTGAGTATACAGCTGATGGAAAAGGATATAAGGGCTATTCTAACGGAAGCTTCTTCATTGGTGAGGATTTGTCTATGTTTACATGGCGCTTGAAGGAGTATGCCGGAGTGAATGAAAAGGGTGAGTCTTTGTTCTATAAGAATGTCAAGGACGAGGCCGGCAATATCACCGGACGTGAAACGACTACGAATCATGCTCAGGCTGACTATTACATCACAGAGGAAAGCTCAATACCTAAGGTGTATGGTGGTTTCGGTACCAAACTGAAAGTCTATGGCGTGGACTTTGGCATAAACTTCACTTACCAGATTGGTGGTAAGCAGTATGATGGTACGTATGCTTACTTCATGTCGTCACCTTATGGTACGGCTGGTTACAACTACCATAAGGATTTGTTGAACTCATGGACTCCTGAGAACACAAATACTAATATCCCGCGTTTCCAGATGAACGACCAATATTCAGGGGCAATGTCTACGCGCTTCTTGACAAATGCAAGCTTCTTGAATATCCAGAATATTAATGTGGGCTACACGTTGCCTTCCAAGTGGACAAGAAGTTGGCCATCAACTCATTGCGTGTGTATATGTCGGCAGAAAATGTTTTCTATTGGTCTAAACGTAAAGGGTTCGACCCACGTCAGTCATACGACGAGACAACCAATGCTACTTTCTATTCACCGATGCGTACCATCTCTGGTGGTGTGTCATTTGAGTTCTAAACCTAATATATAGATTACAATGATTATGAAGAAGAATATATTCAAATTATTTTCGGCTATGGTCGTATCGGCCACGGTATTGACCGGCTGTATAGAAGAGGTTTTCCCCGAAGATTCTACAGCGACCTCCGATCAGATTGGTGCATCGGCTACAGCAATTGAGGCTTCGCTTAATGGCTTGCCATCGCAAATGGTACAGGGTTATCTGGTGTACGGTAAGCAAACCCATGAGACCGACCTTGCTTATCCCTCATTGATGTTGGCCCAGACAGAACTGCTGGGTGATGTTGTGGCTACAGATTACGGGTATGACTGGTGGTGGCGCTTCAATGCCAATAATGGTATGAACGACACCGGCTATTATTCATATTTGCCTTACTTCACCCTATATAAGTTCGTTAAATCGGCCAATGACGTGATTGCGGCCGTTGATGTGACTGATCCCACAATTACCGATGAAATGCGTGGACTTGGAAGTATAGCCCATGCTTTCCGTGCATTGGACTATTATACGCTGATGGTACTTTTCGAACCGGTAGAAAATATCTATACCGATTGTAGCAAGGTACTGGGGCTGACGGTGCCCATTGTGACTGAGGCGACAACTAACGACATTGCGAAGAGCAATCCGCGTGCAACGCACGAAGAATTGGTGAATTTTATTCTTGCCGACCTTGACAAGGCAGAGATCGGTCTGGAGTCTTATACACCTGTCAGTAAGAACTTCCCTGACTTGGCGGTCGTATATGTCTGAAGGCCAAGGTATATATGTGGGATGGTCAGTTTGCTAAAGCAGCCGAGTATGCCCGCAAGGCTATTGATAAGTCGGGAGCAACACCTATGAGCGAATCACAGTGGCATAATCCCACTACCGGTTTCAATACGGCTACTTCTGCATGGATGTGGTACCTTCACCCCACGGCTTCCAATATGGGTAATCTTGCTAATTTCATTGGTCACATTTCCAATGAAGCGGATTGGGGATATGCTTCTTTGTCTAAGCTCCAGATGGCACGTTCACTTTATGACGCGATTCCTGCTACCGATTTCCGCAAATATTCTTACCTTGACCCGGACAGAAGTACTTACGCTTACCAGTCAGTGAGAGGCAATGCATGGCTGGATGAACAACCGGATTATATGTCATTGAAGTTCCGCCCCGTGGGTGGTGACTATAACACTTATTCTGTGGGTGCGGCTGCAGATATTCCCGTGATGCGTGTGGAAGAGATGTATCTCATAGAGGCTGAAGCAGTAGGTGCCAGCCAGAATGTGGCAGCAGGCGTACAGTTGTTGAATAACTTTATGAAGCAGTACCGCCAGAGCAATTACAATTTCAGTACGGGTGATTTGCGTAATTTCCAACTTGAGGTGTTGAAGCAGATGCGTATCGAGTTCTGGGGTGAGGGAATCGCATTCCCTACGGCTAAACGTCTGAAACCGGATGTCATTCAGAATTATGAGGGTACCAACTTTATAGAAGATATCTTCAAGATAAACTGTAAAGGTGTGAAGCCCAATTGGACATTGATGATTCCTAAGACCGAAGTCGATTCAAATACCGCCCTTCAGGGAATGAACAATCCGGACCCGTCCGGTGCTATTGCTAAACGTCCTACTCCGATAGGGGAGTTTGCACCGGGTAACAATTAACCAATGAACTAACTTTTAATAGAATTTGTATATGAATAAGATATTCAATAAATTGTTTTTGGGCTTGGCCGTATGCGGTTTGGCTATGACGGCTTGTTCAGACGGTGTGGAGTGGGAGCCTTCTCCGGTTCCTACCGAGGGTGTACAAGCTTATATTTATGCTGATAACACTGATTTGACTTATTATCCGAATGATGAACAGTTTTTTGTGGTCAAAATCGGCCGTCAGAAAACAGATGCGGCTGCATCTATCCACTTGACTACAGATGCAGAGAACGTAACAGTGCCGACAACGGTTGATTTTCTGCCGGTGAAGCACTCAAAGAAGTAAAGATTGCGTTTGACATAGCTGTGGGTACTACTGCATCTTATACTATTGCCATTCCTGAGGAAGATTCCTATGTTTATGGCTCACCCAAGGTGACGGTCAATATAAAGCGTGACTATACTTGGCTCAATATAGGTACAGGCTACTATGCATCTCAATTATTTGGCGAGGGTTGGGATCAACCTGTACTGAAGGCTAAAGAGGCTAATATCTATAAGCTGGAAGATTGCATTACGAAAGGATATCCCATCATGTTTACGTTAAGCGATGACAATCAAGACTGATAGGTTGGGATCCTCAACCTACTGGTTATGACAAGACGGACTATGGTATGCTATATTTTGCAGCTGCAGGTATGGAGCGTAAAGGGAACGTGTTGTCTTTCCCGATGCAGGCTTAGTAATACTTGACGGTGGTAAATGGGGAGTACTGTATCAGGGATTCACGGAAACGTTGGAGATGCCGGAAGGGTTCTGATTATCCTGGCAATTAGATAACATGTAATTTGAAATGGCATGTAAGATGAAGTTCGACTTCATTTTACATGCCATTTTTCTATTGTATCTGTTTTTATTTTATTCCCCTTTTTAAGGCGCTTCCGCCAAAATTATTTATATTTGCTGCCCGAACCAACAATACGTATATATAATAAGGTATAGAAACTATGAAAGAATTTGTAATCTCCGAAGCGCAGGCAGAAACAGCGGTATTGGTAGGTCTTGTCACGAAGACTCAGGATGAGCGTAAGACCAATGAATACCTGGACGAGCTTGCATTCTTGGCTGAGACAGCCGGGGCGGAAGTAGTGAAGCGGTTTACCCAAAAGCTGGATGCAGCGCATTCCGTGACTTATGTCGGCAAGGGCAAGCTGGAAGAAATTAAAGAGTATATCCGGAATGAAGAAGAAGCCGAACGCGAAATCGGCATGGTGATTTTTGATGATGAACTCTCCGCCAAGCAGATACGCAATATAGAAGCTGAACTCAAAATCAAGATACTGGACCGTACGTCCTTGATTCTCGATATCTTTGCCATGCGTGCCCAGACTGCCAATGCAAAAACGCAGGTGGAGCTGGCGCAGTATAAGTACATGCTCCCCCGTCTGCAACGTTTGTGGACCCACTTGGAACGCCAGGGTGGTGGCTCCGGTGCCGGTGGAGGTAAAGGTTCCGTGGGACTTCGCGGTCCGGGTGAAACGCAGCTGGAAATGGACCGCCGTATCATCTTGAACCGTATGTCATTGTTGAAGGAGCGTTTGGCTGAGATTGACAAGCAGAAGTCTACCCAGCGGAAGAACCGCGGACGCTTGATTCGTGTGGCATTGGTGGGATATACCAATGTAGGAAAATCCACATTGATGACTTTGCTTTCGAAAAGTGAAGTCTTTGCAGAGAATAAGCTGTTTGCCACGTTGGATACTACGGTGCGTAAGGTGATTATTGAGAACCTGCCGTTCCTGCTATCCGATACGGTGGGCTTTATCCGTAAATTGCCGACGGATTTGGTAGACTCCTTCAAGTCTACTCTGGATGAGGTACGCGAGGCGGACTTGCTGTTGCATATCGTAGACATCTCTCATCCGGATTTTGAAGAACAGATAGAAGTTGTGAACAAGACGTTGGCAGATATCGGTGCCGCCGGTAAGCCCATGATTCTTGTATTCAATAAGATAGACGCTTATACTTATATAGAGAAAGCGGCTGACGACCTTACCCCCAGAACCAAGGAAAACTTGACACTCGAAGAACTGATGAAGACGTGGATGGCTAAGATGGAGGATAACTGCCTCTTTATTTCTGCCCGCGAAAAAATCAATATGGAGGAACTGAAGAGTGTGGTTTATCAGCGTGTGAAGGAATTGCACGTGCAGAAGTACCCCTATAATGACTTTCTTTATCAGACCTACGAAGAAGAAGTTTAATTTTAGTTATGAGTTATAAGTTATGAGTTATTTGCTGGCAGCGGTTTGAATCGGTAGTGCCGGCAAAGGCAATAACTTATACTCATAACTCATAACTCGTTATAAGGATGAATTACAGAAGACTGACCGAAGATGAAATTCTCCGGTTGAAGAGCCAGTCATGTCTGGCTGATGATTGGGGGAAAGTAACCGTTGCAGAAGAGTTCTCAACGGAATTTGTGCATCATACCCGTTTTTCGGGTGAGGTGTGTTTGGGAGTGTTCCATTCAGAATTTATGTTGCCGGGAGGAATCAGGAAGCATTCCGGTTTGCGGCATGTGACGCTGCATAATGTAACGGTGGGAGATAACTGTTGCATTGAGAATATCCAGAACTACATTGCCAATTATGAAATAGGGCATGACACCTTCATTGAGAATGTGGATATTATTCTGGTAGACGGTGTGTCGAAGTTCGGTAACGGGGTAGAAGTGTCTGTCCTGAATGAGACGGGAGGCCGTGAGGTGCTGATTAATGATAAACTCTCCGCACACCAAGCCTATATTCTGGCGCTTTACCGCCATCGCCCGGAGCTGATTGCACGGATGAAGGAAATCACGGATTTTTATTCCAACAAACATGCTTCTGCTGTAGGAAGCATCGGGAACCATGTAATGATATTGAACACCGGTTCCATAAAGAATGTGCGCATCGGTGATTATTGCCGCATCTGTGGTACATGCCGTCTGTATAACGGAAGCATCAACAGCAACGAGGTGGCGCCGGTACACATCGGGCATGGGGTGATTTGTGATGATTTCATCATCTCTACCGGGTCTCATGTAGATGACGGAGCTATGCTGAGCCGCTGCTTCGTGGGGCAGGCATGCAAGTTGGGACACAACTACTCTGCCTCGGATTCTTTGTTTTTCAGCAACTGCCAGGGAGAGAACGGGGAGGCGTGCGCTATTTTTGCCGGACCCTATACGGTAACCCACCATAAGTCTACGTTGCTGATTGCCGGTATGTTTTCCTTTATGAATGCCGGTTCGGGGTCCAATCAGAGTAACCATATGTATAAGTTAGGACTATCCATCAAGCACTTTGGAACGTGGTGCCAAGACGACTTCCGATTCGTACATCCTATGGCCTGCAAGGGTAGGGGCATTCTCTTTGGTAATGGGGCGCCATGTCAACCATTCTGATACTTCGAACCTGCCGTTCTCTTACTTGATAGAGCAGAATAATACCACCTACCTTGTACCCGGTGTCAACCTGCGTAGTGTGGGTACCATCCGTGATGCCCAGAAGTGGCCGAAACGTGACGGGCGTACCGACCCGAACAAACTGGATTACATCAACTATAATCTTCTCAGCCCCTACACGGTGCAGAAAATGTTCAAGGGACGGGAAACGTTGCAGAATCTGCGTCATGCCAGTGGCGAGCTTTCGGATATCTATTCTTTCCATAGTGCGAAGATACGTAACTCGGCTTTGGTGAAAGGTATCCGCTTCTATGAAATAGCCATTCATAAGTTCCTCGGAAACTCTGTCATCAAGCGCTTGGAAGGCATTGACTTCCGGAGCAATGAAGAAATACGTGCCCGTTTGAAGCCCGATACTGCCATTGGCAGCGGCGAATGGGTGGATATTTCCGGATTGATAGCCCCAAAGAGTGAGATAGATGCGCTGATAGACGGTATTGAGTCCGGCAAAGTCAATCGCTTGAAGTCTATCAATGCCGAGTTTGAGAAGATGCACAGCAACTACTATACCTACGAATGGACCTGGGCGTATGAGAAGTTGGAAGAGTTCTATGGTATCAAGCCGGAAGGTATGACGGCAGAAGACGTCATACATATTGTCGAAAAATGGAAAGAAGCAGTAGTTGGCCTCGACCGCATGGTGTATGAGGATGCTAAGAAAGAATTTTCACTGGCTTCCATGACGGGCTTTGGAGCTGACGGCTCACGCTTGGAAAAGGAACTCGATTTTGAGCAGGTACGCGGCGACTTTGAAAGCAATCCGTTTGTAATGGCTGTGCTGAAACACATTGAGGTGAAGACGGCGCTGGGCGATGACTGATAGGGCGGATGCAGCGGGTGTCAGAAAATTAATTATGATTTGTTGCGTTTTTACTCTAATTAAAGAATTATTTCAATAATAGTTTTTACCTTTGCTCGGTAAAGGCGATTTTGTGCTGCCTTTGCTACCCGAATCACTTTTAAACATTAAATATACGAGTAATTATGGCAACAACACCTCCGTTCAAGTATCAGCCCATGTTCGAGAAGGGGAAAGATACTACTGAGTATTATCTGCTTACAAAAGATTACGTGTCAGTAAGCGAGTTTGAAGGAAAACCTATCCTGAAGATTGAAAAAGAAGGTTTGACGGCAATGGCCAATGCGGCTTTCCGTGATGTGTCGTTCATGTTGCGTCGTTCGCACAACGAGCAGGTTGCTAAGATTCTGAGTGACCCCGAAGCAAGCGATAACGATAAATACGTGGCACTCACCTTCCTGCGCAATGCAGAGGTAGCATCCAAGGGGGTACTTCCTTTCTGCCAGGATACGGTACGGCAATCATCCACGGCGAAAAGGGACAACAAGTATGGACCGGCTACTGTGATGAAGAAGCTCTCTCACTGGGTGTTTACAAGACTTATACCGAAGAGAACCTGCGCTATTCGCAGAATGCTCCCCTCACCATGTACGATGAGGTGAATACGAAGTGCAACCTTCCCGCACAGATTGACATCGAAGCTACGGAAGGTATGGAGTACGAGTTCCTCTGCGTAACCAAGGGTGGTGGCTCTGCCAACAAGACTTATCTCTACCAGGAGACAAAGGCTATCCTCAACCCCGAAACATTGGTTCCCTTCCTTATCTCAAAAATCAAGACTTTGGGTACGGCAGCTTGTCCTCCCTATCACATCGCATTCGTTATCGGCGGTACCTCTGCCGAAAAGAACTTGCTGACTGTGAAACTGGCTTCCACCCACTTCTACGATAACCTACCCACTACCGGCAATGAGTTCGGCCGCGCTTTCCGCGATGTGGAACTGGAGAAGCTGGTACTGGAAGAAGCTCATAAGATTGGCCTCGGTGCCCAGTTCGGCGGCAAGTATCTGGCTCACGACATCCGCATCATCCGCCTGCCGCGTCACGGCGCTTCCTGCCCCGTGGGTCTGGGCGTTTCCTGCTCTGCCGACCGCAACATCAAGTGTAAAATCAATAAAGAAGGTATCTGGATTGAAAAGCTCGACAGCAATCCGGGTGAACTGATTCCCGAAGAACTCCGTAAAGCCGGTGAAGGCGACGTGGTGAAGATTGACTTGAACCAGCCGATGGCCGATATTCTGAAGGAACTGACCAAGTATCCGGTTTCCACCCGTTTGTCTCTGAATGGAACCATTATCGTAGGCCGTGACATCGCACACGCCAAGCTGAAAGAACGTCTGGACCGTGGCGAAGACCTGCCGCAGTACATCAAAGACCATCCCATCTACTACGCCGGTCCTGCCAAGACTCCTCAAGGCATGGCTTGCGGCTCCATGGGCCCGACTACTGCCGGACGTATGGACCCGTATGTAGACCTCTTCCAAAGCCACGGCGGCAGCATGATTATGCTTGCCAAAGGTAACCGCAGCCAGCAAGTGACAGATGCCTGCCAAAAGTATGGCGGTTTCTACTTGGGCTCTATCGGTGGTCCTGCCGCTATCTTGGCACAGAACAACATCAAGAGCATTGAGTGCGTGGAATATCCCGAACTCGGTATGGAAGCTATCTGGAAGATTGAGGTGGAGAACTTCCCTGCATTCATCTTGGTGGACGATAAGGGCAACGACTTCTTCAAGCAACTGAAGCCCTGGAATTGCAGCAAGTAAAACAGAAGCCTTTTAGAAAGGCATAATATAAGGAAAGCCGTAACGGAGAAAATCTTGTTACGGCTTTTTGTTTTGTAGAGGAAAACAAAGTGTTTCGCGGCATAGAACACTCTGTTTCATCAAGCAAAACAAACTGTTCCTTTATGTTGAAACAAATTGTTTCAATAGGAAGAAACAAACTGTTCTTTCATGTTGGAACAAAGTGTTCTTCCCTATTGGAACACTCTGTTCTGCCTTGATAAAACAGATTGTTCTCTATAGGAGAATAAAACTGAAACTCGTTTGTTGTCGTATTTTTGTTACATTCTCCTTTTCATTTCTCGGTTAACTTCTTTATCTTTAGCCCTCCAAACAACCAATTTAATAAAACATGGAACCAACTCTTACACGACAAACTCCGGCACAACACATCGTATGGCTGGATGTGGTACGCCTTGTTGCAATGTTTACAGTAGTTTGCTGCCATTGCACAGACCCTTTTAACTTCTATCCGGGCACATCGCCCGACATTGTTGACATCAAGTTCTGGGGAGCTGTCTACGGTGCGGCGCTCCGTCCTTGTGTACCGCTTTTTGTAATGATTACCGGTGCATTGCTGTTGCCGGTACGGGGTGACGCCTCGGCATTCTACAAGAAACGTATCCCCCGCGTATTCTTTCCTTTCCTCATCTGGTCTGTGATTTACAATCTGTTCCCCTGGATAACGGGACTGCTGGGAGTGGAGCCGAAAGTGATTCTGGATTTCTTCCCTTATTCGGGTGAGGAAGTGATGCGCCAGTCTCTGGCAGTGAGCCTGGGATATATTGCAGAAATGCCTTTTAATTTCTCTCTATTGGATGTACACATGTGGTATATCTATCTGCTGATAGGGCTTTATCTCTATCTTCCGATATTCTCGGCATGGGTGGAGAAGGCCTCGGAACGTGCCAAACTATGGTTTCTTGCAGCATGGGGAGTGACACTGCTGCTGCCTTATTATACCGAGTTTGCCGCTCCGTACCTTTGGGGGACTTGCTCGTGGAACTCGTTCGGTATGCTGTATTACTTTGCCGGTTTTAACGGCTACCTATTGTTGGGCCATTATCTGAGGAACCATAACTGGACGGGCCGGCAACTCTGTGGCATCGGCATTCCCATGTTTGCCATTGGCTATGCCGTAACATTCCTTGGTTTCCGTCGTATGACCTCCTTGCCGGATTTTACGGATGAGATGCTCGAACTCTTCTTCACCTACTGTTCGCTGAATGTAGTAATGATGACCATCCCTGTGTTTATGCTTTGCAAGCGGGCCAATTTCCGTTCGGAGCGCATCAAGAAAGCATTGGCAAACTTGACGCTCTGTGGTTTCGGAGTCTATATGATACACTATTTCTTTACCGGACCGAGCGTAGTCCTGATGCGTGCTATCCATGTTCCTGTCTATCTTCAGATACCTTGTGCCGCAGTCGTCGCTTTCTGTACTTCCTGGTTTCTGGTGGCAATGGCATACCGTTGTTTCGGGAAGCGGACCAAGTGGGTGCTGGGGTAGTTTGAATGAAAGATTGTTTATCTTTAAAGGAGGAGATTTAGGGCTTATTATCTCCTCCAGATTCTCCACATATAGTAAGCGCAGTGCGTGAATGCGAAAACAAACGAGATAATCAGCAGCACTTTGCTTTCTCCCCATCCCACAGTCTGTTGGTGCCACAGTCCGGTGATGACACAAAGAACGGCAAGGATAAGTCCAATCATGTTCAAGGTCACCTGCCGTGGCGGGTGTCGCCTCCATGCTCCAGCTTACTGTGCTTCATGCCGTAGCCCACGTAGATGTCCAGACCGATGAGCATCCACAGTACCAGGCGTATCCATGTATCGGCAGGAAGGAACAGCATCATGCAAAGGCAAGTAAGAATACCCAGTATGGGGATAAGTGGAACAAGTGGGGTTTTAAAGGAACGGGGCACGTCAGGCATGGTTCTGCGTACTACCAGTACAGCGGCACAGACCAGCGTGAAGGCCATCAGCGTGCCGATGCTTGTCATCTCTCCGGCCAGCCGTGCGGGTACAAAAGCTGCCAGCAGGCCCACAAGTACCATGAAGAGCAGGTTGCTGCGTGCCGGAGTACGGAACTTTTCGTTGATATGCGAGAAGAAAGGAGGCAGCAGCCCGTCGTGGCTCATGCTTAGGAATACGCGGCTCTGTCCCAGCAGTGTCACCATGATGACGGAGCAATATCCGAACAGAATGGACAGTACGATGGCACGGTTCAGCCAGGGATAGTCCGGCTGGATGATACCTGCCGCATCAGCCTGCCCCATGTGCTCTATGGCTATGGCAACGGGAGCAATACCTTGCTGTCCGCTGAAGGCGGTGTAGTGTGCCACTCCCGTCATGACGTGGGCAAAAACCATATAGAGCACGGTGCATACCAGCAGGGAGACCAGAATGCCGATAGGCATGTTCCGCTTCGGGTTCTTCGTCTCTTGGGCGGCTGTGCTCACGGCGTCGAATCCGAGGAAGGCGAAGAATACGATGGCCGCCCCTCGCAGGATGCCGGAGAATCCATATTCGCCCAGTACGCCCGTATTGGCAGGGATGTAAGGTGTATAGTTGTCGGTATTGATGTATTTCCAGCCGAGTATGACAAAAATCAGTATGACGGAAACCTTCAGGAATACAATGAAGCCGTTGAAGATGGAGCTGCCTTCCGTACCCCGTATCAGGAAGAGGCTCATCAGCACGACGATAAGGAAGGCGGGGATATTTACGACTCCACCATCCAGGGACAGGCGGTGAGGGCTTGCGGTAGATGTATGTCCAGTCCCTCGAGAAAGACGACCAGATAGCGGCTCCAACTGATGCTTACCGTGGTTGCGGCTACGGTGTATTCCAATACCAGGTCCCACCCGATAATCCAGGCGATGAGTTCGCCCATCGTGGCATACGAGTAGGTGTATGCGCTGCCGGCTACGGGTATCATGGATGCAAATTCCGCATAACATAGTCCGGCGAAGCAGCATCCCAGTGCGGCAATGGCAAAGGACAGTGTGATGGCCGGTCCCGTATAGCCTGCCGCCACCGTTCCGGTGATGGAGAATAGACCCGCTCCGATGATGACTCCCACGCCCAGGGCAACAAGGCTCCACGGACCAAGTACACGTTTCAATGTTTTCTTTCCGGAGGCATTAGCCTCCGCTTGCAGTGCCTCGAATGGCTTTCTGATGAATAATCCCATTGTGCTTCAATTCTGATAAACCGGGCGCAAAGGTACGGATTATATTGCTTATTCCATATAGCGCGCTACTTTTCCACTGATTTGCAGTAGGGAGATTTCACATAATTTGGTATCATATTCCGCGGAGAGAATACGTTCTTCTGCATCCAGCAGACTCTTTTGGGCTTCGCGCATCTCGATTCCCGAGAGGTTGCCCAGCATATATCGTTCCATGGCAATCTCGTGGTTCTCCTTGGCAGCCACAAGGTTCTGGCGTTCCAGGTTCAGCATTTGCAGGTTATTTTGGTAGGCCTGCCATAGGTTGCTGAGGTCGGCGCGCAGGGCTTGCTCCAGTTGCTCCCGTTCCAGGCGAGCGTTCTGCACGGCAATGCGGGCATTCTTGCGTTCGCGGCGCCGGTTGCCGTCGAACAGATTGAAGCCGACCGTGACGCCGAAGTTCAGACCGAGGTTGCTGCGGCGGCTGTTGGCAGAGATGTCATACTTGTTGAGGGTGTAGCCGTATCCGCCGTTCATCTTCACGTATGGGTAGTCGCGCGAGCAGACTTTCTTGTAGTCCAGACGGGCCAGGGTATTGTTCTGTTCGGCACGTAGCAGTGAGGCGTTGATGGTGAGGGTGGCGTTCCACAGCTCCTCGAAGTTCAGGGAGGCGGTCACGTTGATGAGGCTGTCTTGTATGATAAACGGCTGGTCTACATCTTTGTTTGCCATGAGTTCGTTCAGCTGGATACGTGAGGTGTGCAGCAGTTCCTGCTGTTTCATGTATTGGGCACTGTCGGCATTGAAGTCCACTTTGGCCTGCTGGTAGTCCAGGCGCGAGAAGTTACCGATGTGGTAACGCTCTTCCACAATGCGCAGGCGCTCTTTGGATAGCGATACGGCATAACGGAAGTTCTTCAAGCGGATTTTCTGCTGCACATAGTTATAGTATTCGGCGGCTATGTTGGCTATCAGGTCCTCGATGGCGATGCGCGTATTGGTCTCGCCTTGGCGTTCCAGCTCCTTGAGCCGTTGGTAGTTGGCGGTAATGTTGAAACCGTCGAAGATGGTCCAGTTCAGGTTGATGCCTGCATCGAGAGTTTGGTCAAACACTCCGTTGTCCTTGGTTGTCTCTCCGGTGGCTCGGGCTTTGGTCTCGGTATTGTCTATGGTTCCCTTGTAGCCGGCGGAGAGGTCCAGTGTGGGCAGGTAGCCCGCATTGCCCAGTGTGGCGTTGTTCTTGCTGACCTGCTCTTCATTGCGGACAATGCGCAGGGAGTAGTTGTTCAGCAATCCCTGCTCCAGGCAGGACTTCAAGGTGTAGGTAGGCGCAGGCTGTGCATAAAGGTCCAGCGCTGTGCAGGCAGTGGCTATGAAAATTAAAACAATGCGTTTCATTCGGTCTTCAGTTTACTTCGGTTCGTTGATACATAACTATATATGGCAGGCACGATGTACATCGTCAGCAGTGTGGAGATGAGCATGCCGCCTACGACGGCAGTACCCATGGCGATGCGCTGGTTGCAGCCTTCGCCGGTGGCGTAGGCAAGCGGTATCAATCCCAGGATGGTGGAGGCACTCGTCATCAGGATGGGGCGCAGACGTTGCAGGGAGGCGTCCTTGATGGCTCGCATCTTGTCTTCACCCGCTTCCTGCTTCTGATTGGCGAACTCCACAATCAGGATACCGTTCTTTGCTACCAGACCAATCAGCATGATGATGCCAATCTGGCTGAATATATTCATCGTGATGTCTCCGAAATACATGAATACCAGCGCGCCGGCAATGGCGAGAGGCACCGTCAGCATGATAATCAGCGGGTCTTTGAAGCTCTCGAACTGGGCGGCCAGAATCAGGTAAATCAGCACGATGGCAAGGATGAAGGCGAACATCAGACTGGAGGAGCTTTCGCGATACTCCTTGGAGTCTCCGGTCAGTGCGGTACGGAAGGTCTCGTCCAGTGTCTCCTTGGCAATCTTGTCCATTTCGTCCAGTCCTTGCCCGATGGTCTTCCCGTCGGCAAGCCCCGCGGAGATGGTGGCGGACACGAAACGGTTGTAACGGTACAGTTTCGGAGGGGCGATACCGCCGGTCAGCTCTATCAGGTTGTCCAGCTGCACCATGTTCCCGTTGTCGCTTCGGATATAGATACCTTTCAGGTCGGCGGGCTTGTTGCGTTGCTGGCGGTTGATTTCGCCCAATATCTCGTATTGCTTTCCGTTCATGTAGAAGTAGCCCATACGCTGTCCGCTCAAGCCGTATTGCAGAGTTTGGGCAATGTTCTTGGTGCTTACGCCCATGATACTCGCCTTGTCACGGTTGATGTTGATGCGCGCTTCAGGCTTGCTGAACTTCAGGTTTACGTCTGCCATCTGGAATACCGGATTTTCGTAGACCTTCGTCATGAACTTGGGGAGCACCTCCTGCAATTTCTCGATATTAGTTGCCTGCAATACATACTGCACGGGCATACCGCCGCGCCGTCCTCCGAATGAGGAGGACTGCTGTACGAAAGAGCGTGCCATGGTCTTTTTCTGCACTGCCTTCGACAACTTTTCGGCAACCTCCATCTGGTATAGTCACGGTCTTTCATGTCTTTCAGTGTGATACGTACGTTACCGCTACCACTGGATACACGCGCTGTTACCGCTTCTGCATCCGGGATAATGGAGTCCACCAGATGATTGATGTCTTCGGTATAGTCGCGGATATATTCGTAAGTCACTCCTTCGGCACCCATTGTATTGATACTGATTTGCGAACGGTCCTCCAATGGCGCCATTTCAGCCGGGATAGTATTCCAAAGGACTCCGATAAGCAGGATGGTGACGATGGTGAAGGGCAGGGCAATCCAGCGCCGTTTCAGGAAGGCGGCCAGTGACTGGCTGTATACCCGGTTCATCCCTTCGAAGAAAGGTTCGGTCTTGCGATAGAACCAGCTCTGCTGTTCCCTTTTGATTAAAAGTTTGGTGGCAAGCATCGGCGTAAAAGTCAATGCGGCGAAGGAGGAGATAATCACCGAACCGGAGACCACGATACTGAATTCGCGGAACAGTCGTCCTGTCGTACCGTCCATGAATACAATAGGGAAGAATACCGCCACCAGCGTAATGGTAGTGGAGATGACGGCAAAGAAAATCTCCTTGGCTCCTTCTATGCCGGCTTCTTTCGGGGGCATCCCTTTCTCGATGCGGACATAAATGTTCTCCGTCATCACGATGGCGTCGTCCACCACCAAGCCCACGGCAAGCACCACGGCAAGCATGGAGAGCACATTGATGGAGAAACCGGCCAGATACATGACGAAGAAAGCTCCAATCAGCGAAACGGGGATTACAATACATGGCACAAGCGTCACACGCCAATCGCGCAAGAAGAGGAAAATGATGATGATAACCAGTACAAAGGCCTCATACACCGTCTGCTTCACCTCGTCGATAGAAGCGCGGATAAACTTGGTATTGTCAAAACCGTAGTTGTAATGAACATCTTCGGGAAGGTCTTTCTTCATCTTCTCCATGCGGTCATATACGGCGTTGGCTATTTCAATGTGGTTGGCACCCGGCTGCGGAATTACTACGACACCTACCATGGGCACACCGTTCATCTTCATATAACTTTTGATGTCGGCTGGTCCCAGTTCGGCACGTCCAATGTCGCTGAAGCGGACAATACGGTTACCGTCTTCCTTCAGGATAAGATTGTTGAACTCTTCGGCTGTATGCATCAGACCCAACGTACGGATGGTGAGCTCGGTAGTGTTTCCTTCGATACTTCCGGAAGGGAGCTCTACGTTTTCGTTGTCCACCGCATTCTTTACATCCAGAGGAGTGATTCCATAGCCGGACATCTTGATGGGGTCCAGCCAAAGCCGCATGGAATAGCGCTTTTCTCCCCAGATACTTACACTACTTACATCTGAAATAGTCTGAAGCTGCTCCTTGACAGTCAGGTCGGCTATTTCACTGAGCTCCAGTAGGGAACGTTTGTCACTTTGGAGGGCAACCATCAGGATAGGGGTGGCGTCCGCATCGGCTTTTGATACGGTAGCGGGTCACAGTCACGAGGCAGATAGCGTTGTGCACGCGACACTTTATCACGTACGTCGTTGGCGGCGGTTTCCAGGTCAACGGAAAGCTCAAACTCTACTGTAATGCGTGATGAGCCTTGCTGGCTGACACTGGAGAGGGAGCGTATGCCGGGAATACCGTTGATGTTCTGCTCCAGAGGCTCCGTTATCTGGTTCTCGATGACATCGGCGTTGGCACCCGGATAGGAGCAGGATACTGATATGATGGGATTGTCTACAGATGGGTACTCGCGTACACCCAGATAATTGTAGCCGATGAAGCCAAACAGCAGGATTATCAGGGTAAGTACTGTCGAGAGTACCGGTCGCCGTATACTTAATTCGGATATATTCATTCTTTACAATTGATAATTAACGGTTGATAATTGACAGTTGTCAATTGATATTGTCCAGTGTTACCGGTAGTCCGGTACGGAGTTGCAGGGTTCCCGAGGTGATGATGGTATCTCCTGCCTGCAAGCCTTGCAATACTTGTACTTCCGCTTCCGTACGGATTCCCGTAGTAATCTCTACCGGCTGGGCTTTTCCCGACTTATAGAGGAATATCTTGTCTTTTCCCATTTCCGGCACAATGGCTTCGGACGGTACGGCAAGGGCGTCCTGAATTTCATCCTTGTTCAGCTTGATGCTGGCATAGCGGCCCGGAAGCACAGCTCCGTTGGCATTGGGATAAAGTGCACGGATTGTCAGGGTATGGGTAGTAGGGTCTATCTTTGATTCGCGTGCATAAACCGTGGCGTGGAAGGTATTTAGCTTTCCTTCGAGAGTGAAGTCCAGTCGGCGCCGGTCTTACGTCATTGGCATACCGCTCGGGTACGGCAAATTCCACCTTCAACGGCGAAATCTTGGTGAGTTTGGCTACAATGGTTGTAGGGGAAGCGTAAGTACACACTGACTTGGCGCAGACCGATGACACCGTCGAAAGGAGCACGCAGCTCAGTTTGTGCGATGTTCGATTCTATCAGGTCAATGTCGGCATTCAGGGTGGCCAGCTCGGTCTTTACTTGTTCGTAGGCTTCTTTACTGACCGCATCCCTTTCCAGCAGGGCGTTCTGGCGAAACACGCGGTCTTCTGCCAACTTTAATTGGGAGACGAGGCGTTGCAATTGTGCTTGCAGCGGCCGGTCATTAACTTTGGCAAGTAATTGTCCTTTCTTGACGAAGCTGCCTTCTTCAAAATTTATCTCTATGATTTTGCCGGATGTCTCGAAAGAAAGGTCCACTTCCTCATCCGGCAGCAGGCTGCCGCTGATTTGTATTTCATCCTTCAGCAGTTGCGGTTTGATTATTTTTGCGTTTACGTTTAGAATTTTCTTACCGCTACGTTGACCGGTCATCACCTTGTCTGCAGCGGCTAATTCTTCATTCTCTTTAGGTAATTGGGAGTAGATTCCTCCTCCAATCAGTCCGGCACCAATCACGATAATGATGCCCCATTTAACTCTCTTATTCATGTTGTAGTATTAGTAGTAATAAAATCAGCCTTAGATTAGACTACGGGAAAAGAGAATAGTTTAAAAGATAAAGAGTTAAAAAGTGTAAGAATATGGATTGGAAAGGTGATAAAATGACAAATCAGTAAGCAGCCCGGTATTTTCCCTCCTCCTTGTCCTCCAGCATGTTCAGATAAGAAGCGTAACGGGATTCGCTGATATAGTGCTTCTCGACAGCCTCGCGTACAGCGCATCCGGGTTCGTGGCGGTGGGTACAGTTGCCGTAACGGCAGTCGGCAGATACCTTGAATATTTCCGGGAAGTAGTGGCCTATCTCTTCTTCTTCCATATCGAATGTTCCGAAACCTTTGATGCCCGGAGTGTCAATGATATATCCGTTGCCGGAACCGGGAACATTTCTGAGAAGGTAGTGGTGTGCATACCTTTATTATGATAGGTGGATATCTCTCCGGTTTTAATCTCTATATCGGGCAGTATTGCCTTGATGAGTGTCGATTTCCCTACTCCGGAATGTCCGGAAAAGAGGGTTATGCGTCCTTTGAGTTCTTTCTCGATAGTGTCGATGCCTTCCCCTTTTCTGGCAGAAACCTTGAAACAAGGATAGCCGATGGTGGTGTAAAGGTTGATGAGACTGTCCAGATAGTGCAGTTCCTCTTCATTGTAGGCATCCACTTTGTTGAATATAATCTTGACGGGAACACGGTATGCCTCGGCAGAGGCGAGAAAACGGTCTATAAAGGTAGTGGAGGTCTCGGGATAGTTCACCGTCACTATGAGCATGCACTGGTCGAGGTTGGCGGCAAGAATGTGCGATTGCTTGGAAAGGTTGGAGCGCGGCGGATGATGTAATTCTTCCGGTCCTCTATCTCGCTGATAAAGGCCGTACCTTCTTGGTTCAGTATGATGTTCACATAATCGCCTACAGCCACGGGATTAGTGCTTCGTATGCCTTTCAGCCGGAAGTTCCCTTTGATTTTACATTCAATCTCCCTTCCGTCTCAGTCCGTACCAAGTACCAACTTCCGGTGTTTTTTATAACGAGTCCCCTCAAAATAATTGAAAGTTGAAAGTTGAAAGTTGAAAATGGAAGGTTGAAAGGCTTCTATACTTGGTATATCGGTTTATTTTCAACTTCCATTTTCCGTTTTCAACTTAATTAAACGGTCATGATTTCTTTATCCTTTGCAGCCAGCATGTCATCAATCTGCTTGATGAACTTGTCGTGAATCTTCTGCAGCTTTTCTTCACCGCCTTTCTGGGCGTCTTCGGCCAGTCCGTCCTTTACGGATTTCTTCAAGGCGTCGATGGCATCACGGCGTGCATTACGTACACTTACCTTGGCAGTTTCTCCTTCTCCCTTACACTGTTTGGCAAGTTGTTTACGGCGTTCTTCCGTCAGTGGCGGGATGCCGATACGGATAATCTCACCATTGTTTTCGGGCATGATGCGAGACTGGAGTCAATGATGGCCTTTTCAATGACGCGGAACATGCTCTTATCCCATGGCTTGATGGCAATGCTGCGTGCGTCCGGAGTGGTTACGGCTGCCACATTGTTGATAGGAACCATACTTCCATAAGAATCCACACGGATACCGTCCAGCAAACGGATATCGGCTTTTCCGGCGCGGATATGAGCCAGTGCCTCGTCCAGATACATGATGGCCATGTCCATACTTTCTTGCGCTTCGTCTAAGATGTCTTTTACGTCTCTCATATTTATTTTCGTTTTGAAATAGCTTTGATTTGAAACTTTGCAAATATAATTATTAAATTGAAAATTGAGAATTAAGAATTAAATAACATTCATTTTTTATTCTCCATTTTCCATTCAATTGTGCACCAGTGTACCGATTTCTTCTCCTTGCATCACTTTTTTCAGATTACCCACTGTGTCCATGTCAAAAACGATGATGGGCAGGTTATTCTCTTTGCACATGCAGGTGGCAGTGAGGTCCATCACTTTCAGACCGCGCTTCAGCACTTCGTCGTAGGTGATGTCGTGGAACTTCGTGGCTGTCGGGTCCTTCTCCGGGTCGGCGGTGTAGATGCCGTCCACACGGGTACCTTTCAGCATGACATCCGCCTCAATCTCGATGCCGCGCAGACTGGAACCGGTATCGGTAGTGAAGAACGGATTGCCTGTACCGGCGGACATGATGACTACTTCGCCTGCTTCCATACATTCGATGGCACGCCATTTATTGTAGAATTCACCGATGGGTTCCATACGTACGGCAGTCAGCACGCGGACCTTCACGCCGGCAGCTACCAGAGCCGAACTGAGTGCAAGGCTGTTGATGACGGTTGCCAGCATTCCCATCTGGTCGCCTTTCACACGGTCGAACCCTTTGTTGGCACCGCTCAATCCGCGGAAAATGTTTCCACCGCCTATCACGATGCCTATTTGTACTCCCAATTCGTGGATTTCTTTGATTTGAGCTGCGTACTCGGCAAGGCGTTTCTCGTCGATGCCGTATTGCTTTTCACCCATCAGGCTCTCGCCGCTGAGTTTCAATAAGATTCTTTTATAGGTTGCCATAATATATAGTTTTGTTATATTGCTTTGCAGCAAAGATAAAGAATTAAACTGAAAAGTGCAGCAGAATGTGGTAGGATAGTTGCCTAACGCACAGTCTTTAGGAACTCGTCCATGCTGTGATATAGCGGAACGCCATAGCGGTTGCAAGTAATCCGCACATTGTCGTAGCGGTAGAAACCGGGTTCACAGATAACGTGCAATTTGCCCGAACGCATGTGCAGCCCCATCTCCAGCAGGGTGATGGGGGACTTGCTGCTTGCCAGGATATTCATGATTATCAGTCGGCTTTTTCCAGATGTTCCAGTTCCCAGTTCACTTGATGTTCAAAGTCGGACATTTCGCCGCTGAGTCCCTTGTCCCTTCGGGGATTGTATAGGATGTATTTACCTTGGGGGCGTGCGCGGAACCAGTCGCAGGTTGCCTTTTGCCAGTCTATGCTTTTGCCCATGTCGATGGTGCCTGCCAGGAAAATTCTGGTGTATTCGGCTTCGTTCACTTCGGCTTTGCTTCATCCGGGTGGAGTACTATAACCTCGGACTGAGCCTGCAGCCCGATAGGAAACAACAGCAGTAAAAGCAGGTAGAGACTTTTCTTCATGGTTGGTGATGGTTTTATAGGATTAGTTTCTTTTCTTGCTTCTTATCGGGAGTCTTGGGAACAGTTTCCTGAAACGGACCAGTTGGCTTGTAATATTGCCTCCTGCGATGACGAACGTTACGGCTACGATAATCATCACCAGTCCGAAGCTTTCTCTGACTGTCAGGCTTTCTCCAAAGACGGCTATTCCGAAGAAGATGGCTGTCACGGGCTCCAATGCGCCGAGAATGGCGGTCGGGGTGGAGCCGATATATTGGATGGCACCGGTAGTGCAGAGGAAGGATATGGCGGTGGGGAAGACAGCCAATGCAAGCAGATTGGCCCACAGATACCACTGGTCCGGTGTGTTCAGTACGCCGGAATAGAGCAGGCGTGCCACAAAAAGCGATAGGCCGAAGAGAAGGACATAGAAGGTGACTTTAAGCGTAGCCACATTTTTCAACGATGTCTGGTTGATGCCCACGATGTATATGGCATAGGAAAGGGAAGACGCGAAAACCAGCAGTGTCCCTATCAGGCTCAGTGTGCTGCCGTCCTCGCTCTTGTAGAGCAGTCCGATACCTCCCAGTGCAAGCAGCATGCAGACGATGGTTTGCAGTGCCAGCTTCTCTTTGAAAACCATGGCCATAATAAGCGCCACCATGATGGGATAGACGAACAGCAGTGTAGACGCTATGCCGGCGGCCATGTAGTTATAGCTCAGAAAAAGCGTCAGTGAGGAGAGGGCCACGAGCAATCCCATGATGATGAGCGGAAATGTTTCTTTCCGCTGTATCTTGAATGACCGCCCTCTCGCCTTTATCATAATGCCCAGCAACGGGATGGCGAAGAGGTATCTGAAAAAAAGTACCGAGTCCGGGTCCATGCCGGCCTTGTACAACGGGAGGGCAAACAGTGGATTCATGCCGTAGGAGCTGCGGCGATGGAACCTAAAATATATCCTTTGGCTTTTGCGTTCATATCTTTATCTGTAAATTAGCGCGCAAAGGTAGATATTACTTTGAATTTCCTCCTTCTTTTCAAACTCTGAAAAATACTGCCACGCATAATACGCTTTAATTACAACCGAAACAGGAATTCCCGCATATTTTAACGCAGCACCGGAATACACTGCAGTCGTATGGTGCCCGCTCATCCCCCTCATAGTAGACAAGCGTTCCGCCCATGTGGTAGTCAATTTTCACACACCATCGTATAAATGCAACAGAAACCAGTCCCAGTTAGTTTCATATTGTTACGACTCTGCCATTATATCGAAGTATACATAACCATTGCTGATTACTGTAATGTTTGCTGTTTTTGTTTCTGCATCGTATACAATCTCGGAGTCGTGTAGTTACCTTCCAAGCCTGATACATTATTTATTGTCGGCTCATTTCCAGATTAGTCAATGTAATCGTGGTCGTTCTTCGTTCCTGATCCTGGGTATTATTAATATAATTAGTATACACCCATGAAAGAGCATCTTTTTTACTCATCTCAGGCAGCACCGCCGCTTCAGAAGCGTTCTGTCACCTTCCCACAGTTCATCTTTTATTTGTCCGGTAATTGTTTAATCTGACAGTTATACCGTCTGATTTTTCTTTTATGATTAGATATGTATGAGGTTCCAGCACCGCAGAAACATTCCATTCTCCACCGGTTACACCTGGTACAGAGAGACTCATATTTTCTGCAGTCTGATTCACATCTTCATTATACTTGTAATTATATACATACCATGTATCTTCTAATTTCTGCGCAAAAATATCTCCGTCATACATGTTCTCATAAAGACTATTAAAATATGCCTGTCTCTTCTCCATGTTTTGGATCCTTTCATCCCCCTGCTCCACGATTTCGATCCCTGTCCCGCTAAATTTTTCTTCGAGGACAGACGATGAGATTGAAGAAGGAACTGCTGGAATATTCCCATATCTTCCCGTGATATAAGTTGGAGACTGTGTCATTTCCGTGTTCAGCCTACAAAAAGTTTCCGTTCCCCATGGAAGACAGATTACCATGTATTATTGTCTTTGTGGAGCTCAACATTTCATCTTTAGTCGGGGCGGGATTCTCAACTGCATATCTGAAAACTCCTGTATTACATTCGTGTATAGTGGAGATTGTTCATTTTTTACGCCATAGGTATACGCTGGATGCTCAAAGTTATATACACATCCTCCATTGAGGTAGATCATCATAGCCTCGATTCCTAATAGTGCTTCAGGTTCAGACAGCCACTGGCGGTTCCCCTGTGTTTTTCCTATATTATCACTCTCAAACAGTTTCCATTTCCCTGTCTCATACCATTTCCATGTATCCATAAGTCCACCCCACTGATAGACATAGTCAGTAAGCCATAGACCTGTCATATAACTGCTTGTTGGTGCATCATTCCCCTCTGCGGCAGGTGTATTTTTGTACATGAATATAAAATAATCACTGTATTTTTCCACCGCCTCTTTAAAAGCAGTCTGTCCCTGTGTGCCCATAGCTTTTTCAATCGATGCTCCATTATTTTGTTCTGACCAGATAAAATATCCGCCATGCTTCGCAGAATAGTAAGATACTCTGCAGCCATATTTTCAATTCCACTTGCCCACACCCAATAATTCTCTGTACAGAAAATCCCCTGCAGACAACTATATTGTTCATACATCTCTTCGATCCATGCCGTTGTAAGCCAATGCGCAGCCGTATAGTAATATTGATTTCCCGCTGTATACACAGTAAGTACTAGTGGAATCGGTTCATTTCCCCAGTCTTTGGATTTACATAATTTTGTGCCTCCTCAAGATAATGTTCGTAGAAATCTGCTGCGCTTCCATTTTGTTTTGGCAGATCATCCGGGTGCAGTTCTATCACTGTGTAAGGTTTTAGATCGTCTGGTACTTCTTCCATTTGCCTGTCAGTGTATCATCGCCCCAGAAAGTATATTGCCGCTCAGCCTGCGCATATTTTTCTCCATTGGCATATAGCGGAATCATCATCAGCGGAACTTGATTTGATATTTCACGACGTTTTTCCT
>ENA-OQCK01000365-OQCK01000365.1-human-gut-metagenome-genome-assembly--contig:-NODE-365-length-25743-cov-6.278654_pt1 | contig 25743 bp, 29 predicted proteins | sample MGYA00242498_ERZ504578 | MGnify/ENA primary metagenome ERZ504578 (study PRJEB26092, sample SAMD00036229) | human gut metagenome | host: Homo sapiens | study: EMG produced TPA metagenomics assembly of...
ATCTCTGTCTTCATCTGACAGAGGAAGATATGTTTTTCTCATAGTGTTCATCCTTTCTTAGATAACACTATTTTACCATACATTATCCTCAAAATATATAGTAGAAATTTAATTTATTCTATACTAGGACGCTGTCCTGCACCTGCCAAAGGGGAATATTGCATTTCCCCTTATGGAATCCCCTGCTAATCTACCAGCCGGAAAGGTTATGGCTGATTTATAAAAAAGATAGAGTGGAGAAAGGAGACGAAGATTTATGCGAAAACGAAATTATACGGTAACAATACGAATGAATAAAGCAGAGTATGATCTGTTTCAAAGCAAAGTAAAAGAATCCGGAAGAACACAGCAGGAAGTAGTAATAAAAGCAATCGCAGATTTGAAGATAGCTTCTACAGAGGAAGTGGAAGAACTAAAAAGATTGAATCAGATGTTTGCCGACATTCTCAGTCAGCTTCGTGGAGCTACTACAAATATCAATCAGATTGCAAGAAAGCTGCATACAGATGGAGAAGTTCCAAATGACAGTACGCTGTATTTTCTCAATAAAAGTATTCTTAAGTACCGGAAGGAGACTGAAAAGATATGGCTATTAATAAGACGATTAATAAGCGGACAAATACACATGGAGCAATGAGAAACTGCATCGAATACGTTTTGCGTCAGGACAAAACAAGTGAGCTGCTGACTTATGTAACAGGCCCGTACTGTCATGACGAGATCAATTATGATCTGGTGTACAGAGCATTTTTAGAGGAAAAGAAGGTGTGGGATAAAGATTCTGGAAGGATGTACGCCCACAATATTATTTCCTGGCACAAGGACGAGCAGATTACTCCGGAGCAGGCATTAGAATTTGGAAAAGAGTTTGCAGAAAATTGGTTCAGTGGATTTCAGACCTTAGTGACTGTGCATAAGGATAAAGATCATATCCACTGCCATCTGGTTACTAATTCAGTGAGTTATGAAGATGGGAGAAAGCTGCATAATACAAGAAAAGATCTGGAGCGGATGAAACAGCTTACCAATCAGATGTGCCGGAAATGTGGACTGACAGTTGCCGAGAAAGGAAAGCACTTTGATGGAAGCCAGATTGAAAAAGGGGAAGTCATTGCATGGAGCAAAGATAAATATAACCTGTTCCGTCAACAGGCAAAGGACAGCTTTGTAGCGGATTGTGCAATGGCAGTATTAAAGGCACTGGAAAATTGTATCAGCAAAGAAAAGTTTATAGAAAAAATGAAACAGTTTGGATGGAATGTAAACTGGACAGAAAAGCGGAAACACATCACATTTCAGAATCAGGATGGAAAGAAAGTGCGTGACAGCAATCTGTCAAAAACATTCCATCTGGACATCAGTAAGGAGGGCTTAGAGAATGAATTTGATAGAAATAGCAAAAAGCCAGAGATTCAGCCGACAGAGACAGCAGATCAGACGAAGAACTCAGAAACTATTACAGAGAGCTTGACGCAGCCATTGCAGACACCAGAGGAATCACCAATCAAGCTCAAAGCGGAGAGGGATATTCTCGTACAGAGTTTCGAGAAAGCGAAAGAGTTCATGCGAACACAGAAAAAGCAGATACAGACACTGGAAGAAGAGAAACAGACGATCTTATCCGACAGGCAGAGATTGCGAGAAGAAGTTCGGAAATCAACCGTAGAAATTCAGCGTTTGACAACCGAACTGTCCGAAAAGCAGAAGCTGAATCAATCGCTTCAGCAGAGCAACGACGATCTGAGGAACAGAAACGGTTTGAAGAGCAGGAGCGAGCAAGAGCTGCTCGAAGAAGAAATAAAAGACGTTCGGGACCAGAACTCTAAATTACAGATACAAGTGAACCAATCATCTGTGGAAGCGGTGGAACAGGCACAGCAGAAACAGGAAGAAGCTGAAAAGAAGGTAAGGACAATACAATGTCAATATAACAAATTACAAGAGAATGAAGAAACGATGAAAGAAAAGGCGGATCAGAAAATAAAAAGTCTGAAACAAGAAATGAAAGAAAAAACAAGTTTCTGGCAGATGGTATATATTATTTTTTTAGTATTTGAGATGATAAAAAGCACAGTAGTTCAGAACGATTTATTTGCTTGTATAAAAGTTCCGATAAGAGTTTGGTGTAGGTATGTAGAATGGGTAATCCGTCCATCAGAATTAAATATTTTGGGGGAGAAGGAATATTTTTCAACAGAATGGTCGTGGTGTTTGCGAGTTATGGCAATTGTTATCGTTGTTGGAATTGTAATTGCAGGTGAAATGTTTGTTTTGAAAAAAATAGAACAGTATCGAAGAGTGTGGGATAAATATTCCATACGGTTTATAGTGGTCAGCTTAGAGATGATTATTATATCAGGCGATGCACTAAGAAGATTTATGCCAATAAATCTTGTGGTATTATTTGGAATGATAAATATCGCTGTCATGGAAATAAGAATTTATTGTCGTGGAGCTAATGAAATACATTAAAATCAACGATGGTTATCAAAAACCAAATTTGATTATTGACAATCAAGAAACTAGGTGCTATAGTAAAATTATAGAAAATGATTGTGAATAACCAAAGGAGGAAACAACATTGAATACTTCGATTAAAGAGCTAAAAGAAAGCTTAAAAGTTGAAGAGATTAGTTGGAATATTTTAAACAGGATAAGAGAATTTGTAAATGCTTCTATGTACGGTGGGTTTTGTTTAGCATATGTGGCCTATGTATCCTTAAAAAATAAGATAACAGATATAAACCAGTTAAAAGAATATGTGGAGCTGACTTTTTCACCAGAAAGAGTCAGTTTCATAAAAGAAAATATTGGAAATTTATGGAATGTTGCAATAGAAATTTCAGAAGAATATTCAGAAGCTGCACTTTTAGCGACTGTTTTATGGTGGCAATTACAGGGAAATCGTTTCATGGGAGAATGTGAAACACCACAGAGTGTTGTAAAGCTGGCAAATGAGATTCTTCAGATTTCAAATGATAAGGTGGCAGATTTTTGCAGCGGAATTGGTTCGTTTCTTGTGAGAGCCATAGAAAAGAGTCCAGAATCACAATTTTATGGTACAGAGATTATGCGAGATGTAAAAGAAGTGTCAGCAATCCGTACAGAACTGATATCTGATCGGGTAAAAATTGAGCAAAAATCAGTTTTAAATATAAATGACAATTTGATGTTTGATAAAATATTCTGTGATTATCCGTGGGGGATAAAAGCAAAAGACAGCATTGGAAGTAATGAAGCATTGCAAGCAATATATGATGTGATACCAGAAGTACAGAAGGTGGCAGCAGGAGATTGGATATTTATTATAAATGTCATGAATCACCTTAATAAAAATGGTAAGGCTGTTATTTCGGTAAGTAATGGAGTTACCTGGAATGGTGGAAATAATACAATCATTCGTGAAAAATTTGTTAAACAAGGATTTTGTGGAAGCAGTGATTGCTCTTCCGCAAAATTTATATCTGAATACAGGAATTGCATGTTCATTACTGGTGCTAAGCAGAAATAATAAAAATATAAGAATGATAGATGCAACAGAAATGGTATCGGTCGGACGGAGACAGAACATTCTTAGTGATGAAAATATTTCTGAGATTGTTGAATTGTTGAATACTGATGACAAAAATTCAAGATTGATTTCTATTGAAGAAGTAGCGGAAAATGAATATGTTCTTAATCCGTCAAGATATCTTCAACGAGAAACAGTTGTAAAAAATGGTGTGTTTTTTGAAACTGTAATAAAGAATATAACAAGAGGAGCACAAATTAAAGCATCTGTTTTAGATGAAATTGTATCAGATGAACCGACGAACATGCAGTACTTGATGTTGGCAAATTTACAGGATGGAATTATTAGTGACGAACTTCCATATTTAAAGGGAATAGACTCTAAATATGAAAAATATTGTATAAAAAATGGAAGTCTGGTAATTTCCAAAAATGCATCACCGGTGAAAATGGCGATTGTGTCCGTACAAGAAGGCAATAAGATTTTGGCAAATGGAAATCTCTATGTTATTGAACTAGATAAAGATAAGATAAATCCTTATTTTTTAAAAGCGTATCTGGAAAGCGAAAGTGGAAAGGCAGCTTTATCCAGAGTTGCAGTAGGGGCCACTTTGTTAAATCTACCGGTGGAAGGATTAAAAAAGGTGATAATTCCGTTGCCAGATTTAGAAAGTCAGAAAAAAATAGCAGATCAATATTATGCGAAGCTAAGTGAGATTAAAGAATTAAAATACAAACTGGAAAAGGCGACAGAAGAACTGGAACATATTTATACGGAGGAAAAATAAATGGACGAGAATAATAAATTTGATGTAGTTGGAACCAACATAGCAGAAAAAGCGACAATGATCTGGAATGTAGCGGATATGCTTAGAGGCCATTCAAACCGCATGAATATGGTCTGGTAATTCTGCCGATGACAGTAGTAAAAAGATTTCATGACTGTTTATTGCCAACGCATAAAGCGGTACTTGAAAAGTATGAGGAAGTAAAGAAATTTGCAGTTATTGATGGATTTTTGACAACAGCCTCTCAGTATCAGTTTTATAATATCAGCAAATATACATTTGATTCATTGCTTGCTGATCCGGAAAATATTGAAGCAAATTTCAGAGATTATTTAAATGGATTTTCTGCAAATGTCCAGGATGTGTTATCGAAGTTTGATTTTGACAATATTATCCGTAGAATGGTAGAAAGCAATACATTATATCTGGTTATCAAAGAATTCAATTCCCAGAAAGGTTACCTGGGACCGGATAAAATTAGTGCTGTAGATTGTGGCTATATTTTTGAGGATCTGGTAAAGAGATTTTCAGAGTCTTTTGGTGAAGAAGCAGGAGCACATTTTACCAGCAGAGATATCATTTATTTAATGACGGACTTACTTTTATCTGATGCAGATCTGAGTAAGGGTGGAAATGTAACTGTGTATGATATGGCAATGGGAACCTCTCAGATGCTTAGCTGTATGGAAGAAAGAATCCAGGAATTAAATACAGAGATTGGAGTTACCTGCTTTGGTCAGGAGTTCAATCCGTCCACGTTTGCGATTGCGAAAGCAGATATGATGATTCGGGGCGGTGATCCGAATAATATGAGGTTCGGTGATACCTTGTCAGAAGATCAGTTTAGCGGTTATCAGTTTCAGTATATTATTTCCAATCCGCCTTTTGGAATCGACTGGAAAAGAGAAAAGGCAGCAGTGGAAGTAGAAGCAAAGAAAGGTGATCTGGGAAGATTTGCACCGGGACTTCCGAAAATATCAGATGGTCAGCAGTTGTTTGTATTAAATGGTCTTTCAAAGCTTGCACCAAATGGGAAAATGGCAATTATTCAGAACGGTTCACCACTGTTTTCCGGAGATGCGGGAAGCGGACCGTCAGAAATCAGAAGATATATTCTTGAAAATGACTGGCTGGATGCAATTGTGCAATTAGGAACCGACATGTTTATGAATACAGGCATCAGTACTTACATTTGGATTTGTTCCAAGGATAAACCGTTGCATAGAACTGGAAAAGTGCAGTTGATAGATGCATCCCATTGTTATGAAGCAAGAAGAAAAAGCATCGGAACAAAAAGAAATGATATTACAGACCAGTGTCGTGAGTTGATTGTAAAGGCATATGGTGCATTTGAAAATGGTGCTGTATATGGAGATAAAAGTGGTATTTACTGCCAGAGCAAAATATTTGATACAGAGGAATTTGGATATCAGAAGATTGTCGTAGAACAGCCCCAGAGAGATGAAAGTGGAGAAATTGTATTAAAGAAGGGAAAGCCTGTAGCAGATACATCTCTGCGTGATACAGAAAATGTGCCACTGACAGAAGATATCAAGGAGTATTTTAAGAGAGAAGTATTACCATACGCACCGGAAGCATGGATTGATGAGAAGAAAACAAAAAAAGGATATGAGATTCCAATGACAAGATATTTCTATGAATATCAGGTTCCGGAACCAATGGAAGAAATTGCAGTGCGTTTGCATGAACTGGAACTGGATATTCAGAGCAGTTTGGATGCTTTGTTTGGGGAGGAATGATATGAGTAGAGAGATGAAAGATTCTGGAGTTGAATGGATTGGGGAGATACCGGAAGATTGGAATCTGCAACTTGTAAAAAATGCATTTGTTCGAAAAAAAACAGAAGCACATCAAGAAAATCCAGTTGTTTTATCGCTTGCAAGGGCAGGAGTAAAAGTACGTGATTTATCAAAAAATGAAGGACAAATAGCAGAAAGCTATTATAACTATAATCCTGTAGAATTTGGGGATTTGTTATTGAATCCAATGGATTTATACAGTGGTGCTAATTGTAGTATTTCAATGGTTGAAGGAGTTATTAGTCCAGCTTATATCAATCTTCGTGCAAAAGGTGGCTATAGTTCAAGATTCTATGATTATTACTTTAAAACACAATACTGGTCAATGGCAATGTTCGCACATGGGAAAGGTGTTTCTTTTGAGATAGATGGACCCTAGGAATTGAAGAATTGTTTAACTATAAAATTCCGGTACCGCTGGAGGACGAGCAAGATAAGATTGCAGATTTCTTGGATGAAAGATGTAAAAAATTAAGGCTTGCGACAGAAAAAGTGCAAAATTCTGTTAAAGAATATCAAAAATTAAAGCAATCTATTATCACTCAGGCTGTTACAAATGGAATTACACCTGGGCGATTAATGAAAGAGAGTGGTGTTAATTGGATAGGAAATATTCCAGAAGATTGGAAAGTTACACAATTACGACATTGTGCAAGTATACGATCTGGAATAACATTAGGAAAAACGTATTCAAAAGATACCGAAGTGTTCGAAATGCCATATTTAAGAGTAGCAAATGTTCAGGATGGTTATGTGGATACGAACGATATGGCTGTTCTTCGAGTAAGTAAAGATGAAATAGAGAAGTATAGTTTATCTGCTGGAGAAGTCCTTATGACAGAAGGTGGAGATAGAGATAAACTGGGACGAGGTTGTGTTTGGGATGGAAGAATTGCACCATGTTTACATCAGAATCACATTTTTGCAGTTAAAGTAAAAGAGAAACTGTTAAATCCATATTATTTGGAATATTTAACAGCTTCATCTGTTGGACGCACTTACTTTGATGTTACTGCGGTGAAAACAACGAATTTAGCATGTACAAGTTCAAGCAAGGTATTAGCATTTACAATTCCTTTGCCAAGTATAGAAGAGCAGAATGAAATTGTAGATTATTTGAAAGAAAAATGCGGCTGCATTGAGACTGCTATTTCTAAGAAAGAACAGTTCATAAGTGAACTGGAAAATTACAAAAAATCCCTGATTTACGAGTATGTCACTGGAAAGAAGGAGGTGCCGGAATCTTGAGCATAGATGTTACCACAGAGAAACGTTTTGAATCGGACATTGAAGAATTCTTCTTGTCAGCAACAGGCGGATATACACACAATTATGATACATATGATCCGCAGCTTGGCGTATATAAAGATACTTTGCTACGTTTTGTTCAGAAAACACAGCCGAAGGAATGGAAACGCTTTTTATTACAGAACAAAGTAGATCCGGAACGGAAATTCTGTCTTGCGTTTAATAATGCCTGTGATATGGATGGACTCATTTCTGTATTACGCCATGGCTTCAAGCACAGAGGAATTCCATTTAAAGTCTGCTATTTTAGACCAGAATCAGGTCTGAATCAGACGGCGATGTCTTTATACGAAAAAAATGAGATTACCTGTAACAGGCAATGGTTTTATTCCAACGATACACATAACTCTGTAGATATGGTTCTGGCTGTGAATGGAATTCCGGTATTTGCATTGGAATTAAAAAATCAGTATACCGGACAGAATGTAGATCATGCAAAGCGTCAGTGGATGTATGGTCGTGATCCAAGAGAAATTTGTTTTCAGTTCAATAAAAGAATTTTAGGGTATTTCTGCATTGATCAGTTGGAAGTCTGGATGACAACAAAGCTGGAAGGAAAGAATACATATTTTCTTCCATTCAATCAAGGTTCCAATGGTGCAGGAAAGGATGGCGGAAAAGGAAATCCGGCAAATCCGAATGGCTATCCGACGGCGTACTTCTGGGAGTATGTATTTCAGAAAGACAGTATGATGGATATCATTCAGAAGTTTATCCATTTGCAAATCAAAGAAGAAAAGAAACGTTTGTCGGATGGCACAGAGCAGGTTACAAAAAAGAAAACACTGATATTTCCAAGATATCATCAGTTGGATGTGGTGCGTAAGTTAATTGCAGATGTACGGAAAGAAGGAACGGGGCACAATTATCTGATCCAGCACAGTGCCGGATCTGGAAAATCAAATTCGATTGCCTGGACAGCATATAGACTGGCATCCTTGCATGATGCCAATGATATATCTGTTTTCAGCAGTGTTATTGTAGTGACAGATCGAACTGTGCTAGATGCTCAGCTACAGGAAACGATTTCAGGATTTGACCATACGATAGGTGCAGTAGAAACGATTGATGATAAAAAGAATTCAAAAAATTTGAGAGATGCAATTAATAATGGTGCAAGAATTATTGTAACTACTTTGCAGAAATTTCCGGTGATTTATCAGGAAGTGGATAAGGTTGCCGGAAGAAACTTCGCAATCATTGTTGACGAAGCACATTCTTCACAGACGGGAAGTTCTGCTATGAAATTGAAGGCTGCGCTTGCAGATACAGAGGCAGCATTACGGGAATACGCAGAAATAGAAGGAAAAGCAGAAAATGAAATTGACAGGAATGATAAACTTGTTCAGGAAATGCTGACCCATGGAAAACATCCGAATTTATCATTTTTGCGTTTACAGCGACTCCGAAACCAGCGACATTAGAGATGTTTGGCAGTCAATGGACAGATGGAAGTTTCCATCCATTTCATATTTATAGCATGAGACAGGCGATTGAAGAAGGATTCATTTTGGATGTTTTGCAGAATTATATGACTTACAGTACCTGTTTCAAAATTGCAAAAGATACACCGGAAAATCCAGAGCTTCCGGAGAGCAGAGCAACAAAGATTATCAAAAAATATGAGAAATTGCATCCATATAATATCAGCCAGAAATCGCAAATTATTGTAGAAACTTTTCGGGAAACGACCAAAAATAAAATTGGTGGAAAAGGGAAAATGATGGTAGTCACAGACTCCAGACTGGCTGCAGTTCGATATTTCCATGAAATTAAACGATATATTCAAGAACGGCATTATGCAGATATGGATATTTTAGCGGCATTTTCCGGTAGCGTGCAGGATGGTGACGAAGAATATACAGAGTCCGGATTAAATGTAAGAAAAGATGGAAGTCATATATCAGAAGGTCAAACAAAGGAAGAGTTTCATGATAACTTTAATGTCCTGGTTGTTGCAGAAAAATATCAGACAGGATTCGATGAGCCTTTGCTACATACTATGATTGTGGACAAAAAACTGAAAAATGTAAAGGCTGTGCAGACATTATCACGTTTGAACCGTACCTGTCCTGGAAAAGTAGATACATTTGTGTTGGATTTCGCAAATAAGAAAGAGGATATTCTAGAAGCATTTCAACCATTTTATCAAGAGACAAGCTTGAGCAGGAAGTAAATGTGGATTTGATTTACCAGACAGAAAAAGAACTTTTGGATTATGCGATTTATAATGAGAATGATATTAATGCTTTTATAAATGTATGGAATCATCCGGGAAAACAAGATGCAACTGCCATGGGAAAAATGACGAGCGTGTTGAAACCGATAGCAGACAGATACAATTTGAAGAATCCGGAAGAACGGTATCAATTCAGAAGACTGGTAAGAAAGCTGATCCGATGCTACAGCTATATCACACAGGTGGTTCGCATGTTTGATGAAGATATGCATAAGGAATACCTGTTTCTGAGTTATCTGATTGGACTGCTTCCAGAAGAAAAAGAAGAACCAGTTGATCTGGATGGAAAATTGAAACTGGAATATTATAAGCTGCAGAAAACATTCGAAGGTGCAATAACACTGGAGAAAGTTGATGGTCAGTATGTTCCTTCCAAGAAACAGGGAGTACAGGGAAACAGACAGAAAAGCACATTGGATGAAATATTGGACAAGATTAATGAAAAGTATAAAGGGCAGTTTTCAGAAGGTGATCGGGTAATGCTGGGTGCTTTGCATGATAAATTGATTGCAGATGATAAACTGGCAAGCTCGGCTCGCACTTCTGATCCAAGAATATTTACAGAAAGTATTTTTCCATCAGCGTTTGGAAATGCAGCAATGGAAAGCTATATGGAGGCCCAGGACAGTTATGGAGCACTGTTTGAGGACAAAAGCAAGTACGATGCTGTAATGAGTGCGTTAGCAGGGGTGATTTATAGGGAAATGCGTTCTAAAAAGACCGTGGACTACCGGAAAATCGAACGAAATGAACAGGTTCAAATGGTGGCGGAAGAACCAGCTAAATATGGAAAGTAAAAAAGAAACTATGATGGTATGAAAAGGCAAGGAGGGTTTTTATGTGGCTAGATAATGCGTCAGATATTGATATTTTATTTTATGAGCCGTATGCAAGAATAATTGCCGATATTGCAAAAAATGAACAATATAATCCATTGACAGTCGGTGTGTTTGGATTATGGGGAGCAGGAAAATCAACCTTATTGAAGTTAATAGGTGAAAAACTTAAGAGTCAGGACGGAATTATTTGTGTAACTATTAATGCATGGATGTTTGAATCATATGACGATGCTAAAACCGCAATTATGGAGGCTTTGTTACAGGAACTTAAAGAAGAAGTTCCTGTAGAAGAAACTAAAAAGAAATTGGGAAAATTAATAAAAAGAGTTGACTGGTTTAAGTTAGGAACAAAAGCAATATCCACGCTTGCACCTGTAGTTGCAAGCGTGGCCACAGGAAATCCATTGCCTATGTTGTTGAATGTAACGGGAAGTGCTGAAGAAATTGGAAATACAGTCAAAAATGCAGCAAATTCCATACAATCATTAAAAGATGAATATTGGAAAGAGGAAGATGTATCAAATGATGAAAGCACGATAAACAATATCAGAAAATTTAGAGAGGAATTTTCTGATGCATTGAAAAGTGACGATATTAAAAATGTAGTTGTAATGATAGATGATTTAGACAGATGTCGTCCAGAACGAATAATTGAAATATTGGAAGTAATTAAACTATTCTTGTCTGTTGACAGGACAACATTTATTATTGCTGCAGATGAAAATGTTATAAAGTACTCTATCCGTGAAAAGTATCCACCAATGAATGGATTTGATGTAGAACTGGACAAAGAATACATTGAAAAAATTATTCAATTGCCAATATATATCCCGGAGTTATCGGCAAAGGATATACAAAATTATCTATTATTACTGGTCACACAAAGCTATTTGGAACAAGAGAGTTTTAAGCATCTAATAGATAAGATATTTGAAGAAAAAAGAACAATTTCTGGGGATGTAATTACATTAGAAGAAATTAATAAGTTGATTGATGAGTTAGGGTTGAATTGGCAAGATGGGGGAAAAACAGCTTTTAAAGAAACGGCGAAAATTATTGATGAAATAAGGGAAATTGTTGCTTCTACATTGAAAGGCAATCCACGCCAGGCAAAACGTTTTTTGAACACATTTATTACCAAACGCCAGTTGGCAAAAATTTATTATGGTGATGAAATTGATATTTCCATTTTAGCTAAATTATTAGTGCTGCAAAAGCTGGATAATGACTTGTTTATACAATTGAATGAATGGAATAAAGAATTTGATACTGAAAATAAAGAATTTAAGGAAATTCGAACAAAAGTGAAGGAAGGAAAGGTTGATGCTCAGAATCCGTGGAACACAGCACAAATAAAAAAGTGGCTAGAATGCAAACCTGTTGAATTAGAAAAATATCGATTGGAAAAATATTTTTATTTGACAAGAGAAAATTTGAAAAGATCTAGTATTGACGAGTCTGGATTCAGTAAAAATACGAAAGAAATTTTAGAAAGAATTGGACGAGCTAAATCTGGTCAAATGGTGGCTATTATAAAAGATATGAAAAAATTGAGTGCAGAAGAAATTGCGGATACATTTAAGGTTGTTGCATCTAAAATCGAAAAAGGTGAAATGAAATTTTTTGTTGTAAGAGATTTGTTTTTGAATTTTGATGCATATAAAGGAAAAATAGTGGATGCAATTGGGAAATCAACAGTTCCTATTAAAGCAGGTGATATGGCTGCGTTAAGAACAATGTATAATAGTGATATGGAAAATATGAATACTGTATTAGAAAACATGGTAAAAAGAGGAACGTTAACAGACGAGCAGATTACAGAAATAAAAGAGCAGAGGGAAAGCTAATATGGGTACATCAAAAGGATATATAGCACCAACAACACCGCATTGGTCAACCGCAAAAAGAGCAGTGACGGCCTTTATAAATAATAGAGGCTTTGATTCTAAAGCAAAAGCGGCCAGTAAATATGCAACCGCAATGAAAAAAGATATGTCGACAGGTGGTAGTTTTCAATCGGCGGCAGCAGGAGTCTTAGGTTTTGCACAAAAGGTTGCCTCTGGAGGCATAGATAATGCATTACGTGAGTATCATCGTGAAGATCTTATTGGAAAATCGTCAGAAGTTGTTTGGACAGAATTACTTCATGAATTTACAAATTATGGTGCATCGGTAGAAGATAATATGGCAGCGGATGCATTGTCACAGGCTATGGAGAATTTAGAAATAGAAGATATTGCGGATATAGGGAATGTTTCAGTTGATATATTACTGAAGGAAATGTTGAAAGAATACATAAAAGAAAACTTTGATTTTCGATATGAAGAAAAAATATCCAAAGGGAAAACACCTGCACAAACATCTGCAATTTTAAATGACATGCATGAATATATAGAAAACAGTATTGACGGTGATTTGAACTTGGATAATTTGAAATCGGTCGATTTTTCTAACATGGGAACATCACAAATTGTGGAGGATGCATTAAGCGATGCCTTATCTGTATTTGAAAAGTATTATGGGGAGGATTAAGGATGCAGTTTTGGATTGATAAAGAACAAGAGAAAAAACCAGATGCTGAATGGAAAGATGCATATGTCTTTTCAATTAACCGAAAAAAATATAGTACGATTTTTACCAATATAACGGATAGCTGGTACCGAATGGATCAACTGCAGATTTCTACAATATACGAAGATTTGTTCATAATAGGTTTGAGTATTTTTGCTTTGGATAAAAGAGTGTCCAGAAGAAAATTTAAAGACTGCTGGACTAGAGAGATAAGCGTATCTATTCCAGTATTAGAATATGAGAAATGGAAGCATACGGAATTACAATGGGAAAATATACTGGGATTTTTGACAGGGGATCATTGGCATATTACATTTAGAAAAAGTGAGATAATATATAGTTATAGGGAACGTGCAAATAGAATTCATTTGAATGTTCAAAACTGTAATTGTGTATGTTTGTTTTCTGGAGGATTGGATTCTTTTTGTGGTGCGATTAAACTATTAGAGCACGGAGATTCTCCTTGCCTGATCGGACACAATGAATATCCTAAACTTGCAAAAAGACAGAATTTGTTCGCTAGGACTTTTCAGGACTTTTATCCAGAACAATCTGTTAAATTTATTAGTTTTACAGCAAATTCCAGAGCTCCTATAAGTGAAAAAGAAGGAATATTGAAGGGGAGCGAAAATACTTCTCGTGGCAGGTCATTACTGTTTTTATGTGCAGCACTTAGCGTGGCTGGTATTTTAGGAGAAAATGTACCGGTTTATATCCCGGAAAATGGATTCATCGGACTTAATATTCCATTAACGGAGGAAGAAAAGGAACTTGCAGTACAAGAACTACTCATCCACACTTTTTAAGACAATTTAATGATATCTTAGAAACGGTAGGAATAAAGAATTCTATTACCAATTTTTTTGCGTACAATACAAAAAGAGAGATTGTAGGACAAGTTAAAGATACAGATGCATTTAAAAGCTGTTATGCAGATACAATTTCATGCTCACATCCTTGTTTAGCAAGATATAATAAAAAGGGCTCTAAAGAATATCCTGTAAACTGTGGATACTGTTATCCGTGTTTGATACGCAAAAGTTCACTTTTGGACATAGATGAGATAAAAAATATTCTTATCAGGGAGAAGCTTATGATTTTTTGATAGAATATGAAGAAAGTGAGAAGAGTGCAGATTTAAGAGCGGTGCTTGGAAGTATCTATCGTTGTAAATATTCTTCGGATAAAGAATTAAAAAGATATATTAGATGTGTAGGAGAATTAACAGAAGAGGAAGTTGAAAAATTTTTATCATTATACAAGAAAAGTATAGAGGATTTAGTACAACTTTTTTCCGCAGATCAGAGAATGAAGGAGTATCTGGGATTATGATTCAACACCTTATTGATACACACTTTCATCTGGATTATTACAAAGAGCATCAGAAAATATATGACGGAATAAATGAAAGAAAACAATATACATTGTGCATGACGAATTCGCCTGGAGTATATATATCCTGTAAACGCATATATCCGGAAACAAAATATTTGAAATTTGCACTTGGATTCCATCCACAGGATGTATCACTGAAAGATGCGGATTTTTACGATTTTATGCAATTGGTAAATACAACTAATTATGTAGGAGAAATAGGACTTGATTTTTCAAGACAAAGTTATATTTCGAGTAATAAACAATGTATGTATTTTGAGCAAATTGTAAGAGCGTGTGCAGAAAAGGATAAATTAATGTCTGTGCATCTTAGAAGAGCGGAGGAAGAAGCAATATCTATTTTGAAAAAATATCGTCCTCGTAGGTGCATTATTCATTGGTTTAATGGAAACGGAGAGCAATTGCAACAATTAGTGGATATAGGATGTTATTTTTCACTTAATTCTAACATGGTAACAAATGAAAAGAATAAAGAAAAATTGTATTTGATACCAAAAACAAGAGTATTAATTGAAAGTGATGGACCGTTTACAAAAATTGATGGAAAAAGTACACATTTAACAACTTAATAAAAATATACGAGTTAGTTGCACGATATTATAATGAACCAGACATTATTAAGATGGTTTATGCTAATTTTCGAGATATTCTTTCAAAATAGTGTTAATTGTAAAGTTAGAGGGTGATTTTATGGCAATACGATCAGTAGAATATCTGCAAAGCCTTGTTCGGGAGCTTGCAAAATTGCCGGACGAGACTGAGTGGGTAGAATTCAAATGTAATAACAAGCAGCCACAGATGATTGGTGAATATATTTCTGCTTTGAGCAATTCAGCAGCATTGTGTGAACGACCGAAAGCATATTTAGTTTGGGGTGTGGATGATGCAACGCACAAAATTGTAGGCACTGAATTTCAGTATCGCAAAATGAAAAAAGGGAATGAAGAATTGGAAGCATGGCTTTCAAGGATGCTTTCGCCAAGGATTAATTTCCGGTTTTTTGAAGTTCCGATGGATGAAGGTAATGTTGTGTTGATGGAGATTCCCTGTGCAGAGAAACAACCGGTGCAGTTTGCTGGTGGGGAATATATAAGAATTGGAACAAATAAAAAGAATTTAAAAGAATATCCAGATAAAGAAAGAGAATTATGGCGAACATTTGATTCTACACCATATGAATTGCGTATTGCAATGGGAAATCTGGATGAGGATGAAATGGTGTCTTTACTGGATTATTCTAAGTATTATGACAAACTTGAAATGCCAATCCCAAGAAATCGAGATAAGGTATTGGAAGACCTGCAACATGAAAAATTTATTAAGAAAAATGATGCCGGTACATGGGATATCACGAATATGGGTGCTTTGATGATTGCAAAAGATTTGAAGAAATTTGAATCTTTGCATAGAAGAACTGTTAGAGTGATATGGTATAAAGAAAACTCCAGGCTGGATGCCATAAGAGAAAAAGAATTTTGTGCAGGCTACGCATTTTCGCATGAAGAAATCGTGCAGTATATTATGACAATTATTCCACAGGAAGAAGTTATTGTGGATGCTACGAGAAAATCTGTTGTCAGTTTCCCGGAAATTGCTATCCGTGAATTGCTAGCAAATGCTATGATACATCAGGATCTTCAGCAAAGGGGAACGAATCCAATGGTGGAGGTGTTTAAAAATCGAATCGAGTTTTCAAATGCCGGAGCACCATTGGTGGCAATCGAAAGAATTGTAGATTCGGTGCCAGTATCCAGAAATGAAAACATTGCCGGATTTATGCACAAATGTGGTATTTGTGAGGAACGTGGTAGTGGTTATGATAAGATTGTTGAAGCAACCGGTAAAAATGAGTTGCTTGCGCCTAGAATTGAAAATCAGAACAATCAATTCACCAAAGCAATATTGTTTGCAAAGGTACCATTGAATTAACTACCAAAGAAGATCGAATGCGGACTTGCTATATGCAGGCGTGTCTGGCATATGTCAATTTTGAAGGAATTTCTAATTCGGATATTCGGAAAATATTTGGTCTGGGAGAAAAAGAGAAGGCCAAGGCATCGAGACTTCTTACCAGTGCTGTTGAAGGTGGATATATTAAAGTAATGGATCCAGATACAGCACCAAGATATAAAAAGTATATTCCATATTGGGCATAATGTAAGTTTCGCTAAGTTTCACTTATATAAGCACGTGAGAGAATTTTAGTAGAAAAATATGCAAAAAAGGCACTGAAAACAATGGATTATCGGTTTTTCAGTGCCTTTTCCTTGAGTAAAAAGAAAAAATATAATAAATTTAAGTTTTGCTAAGTTTCACTAAGCTCTACTCGCTTGATTTCCGCCACTGTTTCGACGGTTCCCGTTTACCACAATCATCACAGGTCTGTGGCCAGTTGATTTTCCATTCAAAATATTCATCTCTGGTAATCGCACCAGATGTCAGTTCTTCTTTTCTAAGTGTCCATTCTTTTAGAAAATCATTGAGAATCCCATAATTAAACCACATACCAATAGGCGGATGAGCAGGCCAACTATCAGAATCATAGTAGCGGATAGCGGTATCGCCACTGGAATTTGATTTTTCGCTTGGATAAGTCTCTAATTGAAAGAGATTAATCATGCCAGGATTAAATTCGTCAATCCAGAACAGGATTTCCATCAGTCAGAAGCATTCATCGTAGTTGGCTCATGCAGTGTCAGTGGATTCACATCCAAAATCCTAGCCATTTCAGTAACCAGATCTTTACGGGGAACCCGGTAATTAGTTTCATATTGGGCAAGGCGGTTTGCACCTTTATCGCCCCAGCCAAGAGCTGCACCGAGTTCTGCCTGTGTCATATTCCGGAATGTCCGGATTTTTTTTATTTTATCACCAATTGTCATATCAGATTTCCTGCTTTCTATTTGATAATTCCATTTTACTATCAAAATCTCAGAATGTAAACAGAAACATTCGCAACTAAGCGAATAAAATGCTTGACATTAACATTAAAGCGAACTATAATAACGGAACAGTAAAGTTCGCATTAAAGCGAAAGTAAAAGCTGAAATGTAAATATTTTGTGAATTATCGCAAAAGCAGGTTGGTAAATCGCTTCTGTCAGGCTTTATTAGTGAAAGGATTTTTTAAAATTCCAAAAATCGAATAACATTTTACCCTCGCAGGGCTGTATAGATGAGGGGATATTTAAAATCCTTCTTGTACCTTGAAAATTGAATGAGCTGTACACCATATTTTCCTTTATAGAAAATGTAGCTAACACAGATGCCAAGATCCATAGCTTTTTATGGGGAGCGTTGAAGATACTCCGGAAACGGTCGGTATGTTTGGAAAGAAGCTGCCGACATTCAGAATAATTCTGATAGAGGTTGATTGTAACATTGACAGCAGGTGTATGAATGGAAGCCAACACGCCGAACGGAATGGAAAATCATCATAAGAAGTCTAAACAAAAAGTAGAGTGTACTGACAACGGGCATAACCGCTGTCTGGGAGGTGATGCAGAAGAATACGGAGGAAAGGAGGTATGTGCATCATGAGAAAAACAACAGAGTATAAGGCTGAGAACCGTCTGACAGTAGATATTGAAGGATTAATGGCAATGTTATCCTGCGGAGAAGTAACTGCAAAGAAAATTGCAGATTATGCAGAAGCAAGAGTGATTATTGGAAGACGTGTTCTTTATAACGTGGATAAGATAAAAAAATATCTTGATGCAATGGCAGTGTAATGAAAGATGAGAAGATAAAATACAACAACTTTCCTTCGGAATGAAAAGCAAAAAAGGGAAAATATTCCTGTAAAACAGGCAAATAAAAATTAGCATTTTGCAGGAATTTACCCTTGGAAATCATAAAATATTATGTTAATCTGTGAGCAGATATCAGACAGTATATGACTGATACCGACAGGACAAAAATCATTCCGAATAACGAAAAATGAAGTGAAAGGAATGATTGATATGGCAAGAAAAGATAATAAAGGCAGAAATTTAAAAACAGGTGAATACCAGCGTCCGGATGGACGTTATGAGTATCGCTACAAAGATGAAATTACCGGAAAGCGTAATTCGGTTTATGCAGCTGATCTGGCGAGTTTACGAGAAATGGAAAAGAAGATCAATAAGGATATGGATGATCTGCTTATTACAGATGCATCAGTCAAGAAGCTGACTGTAAATACGTTGTTTGAGCGATACATGGCAACAAAGAATATCAAGGAAAGAACGAAGAAGAATTATATCCGTATGTGGGATTACCGGATACGAAATACTCTTGGAAACATTCGTGTTGTGGATTTCAAGACATCACATGTAAGGACGTTCTTTTCCGCATTGTCAGATGAGGGACTGGCACACAGTACGATCAAAGGTCTTTATGGCTTATTGAATCCCAGTTTTGAACTGGCAGTGGAAGATGGGATTATCCGTAAGAATCCGGTAACAGGAACACTTGGAGATTATGGGGCTCCGGCAAAAGAGAAGGAAGCACTGACACTGGAACAGCAGGAAAAACTTTTGGAATTTGTTGAACAGAGTAATGTGTATAAGCCTCATCTTCCAATGATGCAGGTTATGTTTGGGGCTTGCCTGAGAGTGAGTGAAACCATCGGCTTAACCTGGTCAGATGTGGACATGAAGAACCGAGAGATCCATGTAGGTGGACAGCTTGTGTATTATGAAGGTGATGACGGATATTGTTTCCATGATTCAGAAACCAAAACGGATGCAGGAATCAGAGACATTCCTATGACACAGATGGTATATGATGCGTTCCGTAAACAGAGAGAGCTGAACTTGATGCTTGGTTTGCAGAGTAATGTAGAGATCGGTGGACGCAGTGGATTCATCTTCAATACAAAGCATGGACGTCCAATCATGCCGGCGGGAGTGAACAGCTTTCTGAAAAATATTGTTAATGCCTATAATAAGAAAGAAAGCAAACTGGCAGAAGAAGAGAAGCGAGAGCCGGAGCTGATGCCTCCTATTTCATCGCATACCCTTCGTCATACGGGATGTACCAGACTGGGTGAGAACAATGTCAATCCCAAAGTTATGCAGTATGTGATGGGCCATTCAGATGCACAGATTACAATGAATGTCTACAATCATATTGCAGAGAAGTCTCACGTGGAAAATGAGATGTCTAAAATGAATCTGCCGGAAACTGTACCTGCTGTGGTATAAACCATAAGCTGTTGTCGTAAAATGTGGTAAGAAAATCAGACGAATATATTTTTCCAAGAATTTGTCGTAAAAATGTGGTCAAACCAAGAAAATTGAGTGCGAAAGTAAGTGAAAAATCCCTGTGAAGCCCGTAAAATCAAGGCTTCACAAAATCTTCACAAAATAATTAGCACTCACCTCTTGACAGTGCCAATAATGAATGCTATATTACAAATAGAACAAAGGTAACAAGGATTCATCAAAAAGTAATCAACACTCCGGATCGTCCGGTTGTGCTTTACATAGATGATTGTATAGTAGGAAGGAGATATGACTTATGATGATGCCTAGTATTTTTGGAGAAAACTTATTTAACGATTGGATGGATTTTCATTTCCGGATATTGACAAGAAATTGTATGGCAAACGTGCAGATCGTATGATGAAAACCGATGTCAAAGAGACAGAACATGGCTACGAAGTAGCGATCGATCTGCCGGGATTTAAAAAAGACGAGGTGAAAGCGGAACTGAAAGACGGATATTTGACCATCAGTGCAGCAAGAGGTCTCGATAAAGATGAGCAGGATAAGAATGGTACCTACATTAGAAGAGAGCGTTATGCAGGAAACATGAGCCGAAGTTTCTATGTTGGAGAGGATATCACAGAGACCGATATTCATGCAAAATTTGAAAATGGTATTCTGATGCTTGATATCCCGAAGAAAGAGGAAAAGAAACCTGTGGATGAAAAACGGTATGTAACAATAGAAGGATAAAGGTGTTTTCCCCGGGAGTGATCCCGGGGATTTTTTTTTGAACAGGAGGTGAAGAAAGGATGGCAGCAAAAAGAGATTATTATGAAGTGCTCGGAGTCAGCAGAAATGCAGATGCAGGAACAATTAAAAAAGCATACCGGAAACTGGCGAAAAAATATCATCCGGATACCAATCCAGGAGATAAACAGGCAGAGAAATCATTTAAAGAAGTGACAGAAGCATATACGATTTTAAGTGATCCGGAAAAGAAAAGGCTATACGATCAGTTTGGACATTCCGCATTTGATGGCAGCGGGGCAGGACAGAATCCGCACGGTAATCCTTTTGAAAATGCAGGAGGAGGCTATCAGGAGTACCATTTTGAGAGCGGAAATATGGACGATATTTTCGGAGATATGTTTGATCATATTTTTCACGGCAGACAGTCCGGCGGTTTCCAAAACAGTGGATTTGAAAGCGGAGGATTTGGCAAAAATGGATTTTACAGGCAGGGGTTTGACAGCAGTCAGTTTGTGAGAAAAGGCCAAGACTTAAGAGCAGAAGTTTCGATTACTTTTGAAGAAGCTGCATTTGGATGTGATAAAGTGATTCATCTCCAGAGTCCGGACGGCAGAGGAAGCACACAATCTCTGCAGGTTCATATACCGGCGGGCATTGAAACAGGAAAAAGTGTAAGACTCCGTGGAAAAGGAATGCCGGGAAGCAATGGGGGAGAGGCAGGAGATTTTCTTCTGAAAGTAAAGGTAGGAGATAAGCGGGATACGAGAGGAACGGGCAGGATTTGTATACAAAAGTAAATATTCCATTTACAACAGCAGTTTTTGGCGGGGAAGTTCTGGTTACTACATTATATGGAAATGTAATGTGTAAAATTCGACCGGGGACGCAGTCCGGAACGAAGATCCGTCTTCGTGGAAAAGGAATCGTATCTATGAAAAACACTTCCGCACATGGGGATCAATACGTAACAGTACAGATTGAGGTGCCGAAATATCTGAATCCGGAAGCAAAACAAAAGTTAAAAGAGTTTGAAGCAGCATGCGGCCAGACGGACAGATACCGAAATGGCAGTGTGGCATAATAAAAATGGAGATTGTCTTAAAAGACAGTCTCCATTTTTTAAACCATTTTTTACAATCAGGAACTTTCCCGTTCTACAAGTGTAGCTTCAAAAACAAGGTGCTGAGGACTTGGTTTTTGATCGGAGGGGGCATCAATTTCTTCAATGGCCATAAGCGCAGACTTTTTCCCCATTTCATGCGCAGGAATTTCAAGAGATGTCATGGTTGTTTCCAACATTCCTCCGATCGAATGTCCGGTCAGGCTGATCAGACGGATATCTTCCGGAACCAGCATCGCCTGTTCTTTGACCGCCCGCAAAGCTCCGATTCCCTGAATATCTACGGATGTGATGATTGCATCCAGGTGAAAGTAGTTGGTCAATAAGAATTCCGCGCACTGAAAGCCGTACTCAAAAGTGTTTGCCTGTTGTGTGGACTCCGGGCAGATTTCTTTCAGACCGAGTTCAGAGATGGCTTTTTATATCCCTGATATCGTTCATAATAAGTGGGAAGGGACATAGGACCATTGATCAGCCCGATTTCTTTACAGCCTTTCCCGGCAAGGTATTTTACGGCACGATACGCGGATTGCTTATAATTAGCGATCACACTGCTTAAATGGGATTCCTGCTTTCGGATGATCTGTACGACAGAAATCCCGCTGGCGTGGATATCCCGGATCAGGCGTCCGCATTTTCCGGTTCCGGCGATAATGATGCCGTCTACAAATCCATTTCTCAATCGATTCAGACATTCTCTTTCTACATCCGGATCATCTTCAGTCGTACAAACTAAAATAGAATATCCGTGATAACGGGCTTCTTCATCAATCCCCTGGATCAGTTCTGCAAATACAGTCATGGATAATCTGGGGACGACGATCCCGATGGTGTGGCGTTTGCCCTGACGCAGTCCTTTGGCAAGAACGTTCGGCTGATAACTCAGTTCTTTGACTGCCGCCAGGATACGGGCTTTTGTGTCAGGGTGGACATAAGAAGTATTATTCAGAGCACGTGATACGGTACTGACATCTACACATGCAAGTTTTGCGACATCTTTTAATGTTGCCATGATTGCCTCCTTTATGAGTCTGTTCGATACAAACGATTGCATATGATTTTAATGCAACCATTTTATCTCAAAAATAAATTCCGTCAAATAGTTGAAAAATCAAAGCAAAAGGGAGGGGGTATATAGAAAATATGCAAAAAATTGCATGGTATATGCAACTTCTTGCAGAGGGAGTCCATTTCGTTGACGGTGATTTCAAAGATATGATATATAAAGACTAACAGATATGCAAACGTTTGCTGACACATACAAAAGATTCAGGCGCAGGATCTTTGAACCCTGAAAATAATCATGAAATGTAAAGTAAAGGAGATTTTAACAATGGCAAAAGTAAAAAATTTTAAAACAATTTTCCCGGCAGTTTCAGTACCGCTCAATGAGGATTATTCCATCAACGAACCAGAATTCAGAGCATATTTAAGATGGATCAAGAGTTTTTACGGAAAAGGAATGGACGGTCTTGTATGTAACGGACATACAGGAGAGATCACAGGACTGACAAGAGCAGAAAGAAAACGCGTTGTTGAGATCTGTGCAGAGGAATGTGGAGATGTGATGACGATCATTTCCGGTGTAAACTGTGAGAACACAGCAGAAAGCATCGAAATGGCAAAAGAAGCAAAAGAAGCAGGAGCAGATGGAATCCTTCTGATGCCTCCTCATATGTGGCTGAGATTTGGAATGAATCCGGATGCACCGTTTGAATATGTAAAAGATGTGGCAGAAGGCGCAGATATCGATATCATCATTCATCTGTATCCGGCAACAAGCAAAGCATTCTATCCGGTAGAGACTTTGATCAAAATGTGCAAAGAGATTGATCATGTGAAATGTATCAAAATGGGAACACGAGTGACTTCTATCTATGAACATGATGTACGTCTGCTTCGCCAGGAATGTCCGGATATTTCCCTGATCACATGTCATGATGAAACATTGTGTGTAAGCTGGTTTCCAGGAATGGACGGAGCGCTGATAGGATTTGCAGGCTGTGTACCGGAAATCATCTGCCCGGCAAGAGAAGTATTTGCAAATCCTGACAAACATACATTAAAAGAAGCACAGGACTGGTCAGACCGTATTTATCATATTTCACAGGCAATTTATGGAGGCGGACAGCCATCCGGTGAAGCACATGCCAGATTAAAAGAAGCATTATATCAGAGAGGAATCTTCTCAAATGCATTGATGAGAAAACCGGTACTTCCTCTGAATCAGGAAGAAAAAGACTGGGTTTCTTTAGGACTGGAACGCAGTCAGCTTCCAAAAGTAGATATGGAACAGTACAAATAAAGAGGGATCAGAGAAAGAAGTGGCTTTATGGAAAACAAGACAACAGAAGTGTTTGGGGCAAATGTTGAACGGCTTCCATTAAAGGATCTGATAAAAAGAATTGGACCGGGGTTGATCGCAACGGGAATTGTGATCGGCCCCGGGGCGATCACCACAGCAGCGATGCTGGGCAGCAATTTCGGATATACGCTGATCTGGCTGATCATACCGATTGTTTTTATGGGAATTACATTTATGATGGTGACAAACCGGCTGGCGATCGTGACGGGAATGCCGACCATTCATGCAATCCGTAAATATTATGGACCTGTGGCAGCAGGATTTGTAGGAATTGCGTTGTTTATGGCATGTCTCTTTTTTACAATGGGGAACATCTCAGGAACCGGCGCCGGTGTGAATTTGATTACCGGACTTAACTGGAAAGTAGGTTCTGCATTGATGATAGCGGTTGTAATTTACTGCTATTTCACAAAAAATGTATATTCAAAAGTAGAAAAAATTATTACGGCGTGCATTTTGGGTATGATCGTAGCGTTTTATGCAACGTTGATCGGAGTCGGAGGCCCGGACTGGGGAGAGACCGGCAAGGCATTTGTCAGTTTTCAGATTCCGGCAGGCGGACTGGCGACAGCATTGGCATTCATTTCTACAAACGCAGCAGTAACAACCGGAATTTACAGTACATATCTGGGAAAAGAGAAAAAGTGGAAAAAAGAAGATTTGTTTAACGGCGTAATGCTGACAGATGCAGTGATCCATATTATCAGTGTTGTGCTGATCACAGGCTCTATTATCCTGGTAGGTGCGATCGTACTGCATCCTACAGGACAGAAAATTACAGCGCCTGCTCAATTGGCGGAAATGCTGGTTCCGATCATGGGAAATGCAGCGAAGTATATTATGGGAGTGGCGCTGTTAGGCGCAGGATTCTCTTCTTTATTAGGAAACACACAGCGAGGTATGGTGTTGTTGAGCGCAGGATTTGATAAAGATACCGCACTGGAGTCAAAAGCAATCCGCGTAGCTGTCTGATCTGCCTGATCGTGACGATGATCATTTGCTATAGCTATGGCGGATCTCCAACACAGCTGATCCTGATGGCAAATGTCGCAACCTCGATCGCTACACCGGTAGCAGGTTTGTTTATTCTGCTCCTTTTATGGAGAAAAGATGTAAACGAAGGATATAAGAAGCCGACAGCATTGAGAATCTGTATGACAATCAGCTATATTTTTGTACTGTTTATGACATTCTCAGCATTGAAAACCCAGATTCCTAATTTAATTCAATCTATTACATCGTTATTTTAACAGAGGAAGGACGTTGCTTTCAGAAGTGATGTCCTTCTTTCTTTTAATATGGAAAAAACCATTAAATTGTCTGAATTGTGCGAAAAGAATAAAAAACAGAAAAAACATTGACAATTCACTTTTCCCGTGATAAGATACCACTTGTCGCTGAGACAGACCGATGAAAAGAATAAGCCCAAGGGCCACTGTGGACAGGATGCGAGAGCAGATCGCTGGACAACGTGAAAAAAAGTTCTTGACAGAAGGATGCGGATGTGATAACCTATTAAAGCTGACTTGTGAGGGAGAAACACTTCCGGAACAGACAGCAAAAAGAAAATGAAAAAAGTTCTTGACAAAAGGAAAACGGCGTGATAAAATATCAAAGCTACTTCTTATCAACAAGAACAGCGAAGAACCTTGATAATTAAACAATAGACAACAACCTTGAAAATTTCTTAAGAGAAGATTTTTTAAGAACAGCATCTAAAAGATGCACCCGTCACATTTAATGTGACAGACAGTAAAAGGGATGAATTAGCTAGTAGTTAATTCTGACCGGAACGAACACTTTTAACGAGAGTTTGATCCTGGCTCAGGATGAACGCTGGCGGCGTG
>ENA-OQCK01000366-OQCK01000366.1-human-gut-metagenome-genome-assembly--contig:-NODE-366-length-25712-cov-2.607817_pt1 | contig 25712 bp, 32 predicted proteins | sample MGYA00242498_ERZ504578 | MGnify/ENA primary metagenome ERZ504578 (study PRJEB26092, sample SAMD00036229) | human gut metagenome | host: Homo sapiens | study: EMG produced TPA metagenomics assembly of...
ATTCACACACTAGGTTCCGCATATCCAGGGCATGCATCCGCAACCTTATCAATTTTCATATCGAAAGACAGACCAATCTGATACTGTCCCAGATTCTGCGTAAACCAGCCGACCGGAGCCTTGCCACTCTCAAATGAAATTTTGTACATTCTGTAATCATTCGCGCATTCACTATCAAGAATAGTATAATCCGTCTTTTCCTGCAATGGAGCGCTTTTTACCTTTCCAGTCTCTGGCGTACCATCCCCTAACAGGACGCGATCAGCCGTACTTCCTTCCAATCTGGTTAGCTTCAAATTCTCTATCTTAATGGATTTTGGTAACCGGATATAGATTTCCGTATCCATTACCAGCCTATGAATTGAGTACGGATACGCCGTGGAGGCGATAACACCGTTGAATTGAACTGTCTCTCCGGCAGTCGTGGAATGTATATCCAATACCGGAATTTTTTTGCCATTCTCTATTGTATTTATCAGCGCAAGAGACACCTGATTGCTCTCATTGGCTGAAACAAATTTTGCGTCGAAGGTAGCTGGAAGAACAGTTTCATCACGGGTTTGCGTATCATACATTTTCATAGTCGCAAACGATGGGATATTTTTAGGTTCCATGGCTTTTTTAAGCTTTCCCAATGTTCCTGCACAAGCTGAAGACGGATCTGCTGTTCGAGACTCGACATAGCCCATATAGTTAGCATCATAAACACCGACATTTGCGCGTATATTGGTGAAATACTCGTCCTTCTTGAGCCCTGCCATTTCAGCATTGAACAAAGCAAAGCCGTTACTACTTGTAAGTGCATGGGAGTATTTCGTTTCTGACGTCTTGTTCGTCGTATACCAAACCTCAATCTGATTCCCACTGGTAGCAGGAATTCGCTGCGCAATTACTCCAAGTTCATCCGAGTCCTGATAAATAAATTCCACAGTCTGTGGTTCACTCTCCATTGTCCCTTGGTTAGACACAAGAAACTGCCCGAGGAAATAGACCATATCCGGCGCTGAATCATAGACGCTGACAATACCAGATTTCCCAGAGGTACCAGCGCCTGAGCTTGCTCCCTGCATCCTTATATCACTCGCGTTTCCGGCCTTGAATTGATCCAAATTTTCCTTATTAAAATCGTTGTTTAATATATTGACAGTATTCGCAGTCGTTTCATAAAGACCGTCTGCATAGGTAATCGTTCCACCCACAGCTGTACGATTAACTGTCCCTGTTCCGTCCGCCTTTATAAGTTGAATATTCGAATTTCTCCACTCAATTTTATCTCCAGCATCACAAGGCTCTCCATCCTTCCAACGAAAATAAGGCGTGAAATAATCATCCCGGGGAATATACATGTTTTCCCAGATCAAAGTAACAGTATGATTGATATTGTCGATTTTCTCATTAAATTGAAATTTCTGCTCATCCTTGTGATGAACAGGATCCATCCAGTTATCGCCATATTCCTTTGTATCAAAATCTGTCCGCACATACTCCGCATAGGTGCCCTTTGTACTATTGTACGGCAGCGCGATAGTAACCTCCAGTTTTTGAAAGAACATCCCCATGCTGTAGCGGGTTCTGTCCGGGCGAAAACGAATCTGCTGCATTTTAAAAGGTGTATTTGCTGCTGCAGGAACTATTCTCTTTGAATCCCAAGAGGTCATAACAGGGCCAGAAGTAAGCTTGTCACCTGTGATTACAGCTTTCCGGAAACCTTCTGATACTCTCTTTGTTCATCCCCTTGTACGGAATAAACGCTGACTTCCAATGGATTTTTCATCGTTGAGCCAAGTTTCTTATTCCAAAGTGTGGTATCCGGTGCCAAAATGATATTGAAGCTGCTATATTCTGCTGTATCACGAAGTGAATAGGTAATCGTACCGGATTTAGGGCGATAGCTTCCATAGGTGTTATCACTATTCAACTCTTCGATATTTTCTGGTGATACACTTGCTACCAGGCCTGTCATGGCATTTGGTTTTGGATACTCTACGACAATCAGACCGTCCGGAACGTTTATTTCACCCTTTTATTCTTTAAATTCAGTGTGCTTTGAACCTTGACATGCAGTGTTACCGACTTCGTATAATCAATGGTAAAGAGGCCATTTCCTTCTAACAAGGATTGTTCCGTACCTGCATCATCTTTAATTACTGCCGTCGTAATCTGCATTCCCGGATTTTCTTTTGCCAAAGTCTTTTTCGGCATCTCGGATAACACATTGTCAGCTTTATGCTCTGGTGCTTCAGTTGATGCATCCTCCGTTTGCGATGTCTCGTTCAGCTTATCCGCAGCTTGTTGCTTGTTTGCATTTGACTCGGGTATCTTCTCCTCAGAGAGAAAAGAGTCCTCTTCCTTGTACTCCTCAGCCAGAACCCCCGCTATATTTGTAACAGTAATCCCCATACAGAGGATTGCACATACAAGATTTCTCCCTCGTATCTTCTTCAGACCTCTCATGATCAATCACTCACTTTCTAAAACCTAATAATAACCTGATAATATAATAAGCTTCGTTACTTATATAAAATTTCAAATTCTCAACTAAATCGCTTTTCCATAATCTGCTCAACTTCTAAAATATAATATTTCTTGAAGTCTCCGCGCTATCCGCAGATCATTTTAAAGGCAAATAGCAAAATCAATCGATGATATAAAGGATGGAATAGAAGGTGTCACCTTATTCTGTTAAGTACATACGACATGTCTTCCCATTATTTCTTTTGAATATTCTGTTCCGCCTCCTCCATTAGGATTGCATGCTTGATAAGATTTGCATGCCGATAAAAGGTAGACCTCTTGATGTTCAGTTCTTTTTGGTATTCACTTAATGCCTCCCTGTCAACTAAACGTTTTCTTATTTGTACCTCAAAGTCATTCGGCAAATCAATTGATGGCCGTCCATAATTTCCTTTTCCCTCTAATTTTCTTTGCAAAGCCTTCTGGATGCCTCTATGCTGACTTTCCTTCATCTTCTTGCGGTTCAAATCTATAATATATTCATAAAAGGAAGAAAGTACAGCTGCATCAATGACCATCCCCTGAATGGATAGCTGTATTCCGTTTTTTGCATATTCCCGCAATTCATTTTCCACCTGTATGACATCCTCTCCCAGAGCGGTGAATGATGTGAGTTTCAATTTTTATGTTTCATCCCAGTATCCTTTCTTATGTTCTATACGTTGCATCTAATTTCCAGGTGCTAGTGAGGTCATACGAAATCCAAAACACCACTGCAGGATTTCCATGCATTATATTTTTACAGCACCCTGCACATTATAGGAATCCGGTTGATTATAGGTGAGATTTGATGCAAGTGTATTACTTATGTCTATCAGACCTTGTATAAGCGTTGGATTAAACACACCGCATTCTCCATTTACAATCATGTGCAATGCCTTTGTATGTGAATATGCCTTTTTATAGCACCTTTCACTGGTTAGTGCATCATATACATCTGCCAGTGCTACCACCTGCGCTGCGATCGGTATCTCTTCTCCCTTCAGCCCATCCGGATAGCCGCTTCCATCATATCGCTCATGGTGCCAGCGGCAAATTTCAATGGCTACCTTGACAAGCTCGGATTCCCGCTGTTCCGCTGGTAATTCCATCAGCATTTCAGCACCGATCTCTGTATGCGTCTTCATTACCCGAAACTCCTCAGCTGTTAATTGTTCCGGCTTATTTAAAATTGCATCGGGTATCGCGATTTTCCCTATATCATGAAGTGCTGAAGCTGTGCTGATGATGTCTATATCGGTATCTGTCAGCATATACGGAGTGCTTTGGTGAACAAGGGTTTCCAACAAAAGCCTTGTTATCGTATGAACATGCCGGATATGCGAGCCGCTTTCACCATTACGAAATTCTACAATGTGGGATAGGATAGAAATCATCAGCTTATTATTTTTTTCTTGACTTTGATATTGCTGTGCGATTATTTCTTCGAGGTAATGCTGCCGTGCATATAACAGCATTGTATTCGCTATTCGATGCTGGACAATCGCAGGGTCAAATGGCCGGCTTATATAATCAAATGCCCCGAAGTCATATGCCTGTTTTATATTCGCAGGAGAATTGTCCGCAGAGATCATAATAACCGCAAGGCTGGCATTCCAGCTTCTTTTTTTTTATAAAAGCCAAAACTTCGAAACCATCCATTTTCGGCATCATGATATCCAGTAATAAGAGTGAAAATTCCGTTTTGTAGCGAGAAAGAAGAGCTATCGCCTCCACTCCATTTTCCGCTTCTACAATGTCATACTGATTCTCAAGGATTTCAATCAGAAGACTCTGTTTATTTCTGAATCATCTGCTATAAGAATTTTTTGTTTATTCACATGCATCCATCGCTTTCATAACAAGGTATATTTCACGATTTTATTATAATTTTAGTTGAACACCCTGACAACATCCCGATTGGTAAGGTATACCCATACGCTTTATACAAAATTGGTAAGGTGAACAAATAGCTTCGCATATGCATACTGACAAACAGAAGGTCGCATACTATAATAATGGAAAAAAACCGGAAAGGATATGGGTATGGAAGCACAAGAAACGAAATTCTCATTTGTCTATCATGAAGTAAAGCAGCGCATCCTTACAAACCAAATACCACCCGGCGATTATATGCCTCCTCAAGAATACTCTGTCATCAATTAATGTGAGCCGTTATACCATCAATCGCGTCTTTGAAGCACTGCAAAAGGAGGGATATATTGAGATAAAACCTCGCATCGCTCCCATCGTATTACCGCGAGAAGCCGTAATACAGCAGGAGAATGAAGGTATTGACATTTTGCGAAGTCGTGATAACATTCTACAGTTATATCAGACATTTGCCTTGATACTTCCCTCCTTGTTAAGCTTTGCAGCAAAGCACTGTAATCTGGAAATTCTGTATCATTACAAAAAAGCTATGAAGGTCTCCCGTATGGGAATTTCCGCCGGAGGGTGGCGTCCTGTATCAAATCTGTTAAAAGAAATTCTGACAATTGGAGGAAGTCCCTTGCTGGGGAACCTTTATTCTGTCTTTGAACTACATTCTCATTTAAGCTTTTTCACAGAAAACAGTACCTTTTTTCTGAAAGTCTTACGAAAGGATTCCATCCCCATAACAGCAAATCTTATCAGTATCCTGAAAGAAAAGGATACACATGTTATGTATACTCAGCTGACTCATCTTCTTCACAAATTTGTATATGCTGTTCAAGAAACCCTGCAGCATCTGGCAGATACATTGGAGACTTATCCCCTGCAGAGCCCTGCTGCTTTTTCATGGAGACCAACGCGTGGCAAGGATTATTTCTATACTCGCATCGTTAGTGATCTGAACCGCAAAATAGGCCGCGGTGATTATCCGCGTGGCACTTTTCTCCCCAGTGAAAAGCAATTGGCTGCAATCTATAATGTTTCTGTTTCCACAATACGAAAAGCTCTGACAGAGCTTTCACAACGAGGCTTTGTCAGAACGATAAACGGAAAAGGTACAATGATTATAAACCGGATGATACCCGTGTAAGGCAGATGCTTCCCAATCCGGGACGAACAGAGGAGGCATTGCGGTACTTGCATGCTTTGCAATTACTGGCATTGATCATTCACCCTGCAACGGTGAATGCTGCCGCAAAATTCAAGAAAAGGGAGCTGAAGAGTTTAGAGGAAAAGCTCTATCTTCCGGATTCTATCTGTATTATAGATATATTTGAAGCTATTTTATACCATACGGATGCACAACCCCTGAAAAGCATACTGGAAGAGGCCTTTCGCCTCACAGAATGGGGGCATTATATTGCTTATTACGATCATAAAAAGCAGGTATTGCAGACAGTTAATAAAGGACTGCGCTTAGCAGTACATGAGTTGCATACAGGAGACTACATAGAATTTGCTAATCGAATTGCTGATAGCTATTACCACATATTTCAGCATGCCAGAGACATCATGACAAACAAATACGGTTTTTCTTCCGCTGCATCCATCCAGTTACCGGAGAAGTATTATTGAAAACTTCATTTGACAGCATTTGTATATCTAAATTTTCAGTAGTTACTCTTTCTTTTCAACGATTTCTATTGTTTTTCTTTTCCTGCTCTACGTTTTAGTTATCGAAAATATCATCAATTTATTAGAATGTATGTCTTATTTTCACACACTCTATAGAAAAACCCGCCATAGCGGGTCTATTTATCGTTCAGCTCTTGGATCAATGCAGGCAATTCACGTATATCCTGCACTACATAATCGGCACCTGCCTGTATATACTCCTTTCGCAGGCGTGCACACAGTGCTTCCTTTTCCTGTGTGCTGAGTGCTTCGTATTCCGTTTGCATCAGCCCCATCAGAGAGCTTCCCTCCAGAATACCGACAGAGATAACACCTGCCGCAACGCCTTCCTTAATATCGGAGATCGTATCCCCTACCTTAACGGCTGCGTGTACATCACGGATATGCAGCTGCTTCAGGTTCTCAAAAATCATATACGGATACGGTCTTCCATAGTTATCCACGCTGTTCGGTGAAATCCAGAAATCCGGAGCATATCCCTTTTCCTTTGCGACACGCGTTACGACCGCCATCATCTGATCTGTATACCCAGTAGTAGAACCGATTGCCAGTCCCATAGCCCGCAGCCTTGCGATCGTTTCCACGACATACGGCTTCGGATCGGCAAACTGATCCAGTATGCTCATCAGCTTTTCCGTAAAGGTATCATGCATTGCATCGATATCCGCTTCCGTTACTGCACGGCCGTGTGCACTTTTCCACAATCTCTTAATTCTCGGCATTTCCAGCATGGTCTTGATGTGATCACGCTTCAGCATCCCCATCGGCTTTCTCGTTTCCTCCATCGTAACCTCCATGCCAAACGCATGAAATACCTCCGCAAATGCCTGTACCGGCGCAAAACAGCCGTAATCTACCGTCGTTCCTGCCCAGTCAAATATAATTCCCTCTATTTTCATATCAGTTTCCTCTGCTTTCCATATACTCTTTCATAATCTGTGCCAGCCGCAGGATATCCTCCTCATAAATCTCACCGATCGTTCCAATGCGGAAGGTATCCTTATCCGTCAGCTTTCCCGGATAAATTGCATAGCCTCGCTCCTTGATAAAGCGATACATCTGTGCGAAATCAAAATCTGTATCCGGATACAGGAAGGTTGTGATGATTGGACTGTACCGCCTTTTCCACATAAGGAAGGAAGCCAAGCTTACCGAATTCCTCAATCAAACAATCACGGTTATGTGCATAGCGTTTACTTCTTGCAGGAATACCGCCTTCCTTTTGCAGCTCCTCCATTGCCTTGCAAATGCCAGAACAACATGCGTAGGAGAGGTATAGCGCCATTTTCCATCCTTCTCCATGCCTGCCCACTGATCGTACAGGTCCAAGGACAGACTGCGGGCACAGCCTCTGGAAGCGATCAAAAGCTCTCTTCTTGCGATGATAAAGGAGAAGCCCGGAACACCCTGAATACACTTATTGGCCGAGCTTACCAGAAAATCAATATGCCAGTCATGCATCGGAATATCCACGCCGGCAAAGCTTGACATCGCATCCACGATAAAGACCTTATGATACGTCTTAGCCAGCTCACCAATGGATTGAATATCATTGAGAATGCCGGTTGTCGTTTCGCTGTGAATCATTGCAATATGCGTAATTTCCGGGTGCTGCTTCAGTGCTTCCTCTGCTTTCATTCGATCCGGTATTTTATCATAATCCTGTGCAATATGAACGCAGCTAATGTGATGATAGCGACACATTGCGGCGATTCGTTCCCCATAGGCCCCATTGCTGAGCAGCAGCAGACAGCCATCGTCAGGAATCACGCTGGAAATCACACTTTCCACCCCGAAGGTTCCGGAGCCCTGCATCAGTACGGTTGTATATGCAGTCTCATCGACATGTGCCAGCTGCAGCAGCTCTCTTCGGATTCGCTGCGTAATCTGCTTATAATCCTCATCCCATGTACAGTGATCAAACAGCATTTCCTGCTTTACACTGTCTGTTGTCGTAAGTGGTCCCGGTGTTAACAGCTTGTATGTTTTCATTTGTCTTCTCTCCTTATTTTCTACAGCCTTCAAAGAACGCCTGATGCTCTTCTAAAAGCTCTACACTCAATGCTCTCTTAAATACCCGCGGATATTTGCTTGCATATTTTTTCTCCACCTGTTCACCTTCATAAAGTGCAGTTGGATAGGTATACAGAATATCTCTTCTCCCATTTTCCATAATGCAGCGTGCCATTGCCATTGCCGTCTTATTCACATTTTCCTTTTTTACAACGGCAATGCTTTCCGTAAGGGAATAATTGCCTTCAATCGGGTCAATACAGTCGATGGGAAGCCCCTTTTCCTTATCCGCAAGTGCCTGATGCCGCAGTCCGAAGGCAATGCCGACCTCCCCGGAGCGCACCTTTTTCAAAGGACCTGAGCCGCTGGATTCCAGATGCGGACCGACATTGTCGAGGATTGCAGTTAGAATTTCTTTCCCATCTTCTTCTCCATAGGTATCCAGCAATGCCTGTACGAGCAGCCAGCCGGTACTGCTTGCCTTGATATCCGGTATTGAGATCAGTCCCTTATATTTCGGATTTGCAAGCTCCTTCAGAGAGGACGGCACCGGCAGCTGCTTTTCCTTCAGTACACTCGTATTCACAATCATCGCTCCCTCCAATGCCGTCAGCGGAGTATCGTAATCGGAATAGGTTTTCAGTGTCGGCGTCGGGAAGGTCAGCTTATCAAACATGTCATTTTTTTGTTGGGCACTGTCAATATAATAGGAGCTCATCGTAATGATATCCGCTTCCAGATTCTTACCCTCCGCCATGATTTTTCCACCAAGCTCGCTTGTTCCAAACGATTGCAGAACATATTGATCCTGAAAGCCGTTTTCATCCAGTGCATGCTGTATCGCTACCAGTGCTTCCTCATCCGCATTGGAGTAAATTACTACAGGCTCCTTTCCCTGTCCGAATACGAAGGTAAACAGCACAACACCGCCGGCAAGAATGCCAAGTGCATATTTCTTCACACGGACACTTCTTGCTTTCTTCTCCTCCTTCTTCTGTGTAACGAAGAGAATGATTCCCTTTACCAGCAGATTGGTCAGAAGAATCAGTAGAGACAGAACGAAAATCTGATCAAATTTCGCAAAATGCTGCAGCTCCTTGATCTTGGTTGTCAGCACTGCTGTTTTTGCGCCGACAATGAAAATCAGGGCAGAAATCGTCACCATGGAATTGATAAAATAATAGCTGAACATCTCCAGTATCGTGCTTTTGGAATTGGGAACGACCACTCGTCGAATTGTTTTGAACCAGCTGTCCCCCATCAGCATTGCCGTTGTTTCATAGGAGGTATTCAGCTTTCCCAGTGTGTTCTTCGCCATCACATACGGTGTGGAGAAGAAATGAATCATATTACAGAGAATAATGATCCAGAAGGTGCTCTGCAGCGGTGTGCCGCTGAATGCGAACAGGAAGGCAATACCGATGACCATTCCCGGTATGGTATTGGCAATACTGCTGATGGCATCAATACTTTTTCTGCACAGCACAGGAAGCGTGCTGCGTGTGGTCACAAGGCAGAGCCATACGCGACCAGCGTTCCGGCAGCTGCGTCCCCAGTGCTACTATTAAAGAATTGCGGTAAACCGACAGTAATTGGCACTTGCCAGCGTGTCTGTGAAATGCTGCAGGGAAAAGCTGATATCATACGGTCATTCCTTTACAAACGGCAGCAGAATAATGACAGCAAATACCAGAGCAATACCACACAGGACAAGACCGGAGCCAAGGCCGCACCACAAATCACGCCCCTTGTTTTCCGGCAGCTCAATGCTGCTGATTTTATTGTAGCGAACATTATAGCGCTCCAGATAATTCAGAAGAACGATACTGATGATGGAAGGAAGCAGCATCATCATGGCGACAACCGCACCGTTGCTAAAGTTCGGGATGGAGCCGAGCATTTCATTGTACAGCGTGGTTGCGACAACCGCAAACTCGCCACCAACGGCCGCCGGGATACCAAAGTCGGTAAAGCTCAGAAAGAATGCCTGAAGAAAGGCTGCCGCAAGGGTTGGAATCATCGGTGACAGGGCGGTCATCCAGAAGCGCTTCCCTCCGGAATCCCCCATGATTTTTGAAACGATGATAAATTTCTTATCAATGAATTTCATCGTATTGTTCACAAGCAAAAAGGCAATCGGCAGCGTATAGATCACATAACCGATCAGAAGACCGTTGAAGCCATATATATCAAACAGCTGCACATGCAGCAGCTTACTCAGCAGTCCCTGCTTTCCAAATGTATATATAATGGCAAAGCCATAGGTGATCGTAGGCAAGAGCATCGGCAGAGTGGCAATACTGCGGATTCCCTTTTTCAGCCGCTGGGATACATTTGTATAATTGATGGTGTAGGCCATTAGAAAGGCAAGCAGCGTTGTCACCAGGCACTGATACCGGATACCGTAAAGCTGTTGCCAAAGGCGTTCACAAACTTGCCGCTGAAGATCAAATCACGGTAATGCTGCAGTGTCAGTGAGGTTCCGCTTTCAAAGGATTTATACAGCAGCATGGCGACCGGCATAAAGAGAAATACGAGAAACAAAGCCGCCAGAACCACATAGATTCCCTTTAGCTCCAGCTGCTTTTTATGCATAGGTTTCTCCAAACAACGTAAAGATATTATTGCGTTTGATTTCCAGCTGGTTCAGGATGAATTCCTTCACGAAGCTGTTTTGCGGATGCTCGATGATATCCTTCGGCTTCGCATACTGCGAAATGCTGCCATCCTTCATGATCAGCACGCGGTCGGACAAGGTCAGCGCCTCCTCCGGATCATGTGTGACAATGATTGTTGTCAGGTGAAATTCCTTGGCGATCGTTTTGATCTTCTCCTTGATGCTTTCCTTGATAACACCATCCAGCGCACTTAGCGGTTCATCGAGCAAAAGAATTTTTGGTTTCATGACCATGGTTCTGGCCAGTGCCACGCGCTGCTTCTGACCACCGGACAGCTGGTCGATGTGCTTATCCAGATGCTGAGAAAGCCCCAGTAGCTCAATCAGCTCATTCACCTCCTGCTGTGTGGAAATACCGGCTTATTCTTCAGACCATAGGTGATATTTTCATAGGCGTTCAGATTCGGAAACAGGGCATAGTCCTGAAATACGATATTGAAGCCGCGCTCCTCCATGGATACTCCGGTGACATCCTGTCCGTTGAATACCACACTCCCGCTGTCAATTTCTGTAATGCCCAGTATACAATTCAGCAGGGTTGTTTTTCCGCTTCCGCTCGGTCCCAGAATGGAAACGATTTCCCCGGTTTCTATCGATAGACTGATTCCGTTGAGAATCGATGTCTGATCATACGATTTCTTCAGATTATTCAGTGTCAGCATACTTCACTCTCCTCATCGCGATGGTTTTACTCGCTTGTGTCCATTATAGAAAAGTGAAAAAAGATTACAATAGCTTTCATCAAGTGTTAACGTCCTCTTTACGAACCCTTAACATTTCATAAATTATGTAAATTCTTTGTTATATTTTCTGTTTTTCATGTAATTTGTTCATAAAAACACAACAAAAAGAGCTGCTATTTAATAAATTTGTAAATAACAGCTCCTGTATGTTCATAATACGATTTCTTTGGCAGAAAAATGAAAATCATGCTGTATGCACGCAATGACCGTGTTCTTTTTTATAATTTTCCGTGTCCTGCTCATATACGATACAAGAAAGATGGCACTACTGCATGAAGAAACGATGCAACGTCACTGCGCTGCAGCTTACCTTTGTATGAATGAAAAGCTGCCATTATGCGTTTGCATTCATGTATCATTCTTTCCCACTATTTTGGCATCAGCCCTATGAACACATCAATTTCCTTTTCTTAAAATCAACCATTTTTTTTATATGTTCGTTCTCTTCGTTTAACTGATAAAGAAGCCCTCAACAAGCCTGCCGGTTCCACCTTCATATGGAGCCATTTCACGAAAGGCAATCAAATGTATGATTATAGCTTCCGCTGTCTATGCACATATTCAGTACAAAAGCCTCCCTGCAGCTTTCCATACAAAAGCCGGTATCAATATCCCCATTGCCTGCTTCAAGTTCACAGGCAACATGGTGAGCATAGATAACAGGGTTACTTCTTCAGGGGGGATATTGCTCACTTGCTTACTTATATAGTGTTTTCCATACATCCATAACAATCGTCTCAGCAATTTCCCATCCTTCCATCCCCTAATGCGATTTCTACTGCACGCTTTGCATGAATACACGTTGTATCGAATACAGGGATGGAAGAATCTGATTGATGAATAAGAAGTCCGATTTCCGTACAGCCAAGAATAACACCCTCAGCTCCTCTGGACTTCATGCGCTCTATAATGCTCTGGAATTTTTTCCGTGAGTCCTCCTTTATTTGACCAACGCAGAGTTCATGAAAAATGATATGATTGATCACTTCAATCTCCGTTGCTTCAGGAACGATAACCTCTATGCCTCTCTCTACCAGTTTTTGCTTATAGAAATCCTGAGTCATCGTATATTTTGTGCCTAACAATCCCACTTTATGAATATTGTGGTTTAAAAGCTCCTCTGCTGTCGCATCTGCAATATGGATGATGGGAATATGAATCATGGATGCGATTTGAGGTGCAACCTTATGCATAGTATTTGTACAGATCAAAATAAAATCCGCACCGGCAGCTTCTAATCCCTGAGCAGCTTTCCCTAATATTTCTCCGCTTTTCTTCCAGTCACCTCTTGACTGGCATTTTTCAATTTCATCAAATTCCACACTGTGAAGAATAATTTTTGCTGAATGCAGTCCGCCAAGCTGCGCCTTAACTCCTTCATTGATAATTTGATAATACGGGATTGTACTTTCCCAACTCATTCCACCAATTAAGCCAATTGTTTTCATTTTTAACCCTCCATAGCTTTCTATTTGAGTATATCACGATAATCATATACCACAACAACTCGTAGCCACCAGCTGTGCCAGAATCTCACCTGAGTAATAAAAGCATATTCTGTTTTATAAGATTTAAAATATCGCCTGACACTTGATCCGCTCAGACCCGTGTCATTGATGGTATTCAATAAAATTTCTGAATATCAACTGCATTTTCCTGTCGTTTCTTCAGAATGAAATAACTCATAATCAAAACGGACAGGTATACAACTGCAAATGCTAAGGTATGAACGATCCCTATTGGATAAGGAGAAATCCACCCTTGCCTGAAAACTAGGTCTGCAATATATCCGGTCATGATAGATACAGGCATAAAAACGATTCCATTGATAAGAATCCACGCAATATAAATCGGAGCCTTTTCTCTGGACAGTATGCTTGCTATAAAAAATCCGGCAACACCTACTACTTGAACGATCATTGCTCCCCAAACAGCTTCCATTGTCTGTTGCGCATACCAGCCTCCAAATGCACAGAACAGACCTATTACAACAAAAGCTGCTGATGAGATATAAAGTACCTTACTCGCAAGCTCCCTGCTTTTTTGTTCTTTGCTCTCTACCGTCTGAATGCCCTTTAGGATATAATCTGTTGTAACTCCAAAATAATCACTCATTATAATTATTTTTTCTACATCCGGTGTACTCTGATCACTCTCCCATTTGGAAACAGCCTGTCTGGAAACACCTGCTTTCTCAGCAAGCTCCTCTTGTGAGATTCCTTTCATTTTTCTTAAATATTGTATTCTTTCCGCTAACTTCATGATCAGCATCTCCTTTCATGATGCGATTATAGCAAGTATTCAGTTGCATAGCCACTATGCAAGCATGGAAATGTGTCAACCCGTAGTTGCAATGAAAAAAAACATAAATAATAAAAGCTTATGTTAATTGAAGGCGGAGTTTAGCAGTCTCTTGTTTTGCCTCTGTATATCATTGGAATAAAGCGTATCCCCATAACAGTTTGTTCGGTTTTTGTGTCTTTGAAGCCCAAATGGTGATAAATTTCCATGGCATAAGGAGATGCATTTACAGTTAACTCATTGGAAGAAGAATTTTTTAATGCTGCTTCAAACAACCTTCGTCCGATTCCCTGTCGATGATATTCACCATCAACAAAGAACAGCGCTATATGACTGCCGTTGTTTCTAGTCGCAATTATACCAGTCAGTTTTTTGTTTATATATGCCCCCCAGATATCCAGTTGGTCCATAAACTCCTGATTATGCAATGCAGTATCAAAAACGTTTTATCCCCTCATCCGTATAATCCGGTGCTTCAAATTCCATAAAACCTTTGTAACCAATTTGGTTACATCTTCAAGATGCCGGTTTGCAATGCGCTGTATATTCATTGTTAACAGCCTCCTATCATATAAACGACTGATGCCGGTTTATCATTCTGTACATTATATCATACTGCTTCAATATCGTCATTTCTTTCTGCTTTCGATGAATTGTTTAGCCGTCAACGCTTTATAAGAATGCTATTTGATATGTTCTTTGCAGCAAATTCTTAAACTCATATCCTTTGTAGCATTCACGATACTCATAGAAGTTTTCATTAAAGTCTTTCCGATATGAAAAGAGCAGCTATAAAATAAAGAGGAAATTACAGCCCTGCTATTAACATAATAGAAAACAGCTCGGTACATGCAGGATAGCTTCCTGTATGATTTTCTTGTCTTTTCATGCAGTGATATACAATACAACCAGAATGGTGATGTGCAAGGGATAGAAGGTATAGAATAACCATTTTGGCAGGGCTCCTTTTTTACCGTTATAGCAGGATAACAGTGGCAGGGACAAAGAAGCGTAGAGGATATACAGGAAAGCATACAGCAGATCATCTGCCTGAAGGCTTTGTCCCTGTATAAGGAGAGTAGAGGCTTCCAACAGGATGACCCCTCCCAGACGATACAGACGATATTCATCACTTCCGCAATAGCAGACAAAAATCGCCAGAACACCAAGGGCACCGTAGTCTGTTTGCAGGACATATGCGATAAGCATGCAAAGAGGCAATGGTAGGAGGGAGAGCTTTTGAAGCGTTTGTCTGCTTCTGAAAGCATCATAGGCCATAATAGCTGCAGCTCCCAGAAAAAGGGTGAAAAAAAATGTTCGTTAAAGCGAAGTGCAGAGTGAGCGGAGCATCCAGTAAAATGCAGATCATATACTGAAAGGGAATTTCCGATATCAGCCCCATAATCAGCAATCGAATTAGATAGGCACTGCGATTGTGAGTCCTATGGCAGCCCTCCGCTATGAAAAATGCAAAGATCCAGAAGGAGGCGGCGCCAAGCATACCGATCAGCTGAATTCCCCATTGAATGGCTTCCTGTGTCAGCGTGGTATGTACAAGAAGAAAATCCCGTACATCAAAGCAGAAAATTTTATATATATGGTCCAGAAGCATCAGACCCATTGCGATAAGCTTCAGTGATGCCTGATTCAGTATTATTTTCTTCATCTGTATTCTCCTATCGATATATCGCTGTTCTTGTCGTTTCCACCAGCTTTGCACCTGCTTTTCTCCATAAATTTACCCAAGCTGTACGTATTCTCATTATAATATACAAAGCACCCGCTGCCAATAGCTGACCTCCACAAAGAAATAGATGCTCTGAAACGGAGAAACACTTGCATGACAATAGACAAAAAACAATCTGCTCAGATTCTCTGCCCTCTTCCATATGTATTACAAAAAAGAAACAGGTGCAGGCTAAGCCCGTTCCCTGTTTCTTCTGTTGCACGCAGGCACATTTCATTTCATTCCATGCCCGCAACTTTATACCTTTTCTGCTTCCTTGCGCGTCATATCCTGATACAGCTCCATATCCATCAGCTCCAGCTGACGGTCAACCATGATGGCATTGGTCAGTGACCCGGATACATTCAGCATGGTACGCATCATATCAATAATGGGATCGATTGCCAGAATTGGTGTTATGAAAGCAAAGGATGCTCCAAGGCCAACACCGGACAAACCGACTGAGCCGCCATGGTACTGGTACCTGGGATACCGGCAATACCAATGGAGCCGATGGTAATGACAATGATGGACATGATGATCAAACTGATATCAATCGGTGTACCGCTGGTATTTGCGACATAGACAATCAGGAGCGCCGGAAAAACTCCTGCACAGCCCTGCATACCGGCCGTTGTTCCAAAGCTGGATACAAAGCTTGCGGTTCCCTGTGACACCCCGAGCTTCTGTGTCAGTGTGTCAATCGTTGCCGGCAGAACTCCCAGAGAGCTGCGGGAGGTAAAGGCAAGCAGTAACAGAGAATAGCTTTTTTCAAATATGTGATCGGATTGACCTTGAAAAAGGAAATAGCGAGCAGTTGAATCATGAGCTGTATGATACATGCAATATACAGAATCACGATGAACTTTCCAACCTCCAGAATACTGTTCAGACCGCGCTGTGCAATCGTATTTGCCAATAATGCCAGCACTGCATACGGCATTCCCTTAATAATCGTCATGGCAATACTGATGATAATCTTGTGCAGAGCATCAATCAGCTCATAAAACACCTGGATGGTATCGGGATACTTTTTCTGCATACGGCGTGCCGCAAGCCCGAAAAATGCGGAGAAGATTACCAGTCCGACAACATTGCTGTTGACCATGGCTTCCACAGGATTGGCAGGTATCAGATTGCGCAGAGTCGTCACAACCGGTACGACCTCCTTCATCTCTCCGTTTGTGATGGATGCGGCACTTCCGCTGCCTCCAAGCTGAAAGACGATTCCCAGTGTCAGACCGACAACAGCGGCAACGGCCACCATACCCATGGTAGTAAGAATACTGCGTTTTACAAGCTTGCGTACATTTTCACGCTCATCCATATGAAGGATAACATGAATGATGGAAACCATGACAAGCGGAATTACCAGCATACGGATAAAATCAATGAAGCCGTTACCGATAAGCGAATACCACAGTGTCGTTTCATTCACAAACGGAATCTTCATCGGGTCTGCCGCAAAACCGGATACCGCCTGCATGGCAAGTCCCAGTGCCAGACCGAGCACAGTCGCAATCAGCACCTTGCTGGAAAAGCTGAATTTTTTCTTTGGAAGCTTATATACTGCAAAAGCCAGCAGCAGATAGGCGATTAGAAACACAATGGTTTTCCACTCACTAATCATCAGAAACTGGCTTAGAAATACGTTTTTCATAAAACCCCTCCTCGTTGTACCTGACTATCATATACAAGCAGCTTTATTTTTTCAAGTCATATGCTTACTGCTCTTTTATGTTATGAACCATATCCAAGTTTTTATACCTGTTTTTTTATCATATGCTGTTTAAAAGCCCTCGGTACAGGCGAAGACAGCAGCTTGCTTTCCTTAACCCACATTTTGCAGGCATGAAAAGGAAATGTGCATTTTTGAGAACATCTGCAAACAGAAAAACGACCTGCCGATAGCAAGTCATTTTGTACTTATTCCTTTGTTTTTTTCGTATCCGCATAGGTTACGTGGACCAGATAAAGTCCTTCCGCCTGTGCCTTATACCGGCACAGATGCTTATCCTGTCCATACAGCATCTGTTTGACATCCGCAACATCCAGACGATGCTTGCCTGCTTCAATCAGGGTCTGTGCGATCATACGCACCATATAGCGCAAAAATCCGTTCCCCTCGAACACAAGGCGGACAGCATGCTCCTCCTGTACGATATCCAAACGAGTGATGGTTTTGACCTTTGATTTGCGCGGATCAAGCTTGCTGCTGGTGAAGCTCGTAAAATCATGGGTTCCCAGAAACACTCTGGCACATTCACTCATACGTTTCACATCCAGCACCTTGCGATCCTTCCCCATATAATGATAATAAAACGGATTGTTCACATCCGTTGTAATCAGATAATCATAGCGCTTGCTTACCGCATGAAAGCGTGCGTGGAAGTCATCCTCCACAAGACATACATCCTGTATCCGGATATCGTGAGGAAGCAGGGAATTTAAAGCACGCCTCCAGTTCTCCGGTGCCAGATCCTTAGCGGAATCAAAATGAAATACCTGTCCGAGTGCATGCACATGGGCATCTGTTCTTCCACTTGCCGTAATACGGATAAGTTGCCTTCGATTTTTTCCATGGCTGCTTCAATTTCCTGCTGTATGGAATGCGTATTCGTCTGCCGCTGCCAGCCTCCGTAGCAGTGCCGTCATAACTGAGTGTTACCTTATATCTAGGCATACAGCATCATAGCAACCATTGCAGTGAAAACCAGAACAGATGCAATAAGCAGAACATAATCTCTGCCTTCCATCTTCAGCTGCTTATAGCGCGTCCGCATACGGTTGGGGATATAGCCTCTTGCCTCCATGCATAGGCCAGATCCTCAGCACGCTGGAATGCAGATACAAACAGCGGTACAATCAGAGAAAGAATCGCCTTCACCTTTCCATCAGGCTTCCCTCCTCCATATCCACACCACGGGACGCCTGCGCCTTCATGATGCGCTGTGTTTCTTCAATCAGCGTCGGAATAAAGCGCAGTGCGATGGAAATCATCATGGCGATTTCATGAGCAGGTACATGAATGACCTGAAACGGCTTCAGCAGGTCTTCGATTCCCAGCGTCAGCTCCAGCGGCTTTGTGGTGGCAGTCAGAATTGTGGTAATCATAATCATTAAGGCAAGACGGATAACGATATACAGGGTCTGTGCAATTGCCCCGGTGTAAACAGAAAATCCGAATATGGTAAACAGAACATCCCCGTCACGAATGACCAGCAGATTGATGATGAGCAGAAACGTCAGCATGAACAGCATCGGCTTCATTGCTCTCCATAAAAAGGACAGCTTTAAACGTGCCAGCAGTGCAGTTCCGATGACCGCAGCCGCAATAACTCCATAGCCCGCATAGCCTGCCGGTATGAAAATCGCAATCATCATAATCAGCATGGCACCGATTTTGGCTCTGGGATCCATATGATGAATGATGGAATCCAGCGGCAGATATTTTCCAAGTGCGATATTATTCATGCTTCTTCACCTCACAAGCGACAGCCGCAGCCAGCTTGTCCATGTCCAGCAGAGTACGGTCGATGGAAAAGCCGCGGCGAATCAGCTCTTCCCGAAGCCGTATCACAGCCGGGGGATCGATATTCAGCTCCTGCAGGAGCTCTACGGTTTCAAAGAAGGACTGCACATCACAGTGCTTTTTGATGCTTCCATCCTGAACAACGACAACCTCTTCACAATATTGTAATACATGCTCCATATCATGTGTTACGATCAAAACGGTTTTTCCGTATTTCTTATTCATATCCACAAACAGCCGCATCATATCGCTGGCTCCCTGCGGATCCAGTCCGGCTGTCGGCTCATCCAGCACCAGCACATCCGGTTCATGGCAAGGATTCCGGCAATGGCAATTCTTCGCTTCTGTCCCCCGGATAAATCAAACGGTGAGCGCTGCAGGTAGCTTCATCCAAACCGACGACCTTCAGTACCTCCTTCGCACGCTGTGCCGCTTCCTCAGCACTGACGCCGAAATTCTTCGGTCCGAAGCTGATATCCTTTTCAATGGTTTCTTCAAACAGCTGATATTCCGGAAACTGGAACACCAGACCGACCAGACGGCGCAGCTCCTTCAGATTTTTTGGCTTGCTTCCCGCCGTAATTGTTTTATCCCAGTATCTGAACTTCGCCCTCGCTAGGCAGCAGAAGGCATTCAGATGCTGTACCAGAGTAGACTTACCACTACCGGTTTCTCCGATAATGGCTGTTACCTTTCCTTCCGGAATCTCCAGATCAATCCCCTTTAAGGCCGCATAGGAAAACGGAGAATCCGCATTATAGGTATGTGCTACTTTTTGAAATGTAATCGGCATACTTCATCCACCACCTTTTCCATCGCTGTGCAATCCTTCATATCCACACCGTGTGCACGCATGGCCTTTGTGAATTTCAAGGCAAACGGTATATCCAGCTGAAGCGCAATCAGCTCTTTTTCTTTTCTTAAAATATCGTCGGGAAGTCCCTTCATAACCACATGTCCACCATCCATGACGATGACATAATCCGACTTACTGACCTCTTCGATATCATGTGTTATGGAAATGATCGTTATATTGCTTTCCTTATGAATTTCCTGAATCAGCTCGTTAATTTCCGCTTTTCCCTGCGGATCCAGCATACTGGTGGATTCATCAAAAATAAGAATCTGCGGAGACATGGCAAGAACACCGGCAATCGCCACACGCTGCTTCTGCCCGCCGGACAGCTTGGTCGGTTCACTCTGCATATATTCCGTCATTTTTACCTTTTGTGCAAAACGTTCAATAATCGCTGCATTTTTTCCGTTTCCACCTGATGATTTTCCAGACCAAACGCGATATCATCCGCAACGGTAGCGCCGATAAACTGATTGTCAGGATTCTGAAAGACGATTCCGACCTTATCGCGAATATCGTACAGGGTGTCTATGCTCAGCTCATCCTGATCCACATAAATATGTCCCTGATCCTTATCCAGCAGACCGATCAACAGCTTAGCAATCGTTGACTTACCGCTTCCGTTATGTCCGATAATGGTTGTATAGCTTCCCTCTTCAATCGAAAAAGAAACATGCTCCACTGCATTTGTTTCCTTATCATAAGAGAATGTCAGATCCTCCACACGTATTTTTTCCATGTTCTCACCTCAAAATTATAGCGTTTTTATTATACAACGAATCGAAAGTGAACACAATAAATCTACTGTGTAAAACAAAACTAACAACACAAACCATGGATTCTTCCTTATATGTATGAGGTTTCTTCAAAGACATCCTTATGAGAAACATCCACTTTACAGAGAAAAGTACGTACATGCAATCATAGAAATGCTAAAATAACATATATTAGATTTTGTCCAGCTATCACTTGCATGTTCCCACATGAAATATACACGCTGTATACAATAAAATACAAAACATATTATGCATTTTAAACGATTGTTCCGTAATTTTTATAAGTATGAATTTTTCCTTGCAAACCAGTAAGTGAAATGAAAAATATTTCAAGATGGATGATAAAGAACCTGCACTTAGAAATTAGGCAATCATTAAATTCGATTTAAATGTATTCACAATATTTATTATAAAAAGGCGTTTTGATTCGGTCAAATAAAGCAAGGCAGACAAAATAATCTAACTTGCTCTTCATCATATACTTACTTTTTAACCTGAATTTATTCTAAATCCATTTCTATTTGGCATGTTTTACATTCTCATAATAATTTAAATTTATTCTTGTCACCCTCATCATTTAAACAGGTATCCTCATTATCACCTTTGATTTGAACTATTATCGCAATAACCTCCGTTCTGCTATACTGCCAGTCAATACCTTCGCTATAGCATATAAAATTAGTTCAGCAGTTTTACGAACGGACTTACTTTAATAGACAACACATCTGACGACGATAGTCTTTTCTATTATGCTTCATGCATGATTTTCCTATACCATCTAATGCAAACAATAAAACAAAGAATATCGGAGATTGGCTGTGCGATTATAACACCTTTGATACCAAAAAATAATTTCCAAGCATAATGATAGGAATGTAGAATAATCCTTGTCTAGCAACAGAAACAAATAGGGATGGCTTTACCAATCCGGATGATTGAAAGAATGTCGAGAATATGAAGATACCGCCTAATATTGGTGTAGAGATGGTTATAATCATGAGAAATAATTCTCCAGAATGTATTACCTCTTCATTATCTATAAACATCTGCATCAAGACTGCTTCATGAGGATAAAGATTAATACAAAAAACATACCTAGACATAAAGATATTATATTGGCGGCTTTCATTGTTTCTTTAAGTTTATCTTTCTTTTTTGCTCCAACACAGTACCCTATCAAAGGCTGTATTCCCTGCCCAAGACCTACAGTTAGTTGAATTGGGAACAAATTAATTTTGCTGACTATTCCCATAGCTGCGACGGCAACATTTCCATACAGTACACAGTAGTTATTCAATATAATATTTGAGAAGCTTAACAGAATAGTAACTAAAGAACCAGGAATCCCAATCGATATAATTTCTTTTTGGAGTGACATAGCAAATGATACATCGTTAAAATGCAATGACAAATATACGTTTCTTTGAACATAATAGATATATAATAATGAAGTTACAACATTTGAAAAAACAGTTGCAATCGCTGCCCCCTTCACTCCCATATGAAAATATAATATAAAGATAGGATCTAAAGCAATATTTAATAAAGAGCCAATCACCAAACCATACATTGCTTTTTTTGTTTCACCAACCGAACGCAATGTAAACGCAAAAGCATTCGATATCATTATAGCAAGCGTCCCCAATATGATAATAAATAGATAATCATGTGAATAACTCCATGAATTAGTATCACAACCGATGATAGAAAGAATCGGATTTATGAATACTATGCCTAACACTGTGAAAACAAAGCCGCAGGCAAGTAAGATATAGAATGTATATGCAGAAGCTTTTTCATTTCATGCTCATTTTTACTTCCCATCATTCTGGATATATAAGAAGCGCTCCCTATCCCAAACAAAGCACCTAGAGACATTAATACCAAAAACACTGGCATGGTTACAGAAATAGCTGCAACTTGATTAACGTCATTTACCTGTCCAATAAAATAGGTGTCTGCCATATTATACAAAATAGTACCAGTTGCCCAATCATTGTTGGAAGTGCTAAAGCGAGAATTATTTTCCATACGGAATTTTCTTCCAATTTATCGATATTCATATACCTACTCTCCTCCTTTTATAATTTTGTAAAGGATTTTCGCCTTTATATGTTTACAGTCTATAGATATGATGCCATGTTCATATAAAATCATTTATGGTCACCGCCTATTTATCTTGTATAAAAAGATATGCTAAGCATATCTTTTTTGTTAAAGTGTATATGTTTCTATTGTATTACTAATAAAATTTGACTTTAGTTTCTCCTTGTATTTCAGAAATACATGTCCATCATACTGTTCATAAACATACTTAGATTCCCAAACTTCAACATTCACTATAACATCTTCATAATCTGCTGAAGTAAGGACATAAGTGTCTTTGCATCCAGCTACCTCTTTCATTTCCTCTGCGAATAATTGCGAATCTCTCATATACTCAGTTTTCTTTGACTGATTTACTTTATTTTTTACAAGAACAATGTACATGCACTCTCCCCCTCTAACTCTTTTCCATTGCTTTCAATTACTTTCTGGTACCAGTAGAAGCTGTCTTTTCGATACCGTTTCAATCCGTCTTCATAATCCACATAGATAAATCCATATCGTTTATCTCTATCCCCTGAAGCACTATAAAGATCTATACATCCCCAAGGCAAATAGCCAGACACTCTACGTTATCTTTATCTACAGCATCTATAATTGCCTGAATATGCTGTTTTAGGTAAGCAATTCGATAATCATCATGCACTTTTTTATCTTTTGTCAGGTTATCATCTTTTACACCTAATCCATTTTCAACAATCATGAGCGGTAAGTTATAACGATCATAAAGATCATTCATTAAAATTCTCAGCCCCAGAGGATCAATTGTCCAGCCAAAGCTTGATTGCTTCAGCTTCGGATTCCTTAATGCCTGATACATCATTTGTAATGTTTCAGCATTTTCATTGATAGCATTACTTTCTTTTCCTACACAAACAGAATAGTAGTAACTAAATGAAATAAAATCGATTTTGGCTTTTTCATCTTTGAATAAAGCTTCTTCATGACGATATCCGTGCCAGCCATCTTTTTCAAATTGCTTTATGTTTTTTGAAGTATATTCACCTTTGCATAATAAATCTAAATAATCATAGGTCAACTCTTGATTATGTTGCTGGGCTAGAAATACATCTTCCGGATCACTGGTTAGGGGATATGCAAGTGAACTCGCTATCATACATCCTATTTTTGCATGAGGAAGTATTTCATGACAGCGCTTTACTGCATAAAAATGTGCAATATTCGTATTATGATAGATTGTATACGAAAACTCCTTATATCCCACTGTTTCCGGTGTCATCTTTTCCCTATTCCAAATGTTGGCATTTTTAAAGTCATATTATTTCATTTAAAGTCAGCCAATAGCTAACATAGCAGCCGAATTCCTGGAAACATGTATCCACATACTGTTTGAATGCGTGTACTGTTTCAATACCATACCATCCATTATAACGATCCACCAAGGATTGTGGCATATCCCAATGATACAATGTTACAACAGGCTCAATGCCAGACTTCTTTAACAATTTAAAAACTCTTTTATAAAAATCCACACCTTTTTGATTCAGACTGCCATCCCCATCCGGATATAATCTCGTCCATGCAATCGACATACGGAAAGCACGAAAGCCCATTTCTGCCAGTAGTTTAATATCCTCCTCATAATGGTGATAGAAATCTGATGTAATAGAATAATCTCTTACTTTATTTGCCCCCATCCATGCTTCGAATGATTGATCTACATTATGCTTCGAATTCTCTGTAATGACGTCATATATGGATTTTCCTTTGCCGTCCTCAAATGCACCTCCTTCAAATTGGAAGGAGGAAGTAGATCCTCCCCATAGAAATTCTTCGTTCATATAAGCCTCCTCTATAGTAACGTTATCATGGTTTCTCCACGTTTCACTTGATCTTTATCACATTCTAATACTTCTAAATATTCTTGTGAATTTGTAATGATAATAGGTGTCACAATATCGTACTCTAATTTTTTTATTTCCTCGATGTCAAATTCAAGAAGTTCATCTCCAATTTTTATTCTCTGATCAGGTTTTACGTAGGTTGTAAAATATTTGCCTTCTAACTGTACCGTATCGATTCCAACATGTATCATGATTTCTGCGCCATCATCGGATAACAAACCAATTGCATGCTTTGTAGGGAATATGGTTTTGACTATTCCCTTTACAGGAGAATATAAGATACCTTCCTCTGGAAGCATCGCGATTCCTTTTCCCATAGCTTCACTTGCGAAAGTTGAGTCATCCACTTCTGTTAGTTTTACGATTGCTCCGTTACAGGGTGCTTTGATTTCTATTTTTTTATTATCTTCTTTAATCGCATTTTTTTATTTCAGGTTCTATGGTTTCATCCTTCTTACTCAATACTTTGTCAACACAAACGCACTTATAAAGCTAACCACAATAACGACACCGGCATAGACAACGCCCATAATTGATCCATCACCAATATTAGCAGGCAATCCTACCAAGCTAGCGGATGCAATAGCATAGTATTTCACACCTAATAAGCCAGCTAAGATCCCACCAATGCCACTCGCGACAATAGTGGCATAAAACGGTGTTTTTCTTGGTAAATTGATTCCATACATTGCTGGTTCTGAAATGCCAAGTAATGCAGATATGGTCGCAGCATTTGCTTCTGCTTTTACATCTTTATTCTTAGACTGCATACCTACTGCGAAAGCAGCACCTGCCATTGCGATATTTTCCGCCAGCATCGCTGGCACAATGAGCGCTTCAGAACCATTCATTGCCAATGTGGTTACGATAACAGGAAAAGCAAAGGAATGCGTACCGGTAGCAATCATGATTGCGTTAACGCCGCAATAATACCAACAGCCAAAAATCCAAGATTATCTCCAAAGATATTGAACAAATTCAGATAAATAATCAGCTAAATAAGCACCAGCAGGTCCAATAACAATAAGCATGATAGGAACCACAATCATAGTCG
>ENA-OQCK01000367-OQCK01000367.1-human-gut-metagenome-genome-assembly--contig:-NODE-367-length-25695-cov-28.392365_pt1 | contig 25695 bp, 23 predicted proteins | sample MGYA00242498_ERZ504578 | MGnify/ENA primary metagenome ERZ504578 (study PRJEB26092, sample SAMD00036229) | human gut metagenome | host: Homo sapiens | study: EMG produced TPA metagenomics assembly of...
TTTTACGATTATAAACTTTCTTCGATACATGAATCCGGTTATGACTGACCGGCCTGCCGTGGTTTTCTAACTCGGCCTCACGACTGCCTTTCCGGTTAGCCTTTATGTACTCGACTAACGGATCTTGCTTTTTTCTCTTTGTCTTCATAGCTTTATTGCTTTTATATCGCTTTCACGAACGCAAAGATACGATAAATCTCTGGAAAAGACGAATAAAAAGGGACAAATGTCTTCGTAATGCCTGTCAATAAGGCGTTTGCGAAGACAAATGAGGACAGGCGAAAAATCGAGGTAACGTAAAGGAAAGCGGATTTATGAAGAAGAACGGTCTCCAAATCATTACCCGCCGAATGGTGATTTTTAACACACCGTGTTGTATTTGGCAGCTTGTGGCACAGGTTGGCATATCAAGGTCTAACTCGTTGAGTAATAACTTTGCAAACAAAAAACGAGTATGGCAAGAAGCACATTCAAGGTTCTGTTCTACGTGAACGGCAGCAAGGAGAAAAACGGTATTGTCCCCATCATGGGACGAGTGACAATCAACGGGACTGTGGCGCAGTTCAGTTGTAAGCAGAACATCCCGAAAACGCTTTGGGACGTGAAAGGAAACAAGGCGAAAGGCAAGAGCCGCGAGGCACGAGACATCAACCTTGCCCTTGACAACATCAAGGCGCAAATCATCAAACATTACCAGCGCATTTCAGACCGCGAGGCATTTGTTACGGCTGAGATGGTGCGCAACGCCTATCAGGGAATCGGCAGCGAGTATGAGACGCTGCTAAAAGCATTCGACCGTGAGAACGAAGTGTTCAAGAAACGGGTAGGCAAAGACAGGGTAATGGCTACCTATCGGGCACGTGTACGGGCAAGAAACCATGTAGCCGCCTTTATCAAGTCGTTTTACAGACGCAGCGATATGTCCATGTTGGAACTTACTCCCGATTTCATCAAGGAGTTCGCCGCATACCTCTCGACTGAAGCCGGATTGCGGAACGGTTCGATATGGGCAAACTGTATGTGGCTGAAAGGCGTGGTCATGAAAGCGCATTATAACGGGTTGATACCGCACAATCCTTTCATCCAGTTTCATATCAGCCCAATGTGAAAGAACGGGAATATCTGACGGAGGATGAACTGAAAGCGGTCATGACACATGAGTTTGCAGACAGCAAGCTCGCATACATCCGTGACATTTTCATCTTTGCCAGTTTCACCGCCTTGTCATTCGTGGACATTCAGGAACTGACGAATGACAACATCGTGGAGGTGAACGGCGAGAAGTGGATATTGTCCAAACGCCACAAGACAAAAGTCGCCTTCCAAGTGAAGCTGCTGGATATACCCTTGCAGATAGTCGAACGCTACCGACCGATGCAGAAAGACAATCGTATATTCCCCGGCTTGAACTATTGGTCTATCTGCAAACCGTTGAAACGATGATAAGGGAATGTGGCATAACCAAGTCAATATCATTTCATTGCAGTCGTCATGGCTTCGCAACATTAGCTTTGAGCAAGGGGATGCCCATTGAAAGCGTAAGCCGTGTGTTGGGACATACGAATATAGTCACGACCCAACTCTACGCAAAGATAACCACGCAGAAGCTCGACAACGACCTGACCATGTTCGGCGACAAACTGAGTAAGACGTTTAACGGAATAACGATGTCATGAGTATGAGAAGAAACAGCATAACAGTGAATGAATCCGGCAATATCATCATGCCGGAGAATGTCTCAAACATTTGGATGAGCGAGCCGGAATTGGTGGAACTGTTCGGAGTAATTGCTCCGACACTTCGTTCTGCCATCAGAAACATCTATAACAGTGGAGCATTAAAAGAATACGAGGTACAGAAGTATGTTCGGCAGGAGAACGGGTATCATGCCGATGTGTTCAGCTTTCCGATGATAGTCGCACTTGCTTTCCGCATTGACAGCTTCGGTGCGGAACAGGTGCGCAATGCCATATTTAAAAGGCTGTACTTGCGAAAAGAGAAAACAAATATCTTCTTTTCGCTGGGTATAAATGGTTGGGATATGTCTAATTATCAGGCATAAGTTCTAATGATATGACGACATGAAGTAGTGAGACCTATGCGTATTCCCATTGCCAACAATGTATTTATACGAGTATGTGAATAGGTGTATTGCCATTCATACGTACGATTACGACAAACCCGAAGAAAAATCCATTAGAATGGCATTTCTTCGGGCTTTTGTTGTATGTCATAAAGCCAAATCCAAGAAAATCTTACGTGAGGTATGCGTGAGTTGTTAATCCGTTCTGCGCTAATTGCCGAGTTTTGCACTGATTAAACAAAAAAATGAAGTGCTAATGAAACAAGGCAACTTTGAAAATGAGGAGTTTATCCGTGTGGGTACTACCCTCTACAAGTTAGTGAACCAGCCCCGTCTGAACGGAGGCTATGTGAAGAAGCGCATCGTGTGGAACAACGAAACACTGCGGCAGGACTACGGCAAGGACTATCTCGCCACCGTGCCGAAGTACGACGGCTTCTGCACCGTCCCCGACCATGTGGACTACCGTCCCGTGGTGGACAAGTTCCTGAACCTCTACGAGCCGATAGGACACCGTCCGCAACAAGGCGAGTTTCCCTGTATCCGGTCATTGGTGCGCCATATCTTCGGTGAACAGTATGAATTGGGCATGGACTATCTTCAATTGCTCTACCTGCAACCCGTGCAGAAACTGCCTATCCTGCTGTTGGTATCAGAAGAACGCAACACGGGCAAGAGTACATTCCTGAACTTCCTGAAAGCTGTGTTTCAAAACAATGTCACTTTCAATACCAACGAGGACTTCCGCAGCCAGTTCAATTCCGACTGGGCAGGAAAACTGCTCATCGTGGTGGACGAGGTATTGCTCAACCGCAGGGAGGACAGCGAGCGGTTGAAGAACCTCAGCACCACACTTTCCTACAAGGTGGAAGCCAAAGGCAAAGACCGTGACGAGATAGCGTTCTTTGCCAAGTTCGTGCTATGCTCCAACAACGAGTATCTGCCTGTTATCATTGATGCAGGTGAAACACGCTATTGGGTGCGCAAGATAGACCGTCTGCAATCCGATGACACAGACTTCCTGCAAAAGCTGAAAGCTGAGATACCTGCCTTTCTGTATTACCTGCAATACAGACAACTTTCCACCGAAAAGGAAAGCCGTATGTGGTTTGCGCCCTCTTTGCTGCATACCGAAGCCTTGCAGAAGATTATCCGCAGCAACCGCAACCGATTGGAGATAGAGATGTGCGAACTTATCCTTGACATTATGGAAAGTGTCGGCACGGACACATTCTCGTTCTGCCACAACGACATTCTTCTTTTGCTGGTACATTCGCAGGTAAAGGTGGAGAAGCACCAAGTCAGAAAGGTATTGCAGGAATGTTGGAAACTTACTCCTGCCTCTAACGGGCTTACATATACCACTTACCAATTCAATTACAATCGGGAGTGCCGATATGAGCCGATAAAAAGAGTCGGTCGTTTCTACACCGTCACAAGGGAACAACTTGAATCCCTGTAATACTATTCTTTTTTTGTTGAATTGATGAATAATGATATAACCATACTGATAATAAACAGCATACACTCTCAACAAATTCTCAACAATCGAAAAGAAAAGTTGAGAGGGAAACAGCATCAGTTTGTTGGATTCTCTATTTGTGAGTGGTTTGTTGAGAAGATGTTGAGAATATAAAGCATTAACGTATAGGACAATACATATCTCATTCATCAAATCAACGTTTTTACAGTCATCATCAAATCCATAGAAATTATATCATGAACATCCAAGAAGCAAAACAAATCAAAATTGCGGACTATCTGCAAAGTTTGGGTTATTCGCCCGTAAAGCAACAGGGAAACTGCCTGTGGTATAAATCCCCGTTCCGTCAGGAAACGGAAGCCTCGTTCAAGGTGAACACCGACCGCAACCTGTGGTTCGATTATGGACTGGGAAGAGGTGGTAACATCATCGCACTTGCAGGGGTACTGTACGCATCCGACCATGTGCCTTATCTGCTTGGCAAGATAGCGGAACAGGCACCACACATCCGTCCCATATCTTTCTCTTTTCGCCAGCAGGCATCCGAACCGAGTTTCCAACATTTGGAGGTGGGCGAACTCACCCATCCGGCATTGCTCCGATACTTGCAGGAACGGGGCATAAACATCGCTTTGGCAAAGGCGCAATGTAAAGAGCTCCACTTCACCCATAACGGCAAGCCCTATTTCGCCATCGGTTTTCCGAATGTGGCGGGAGGATTTGAAGTGCGTAACCGTTTTTTCAAAGGCTGTGTCGCACCCAAAGACATCAGCCATATTCGGCAACAGGGAGAAGCGAGAGAGAAATGCCTTGTATTCGAGGGCATGATGGACTATCTTTCATTCCTCACGTTGCGGAAGAGGAACTGCTCGAACTTGCCCGACCTTGACAGGCAGGATTACGTCATCCTCAATTCGACCGCCAATGTTTCCAAAGCTATAGATGTGCTGCACGGGTATGGACGTATCCACTGCATGCTCGACAATGACGAGGCGGGAAGAAAGGCGTATCGGGAATTGGAAAGGAAGTTCGCCGGACGCATCCGCGACTTCTCCGACAACTACAAAGGGCATAAAGACCTGAACGATTACCTGCGTGGAATCCGGCAGAAATTAGCCGTTAGTCCACCGCCAAGAACTATCGTAAAACCCAAGAAGAAAGGGTTGGGATTATGACATCCCGAATGAGAAAAACGGGAGATGCCCGAAACTCATTCCTTAAGGATTGGGAGGTAGCAAGTTTGTGTTTCGGGTGTACCGAAACCGCTTGCCACCCACCATCCAAATTGCAGGAGGTGGCATCCCGTCGGTCTATACAGTTGAATCAGTAACCGAATTAAAAGGAATAAAATATGGAACAGACAAAGGAACACAAGGAACGCAACAAGGGAGGTCGCCCCAAGAAGGAAGCAACCGAGAAACTGAAATACCGTATCGCAGTGAAAATGATGGCAGCCGACTACTTCCGCCTGCTGACACGATCGCATGAGGCGGGCGTATCACCAAGCGAGTACATGAGGGAATGTTTCCGTAACGGTCATGTGAAAGAACGGCTGTCGGAGGAACATGCCGGATACATCCGCCAACTCTGCGGCATGGCTAACAATCTCAACCAGCTTGCGCGTAAGGCAAACGCCGGAGGCTTCCACGATGAACGGTGGGACTGCAAGGTGGCAGTGGCAAGGATTCATGAACTTATAACCAAGATAGGGATATGATGGCGAAAATCGTAAAAGGAAGCGACTTCAAGGGTGCGGTGGATTACATCATCGACAAGAAGAAGGATACGCAGATAGTAGCAAGCGAAGGCTTGTTTATGGAAAATCTGGAAACTATCGCCATGAGTTTCAATGCCCAGTCACGGATGAACGATAAGGTGACAAAACCTGTCGGACATATCGCGTTGAGTTTTTCCAAAGAGGATGAGTTACGGCTGACGAACCGTATCATGGCAGGCATCGCGCTTGAATATATGGAACGGATGGGAATCAAGAATACGCAGTTCTTCATCGCCCAGCATTTCGACAAGGAGCATCCGCACGTGCATATTGCTTTCAACCGCATAGACAACAACGGCAATACCATATCGGACAGGCACGAGCGTCTGCGCAGTACCCGCATCTGCAAGGAATTGACCTTGAAATACGGCTTGCATATGGCTGGCGGAAAGGACAATGTCAAACGCAACCGCCTGAAAGAGCCAGACAGGACGAAATATGCGCTTTACGACATCATCAAAATGGAAGTCGGCAGATGCGGCAACTGGAACGTGCTTATCGCCAACCTGAAACGGCAGGGAGTGGAAGTACATTTCAAGCATAAGGGGCAGACCAGCGAGGTGCAGGGTGTTGTATTCTCCATGAATGGCTACCATTTCAACGGCTCCAAAGTGGACAGGCGTTTCAGTTATTCCAAGATTGACGCGGCTTTGCAGCACAACAGATGCAGGGAACGTATGGGAATAACAGCCGGAATATATGAAACGGCTACACCAAGCGCACCGTCCGGCACGGCACAAAGCGAGTTGTTCAACGGCTCTTGGGGATTGCTAAAAAGCAGTGGCTCATCTTATAACGCTGCTGATGCGGAAGCCAATCAGGAAATGGTGGATATACTTCGCAGAAGGAAGAAGTTAAGCGCAAGAGAGGTGTTGGGTTCTAATATTCTGTACTAATCCAATTCTCACGACACTTGCGCTCTATATTCATTCGGAGTGTAACCTACCTCTTTCTTGAACAGTCGGGTAAAATGTTGCGGGTACTGAAAACCGAGATTATAGGCGATTTCATTAACGGTGTCGTCTGTAGATGCAAGTTCCGTCTTGGCTATTTCAATAGACTTGTCATGAATGAAATGCAGGGCGGTTGAACCTGTTTCTTTTTTCAATAAATCACTGAAATAGTTGGGCGAGAGGCAGAGCTTGTCTGCACAATACTGTACAGTGGGCAAGCCTATCCGTTTAGCAGCCCCATCATGGAAGTATTCGTCAAGCAACCGCTCAAATCTTGCGAGGATGTCTCGGTTTTGGTTGTCGCGTGTGATGAACTGACGGTCATAGAAACGTGTGCAGTAATCAAGGAACGTCTTGATGCTGTCTGTGATGAGGTTCTTGCTGTGACGGTGTATCGGATGGTTCAATTCATATTGAATCTTGTGGAAGCAATCCATGATGATTTGCCGTTCTTCCACACTAAGGTGCAATGCCTCGTTTGTCTCGTAGGAAAAGAACGAATATTCACGCATTATCCGCCCGAGAGGTGTATTCCGCAGCAGGTCGGGATGGAACATAAGCAGGTAGCCATCTGGTTGGAACTGCATGCCGTCATCTTCCGCACCGAACACCTGTCCGGGCGCGATAAATATCAGTGTGCATAATTATTCCTAAGTCTGTGAAACCGGAACGCATGAAGCAGAATCTCGACATATTAGACTTCACCCTGTCGGCCGAGACATGGCACGGATAAAGACGCTGGATACCGACAAGCCTTTCTTACTCGGCTCGCACGAAGATCCAGAAATCGTAAAATGGTTCATGCAGTACAAAAACGCCTGAACATCAACAACCATATTTCGATAGCCGCTATCGACTATATTAAGAAGTTATTCGTATATGCCTTTATTGTAATCCGTCATGTACTGAGTAAATGTTTTGCCTGTTTGCTGTTTGAAGAAGCGCATGAGATGGCTCGGATCAGAGAAATTGAAATCATCCGCCATTTCACTGACAGTGCGGTTGGAGAATAGCAATTCGTTCTTCAGTTCCTCAAGCAGACGTTGTTTTATCAAATGGGTAGCTGATACTCCGAATTGGGCTTTTACTGAGTTATTGAGTGTGATGCGACTGACATGAAGCATGTCTGCATATTCCTGCACCCGCTGGTGGGTGCGGATATTCTGTTCCAACAAGTCCTTGAACCGAAAAGCGAAATTGTTTTTAGCAATTTCAGCGGGCAAGCAATAGGCGGCAGCGTATGTACGATTGATAATCAGCAAAAGATAATATAGTAAGGAAACAATGATATTGTACGTATCGGACACTGGATTCATCAGCTCATACTTAATCTTTCCGAGCAGCCGCATATATTCCTTCATTTCGTCATGTGTGGCATTGATGTAAGGCGGCGTATCTGTCTGGTAACAATACAAAAGGCGAAAAACGAAGAACTTGTCGGCGATAAAAGTACGCATGAAATCTTCGCGGAATATAAGGAACGTGTAATCCAACGCCGTCTCATCTACATGCCACTCTTGTTGCTGATGGGGTGAAAGCAGGAGAACCATGCCGTCGCGCAGTTCAATCTTGCGGAAGTTCAGTAGCAAATATCCGTTTGCCTTACGGAAAAAGTAGAAGCTGAAGAAGTCTGTCTTAAACCGCTTGTTTTCTGTCAGCACAAGTCCGATGTCCTTGTTTATGGCAGTATTGATGTAAAAATCCACGCCGCAGCGTGTCTTGTTGAACGGTACGCTGACCAGTCGATCAGGGTTGATTATCTCGTCCATATCCTTGTCGTTTTTGCAAAGATAATAATTTCATTTATCAAAATGGCATAATTACCGTTTTTTCAGGCATAGATGTTTCGCCGGATTCTTCCGAACTTTGCACCCGTAATCAATAACAAGACATATAGTCATGAAAAAGACATCTACAGTACAATTGGTGCGCAATGCCACCTTGAAAATCAGGTATGCGGGACACACCATGCTAATTGACCCCGTTTTAGCCGACAAAGGCACTTTGATATCGGCCCTCGGTGTGAATAAAACACCGAGGGTACACCTCACCATCCTATTCAGGATATTATCGGAGGCGTGGACATGGTGCTCCTGACCCACAATCACATCGACCATTACGAGCCGAGTGTCCCCACACATTTGCCCAAAGAAATTCCTTTCTACGTTCAGCCCCAGGACGCGGACGCCATCAGAAACGACGGATTTACAAATGTGATACCCATCGAAGAAATAAAAACAATAGACGGCATATCCATTTACCGCACGACCGGACATCATGGTTTCGGGCAGATCGGGCAGATGATGGGACCTGTATCAGGTTATGTGCTAAAAGCCGAGGGCTTCCCGACCGTTTATATAATGGGTGACTGCCGATGGGAAGCATGTATCCGAGACACCGTGGAACGGTTCAATCCTGACTATATCGTGGTAAACTCCGGAGGTGCAATCTTTCCCGAATTTTCCAAAACGGACGGTCCTATCATCCCCGACGAGAACGAAGTGATGCAGATACTTGACGAATTGCCTTCGCATATCAAGCTGATAGCCGTACACATGGATGCCATCGACCATTGCCAGACCACCCGTGCAATTCTGCGCAATGAGGCAACGCATCACGAAGCCGACATGAGCCGGCTGATTATCCCGGAGGACGGAGAAACAGTTGTGTTATGAGTGTCTGCATTAAATCCCTGATAAAAAACATGAACATAGTGGTAGGGTGCACTATAGGATGCCCTTACTGCTATGCCCGTAACAACTGCCGCCGTTTCCACATTACCGACGACTTTTCCGTGCCTGAATACATGGAACGAAAACTGCGCATCATCGATACGTCCCGTCCTCATGTGTGGCTCATGACAGGAATGAGCGATTTCTCCGATTGGAAGCCTGAATGGAACGCAGAAATTTTCGAGCGGATCAGCAGCAATCCCCAGCACGCCTATATCTTTCTGACGAAGCGCCCTGACAAAATCAGTTTCTCCTCTGACGACGAGAACGTATGGATGGGCGTGACCGTTACGCGCAGTTCCGAGAAAAGGAGGATTGATGATTTGAAAAAGAATATCAAAGCACGACACTACCATGTCACGTTTGAACCTCTCTTCGATGATATCGGCGAGATTGATTTCGAGGGAATTGACTGGATTGTCATAGGCACAGAGACCGGAAACCGAAAAGGAAAGTCATATTCGCGCCCCGAATGGGTGCTTAGCATTGCAGAACAGGCAAAGGCTCATGGCATACCGGTGTTCATGAAAGAGGATTTGCTGCCGATTATGGGCGACGAAAGAATGATTCAGGAATTGCCGGAACAATTTACCAGACGAATACAATGAATATGGATACAATAAAGGAAATAGATGTAAAGAGTGTAATGACCAAATCCTCTCTGCCGGTGGGAGGATATTCGGTCAACCCTTATGTAGGGTGTCCCCACGCCTGCAGGTATTGCTACGCATCGTTCATGAAACGGTTCACCGGGCACACCGAGCCGTGGGGTACGTTTTTAGATGTAAAAAACTGGAAGCCGATAACGAATCCTCATAAATACGACGGTGAACGTGTTGTAATAGGGTCTGTGACGGACGGTTACAATCCGTATGAAGAAGAATTCCACCGTACCCGAAGGCTGCTCGAAGAGCTGCGAGGAAGCGATGCCGAGATTATGATATGCACAAAGTCCGATCTTGTCCTTCGCGATCTCGACCTGTTGAAGAGTTTTCCCAAAGTGACTGTGTCATGGTCTGTCAATACGCTCGACGAGCAGTTCTGCGCAGATATGGACAACGCCGTAAGCATTGAACGCCGTCTGAAAGCGATGCGTCAGACATACGAGGCAGGTATCCGCACCGTATGCTTCGTCTCGCCCATATTCCCCAGAATAACAGACGTAAAGGCAATAATAGAGGAGGTAAAAGATTATGCTGATTTAATCTGGCTTGAAAACCTGAATTTACGCGGGCAGTTCAAAGGCGGGATAATGACGTATATCCGTGAGAAGTATCCTGACCTCATACCGCTTTACGAGGAAATTTACAATAAAAAAAGGCTTGAATACTGGCAGGCATTGGAGCAGGACATTTCAAATTACGCCAAGGAGCAGGGCTTCCCGTATCGTATAAACGATCTGCCATACGGACGCTCGGAAAAAGGCAAACCTGTCATCGTAAACTACTTCTACCACGAAAAAATACGATTGACAAAATGAGGCTATGCCGGACTGATGCAGAAAAGTTGTAGCGCGGATAAAAGCACCATGTATGTGGATAATATCCGGCAATCTTCCGAGCGTATGCGGGAGATGCTCAACACGCTGCTGGATTTCTTCCGTCTGGACAACGGCAAGGAGCAACCCAACCTTTCCCCTTGCAGGATTTCCGCAATCACGCATATTCTTGAAACGGAGTTCATGCCCATTGCCATGAACAAGGGGCTGACTTTGATAGTGGAGAGCCACACCGATGCGGTGGTTTTGACCGACAAGGAACGTATCCTGCAAATCGGCAACAACTTGTTGTCAAACGCCATCAAGTTCACGGATAACGGTAGTGTATCATTGGCAGCGGATTATGATAACGGTTTGCTGAAACTTATCGTTGAAGATACCGGTACGGGCATGACCGAAGATGAGCAACAACGAGTATTCGGTGCATTTGAACGTCTTTCAAATGCCGCCGCAAAAGACGGCTTCGGATTAGGATTGTCCATCGTGCAGCGTATTGTGGCGATGCTCGGTGGAACTATACGCTTGGAAAGCGAGAAAGGCAAAGGGAGCCGCTTCACGGTGGAAATTCCCATGCAGACAGCCGAGGAACTGCCGGAACAGACAATTCAAGCGCAAATGCGCCATAATCATATCTGCCATGATGTGATTGCCATCGACAATGACGAGGTACTTCTCCTTATGTTGAAAGAAATGTATGCCCATGAAGGGATGCACTGCGATACCTGTACCAATGTTTCGGTACTGATGGAGCTGATACGAAAAAAGGAATACAGCCTGCTTCTGACGGATCTGAATATGCCTGAGATAAGCGGTTTTGAACTGCTGGAACTGTTGCGCTCATCCAATGTAGGCAACTCGAAGAGTATTCCCATAGTCGTGACAACCGCTTCGGGCAGTTGCAGCAAGGAGGAACTTATAGAGCGTGGATTTGCCGGATGCCTGTTCAAGCCGTTCTCCATATCCGAACTGATGGAGATTACGGATAAATGCGCATTAAGCAGCATATTGGATGAAAAGCCGGATTTTTCCACTCTGCTATCTTATGGCAATGAATCCGTCATGCTGGACAAACTGATAGCGGAAACCGAAAAGGAAATGCAGGCGGTCAAGGATGCAGAACAGCGTAAAGACCTCCAAGAACTGGACACACTTACACACCATCTGCGAAGTTCATGGCAGATTCTCCGTGCCGACCAGCCATTGAGGGAACTTTACGCCCAACTTCATGGAAGTGCCACTCCAGATGACGAAGCGATATGCAAAGCGGTGACCGGCTGTGCTGGATAAAGGTGCTGAAATTATCCGGCAGGCAAAAGAAGAAAGGAAAAATACGAAAATGGATAAAACAAGAATCATCGTGGTGGAGGACAATATCGTGTATTGCGAGTTTGTCTGCAACCTGCTGGCACGGGAAGGATTCCGTACCGTGCAGGCTTACCACCTCTCGACCGCGAAGAAACTTCTGCAACAAGCCTCAGACGGGGACATCGTGGTTTCTGACCTACGACTACCCGACGGTGACGGCATCGACCTATTACGATGGATGCGCAAGGAAGGCATGACACAACCGTTAATCATCATGACCAACTATGCCGAAGTGCATACGGCAGTCGAAAGTATGAAACTCGGCTCGCTGGACTATATCCCCAAGCAGCTTGTGAGGATAAACTTATGCCTCTGCTTCATACCATCCTGAAAGAACGGAGTATCGGACGAAATCGTATGCCCGTTTTTGCCCGTGACAGTTCCGCCTTTCAGAAAATCATGCAACAGATAAGATTAGTTGCCCCTACTGATATGAGCGTGCTGATATTCGGAGAGAACGGCACGGGCAAGGAGCATATCGCCCACCATCTGCATGATAAGAGCAAAAGGGCAGGGAAACCGTTTGTGCCTGTGGACTGCGGTTCACTCTCCAAAGACCTTGCGCCCTCGGCATTCTTCGGACATGTCAAAGGCGCGTTTACGGGTGCGGACAGCACAAAGAAAGGATACTTCAATGAGGCAGAGGGTGGCACATTGTTCTTGGATGAGGTAGGCAATCTCGCATTGGAAACCCAGCAGATGTTACTCCGTGCCATACAGGAACGGAGATACCGCCCTATAGGTGACAAGACGGACAAGAGCTTCAATGTCCGCATCATCGCCGCCACCAACGAGGATCTGGAGAAAGCGGTCATTGAAAAACGTTTCCGACAGGATTTGCTGTACCGTTTGCACGACTTCGAGATAACTGTTCCGCCTTGCGTGACTGTCAGGAGGACATCATGCCGTTGGCGGAGTTCTTCCGTGAGATTGCCAACAATGAATTGGAATGTAGCGTGACTGGGTTCGATGCGGAAGCCCGTAAGACATTGCTGACCCATCCGTGGCCGGGTAATGTCCGTGAGCTTCGGCAGAAGATAATGGGCGCGGTGTTGCAGGCACAGACGGGAGTTGTCATGAAAGAGCATCTGGAACTTGCCGTAACGAAACCGACCTCACCTGTCAGCTTCGCCTTGCGAAACGATGCGGAGGACAAGGAACGCATCTTACGCGCGTTGAAGCAGGCAAACGGAAACCGCAAGGTTGCCGCCGAATTGCTCGGAATCGGACGTACAACGCTGTATAGCAAGTTGGAAGAGTATGGATTAAAGTATAAATTTCAGCAATCATAGCCCGCAACTTGCCGAAAATAGAAGTAACGGTTAAACCGGATTATTCAGCGAAGATAAAAAACGTCCTGTGATAAAAATCATGGGACATTTTGATGTGTATCCGATTTTTATTGCTACTTTTGTACCAAGACGAGAGACATTGACAGCAACTCACAGCAGAACGTAGAAATAGACAGGGTTGCCAAATCATTACCTCATTTTTACCTTATCCTCAGAACTGCTTGCTAATAAAGTGGTTATAAAAATCTTCCAGAATTAGCGAAAATACTGAATATATGGCGGATTTGCCATGACGATTTACTTTCAACACCCTATTTTGATATAATCGAGGGCTTGTTGTATGGTATCCTTGCCATTATGTCATATTGATGGAAAAAGGCAGGAAAAGGAATGGTATGTTCCCAATCCTGCCATATATATCCGCACACTCGTTCACATTTTTATACCTTTCGGTTTGCACTCGTCACGGACGTTGAATCCCGGCCGCCCGATGATGATATGGTCGCAATAAAATTGCCAGACGGACTGCGTTCATTCACCGGGCTGCGTATCTGCGGCACATCTTCGGTGTGTTGTGGAGCTACGTTTCGTACACCTTCCGCATCCGGTTTGACCTCCTGTCCGTCATTCTCCTTTTCGGCGACTTCGGGCGTAGGCGGCTCAAGCTCCAACTGTATCTTTCGGTCGAGTGCTGCAAGTTCGGACTTCAACTGTTTCAGTTCGTCCTCCTTCTTCCATACCTTCCCGGCTATCTCCTACAACTGTGGGACCTCCTTTTCCTGCACCTCGTTCTTCGCCTTGTACTGGTCAATGATGGACGGAATCCTCTCCTATGCGTTCAGGAAATTGCGTGCGGCGGCTACCGGGTCAGCCATCGCCAACATGCAGCCTATGTCATACAAGGATACTGATACTACGGGAGAACCTGTCGAGCATGTGACAGAACCGGACAAGCAAATTGCGCATTCGGCTCTCGGTGACTACGGACCATTCAGTGTGAAATACGCCACGAAGGAATTTCTCAGCTACGGGAACAAAAAGTTCCGCATATAGATTCTGATTTTGCTTGTTACAGATGGAAGCAACGGCAATATGCCAGAGGAGGCCGGGCTATACAAAAAAATAAGGGGCTGTACACATGCGTCAGCTCCTTGTTTTTAAGGGGATATTCGACTTTTAGCCCCCCAAAAGATCAATATTGTTATGTACAACCGTCCAACCTGCGGGTAAAGTGCGCAACTCGGACCTGGACAGCAAGCTGAAAAGAGGCACAAGTATGTAGGCAACCCTGTTATAGCACCGGAATCTGCTGTGTCGCATGAATCAACCGTAGTCCCCGTGAAAGGCATGGCTATACCGCCAAGGGCTGTGGATGAAGTCGCAATGCGGAAAGCCGTCCTTTCCCAGGCAGTTCTCAGGAAGTCTTAAGAAAGAGGGGATAAACATCTGATACGGACAACTCGCAATACGATACGCAACGATGAAAGTGGTGAACAAATCTGGCACTAACGGATGCGCCTCTTTTATATGATTATAATATTAACAAGAAATGCCCGCCATTGTTCTTAAATGCGAATTATAACTTCTTACTGTTGGAAGATTATCTATAAATCGGGCATGAGGGTAAGAGTGCTTACAAACAATTCGGCCCGCTTTATTGGGGGCTGCCAAACCTCGACCGGCACCTGTACCACCCGCGGATATAAATTCGGACCGGAGGTATGGATGGTATTCCGCACACCGGACCAACGTACCCTTGCGGACAGTCCCGAGCCCGGCAAGCCATAATTCCGTCGGGTCAATTGAACAACCGCCTCTCGGAATATGTTCATATCATGGGCCGGTCCCGTATGCAGCTATTTTCCGGGGTACATGACATTGAGGACATACCGCCTGATGCCGACATCCGAGGTTATGTTTAAATTTGTATATTAATTTATATTTTTATATATTTGCAACAGTTGTTGTCTAATTTACATCAGAATGACACGTGTTCGGAATATGGGAAGAATACTGTCCGCATTCCTCATGCTGGGAATTTCCTCCATGTGCGGAGCCAGATATATAAATACTTGGGAATAGAGGACGGATTGAGTAACCGGAGGATTTACCGTATCCAAAAAGACGGGAGGGGATACATGTGGTTCCTCACCCAGGAGGGGATGGACCGTTATGACGGCAAGCGGATCAGGCATTACACTGTTCTTGACGGCAATCTGAAGGTGGCCCCGCAAGTCAATCTGAACTGGCTCTACACCGACACGGAGAACACGCTGTGGGTTGTGGGAAGGAAAGGCCGTATTTTCCATTACGACACCCTCCATGACCGTTTCCGGATGGTATACAGGATACCCGGTCTTCAGGATGACTTCGCCACGGGCATGCTCTGTTACGCCTATATGGACCGTGGGGACCGCATATGGCTCTGTCAGGGTGACCATATCATCCGCTATGACACCCGCACAGGCATTGCGCAGCGGCTGGTCTCCCGTTTAAGAGGTGATATAACCGCTATCAGCGAGACGGACGGTACAAACCTTTTCATCGGTACCGTGAACGGACTTTTTCCGGTACGGGAAAGGGACGGTGTCCTTGAGGCGCTTGCGGACACGGACAGCATCCGGACGCCGGTCAGCGAACTCTACTACCACCCCGGTTCGAAGAAACTGTTCGTGGGAACCTTCAGGAAGGGCATACTTGTATACGGAGTGTCCGCAGGCAGTACGCTGCGGAATGTGGCCGTCAACCGGATCACCCCTCTCAATGACCGGGAGCTGCTGATAGCCACGGGCGGAAGGGGGGTATACAGGATGGATATGGACTCGCTAGTGCCCAAACCCTATATAACCGCCGACTACGCCAGCCACAACGGCATGAACGGAGACAATATCAATGACATTTATGTGGATCGCGGGGACCGTATCTGGCTTGCCAACTACCCCGCCGGAGTCACAATCCGGAATAACCGCTACCAGAGCTATGAATGGTTCCGGCACTCACCGGGCAACAGCCGGTCGCTGGTTAACGATCAGGTGCATGATGTCATCGAAGACAGCGAAGGCGACTTGTGGTTCGCCACCAGCAACGGGATCAGCCTGCTGCAGCCTGCGGTAGGACGGTGGCGCTCCTTTCTCAGCCGGTCCGATGGGATACAGGATGGCGGGAACCATATCTTCCTGACGCTCTGCGAGGTCTCGCCGGGTGTCATCTGCGCCGGCGGGTACGCTTCGGGCCTGTACAGGATCGAAAAGAAAACCGGGAGGGTGGAATACTTTCCCCCCTCCTTTGCAGCAGAGGGGCGTCCAGACCAGTATATCAATGACATCGGAAAAGATTCCGGAGGATGTATATGGACAGGGGGCTGCCACAATCTCAAACGTTTCGATCCCCATGACGGCACAGTACGCCTGTACCCGGTCCCGGGCCCCATCACCGCCATACTGGAGAAGGCTCCGGAATGGATGTAGATCGGTACCGGCATGGGGTTGTACCTGCTTGACGGGCACGGGGGGACCTGCAGACATATCGCCTTTCCAGTCGAGGCGGTTCATGTCTATGCACTGTACCAGGCACCGGACGGGCTCCTGTATATCGGCACCGGCGGGGCGGGACTTCTCGTCTATGACAGCGTGGAGGACAGGTTCGTCCGCCAATACCAGACCGAGAACTGCGCCCTGATATCCAATAACATCCATACCATTGTCCCCCGTGCGGACGGCACCCTGCTACTGGGGACCGAAAACAGCGTGGCCCTGTTCCGGCGTGAGAGCGGCACTTTCAGAAACTGGACGGCAGAACAAGGGCTGGCAAGCGTATGCCTCAATGCCGGGGTATCCACTTTCCGGCACGGGGAAAGCTTCGTGTTCGGGAGTAACACCGGAGCCGTCATGTTCCCCTCCGACATGAGGATACCCGCCCCGCATTTTTCTCGGATGCTCCTGCGGGATTTCATGATCTCCTACCGCCCCGTCTATCCCGGGGACAAGGGATCCCCCTTGAGGGAGGATATTGACAATACCGTCAGGCTGGAACTTGCATATGACCAGAATACCTTCTCCCTGGAAGCTGTCTCCATCAACTACGACTATCCCTCGAACATCCTATATTCATGGAAATTGGAGGGGCTCTACGAGGCTGGAGCCATCCGGTCCAGAGCGGGCGGATACAGTTCACGAGCCTGCCCCCAGGCAACTACACCCTGCGTATCCGTGCCGTCTCCAATGAGGAGAAATACAAGGTGTATGAGGAAAGAAGCCTCGGTCTGAGTGTCGCCCGGCCGCTGTGGGCGGGTACATGGGCCATTGCCGGATATGCGTCATTGTGTGTGTTGGCTGGGGTGGTGTCTTTTCGCGTTGCCATGTTGCGCAGGCAGAAAAGGATATCAGACGAAAAGACGTGCTTCTTCATACATACTGCCCATGATGTCCGTACTCCGCTTACGCTGATCAAGGCTCCGCTGGAAGAGGTGGTGGAGAAAGACATGGTGAAGGCGGAGGGGATGGACAATGTACGGATGGCCCTGAAAAGCGTGGACGGACTTCTGGGATTGGTCACCAGCCTGATAGATTTCGAGAGTACGGACAACTACACCTTGAGACTTCATGTCTCGGAATATGAGCTCAACAGTTATCTGGAGACGACCTGTGAGGCATTCCGCACATATGCCTCCATCAGGGACATCGATATCACCCGTGAGAGCGGCTTCCCTTACCTGAATGTCCGGTTTGACAAGGACAAAATGGACTCTATATTGAAGAATATACTGTCCAACGCACTGAAGTACACTCCACGGGGCGGGAGTATCCAGGTCCGTGCCTTCGCGGACCGGCATGTATGGGGTGTGGAAGTGGAAGACACGGGGATTGGCATTCCACCTGAGGAACGGAAGAAACTGTTCAGGAACCATTTCAGGGGCAGTAATGCCGTCAATCTGCAAGTGGCGGGAAACGGTGTCGGACTGATGATGGTACATAGGCTGGTAAGCTGCACGGAGGCAGGGTCCGCGTTACCAGTACCGAGGGGAAGGGGACCATGGTATGTGTTATTTTTCCCCTGAGGAGCAGACGCCTTGACAAGGCATGCCCCGTTGCTTCGCCCAGGAAACAGGATACCGGGGAAACCCGCATGGGACCGGATTGCGGCCCCATGCGTGAGATCCTTCCAACAATGACCGGCGGGGACCGGCAGCGTATTCTTATTGTGGAGGACAATGACGATTTGCGGACCTACCTTGAGGGGCTGCTGAAAGAGGAATACCTGGTCCAAACCTGTTCCAACGGACGGGACGCGCTGCTTGTGGCGAGAGAATACAATCCGGACCTGATACTTTCGGACGTTATGATGCCTGAAATGGGAGGGGACGAACTTTGCGCGTCCGTCAAATCCGATATTGAGACATCCCATATCCCGGTCATGCTGCTGACCGCCTTGGGAGATGAGAAGGACATGCTGGAGGGGCTGGAAAACGGAGCTGACGCCTATATCACCAAACCGTTTAGCATAAACGTGCTCAGGGCGAATATCAGGAACATACTGGCAAACCGGGCACTGCTCAGACGGGCATACGCCGGTCTTGAGGACGGAGTCGGACAGGTTCCGCCGGACTGCCACAATACCCGGGACTGGAAATTCATGGCTCCGTAAGGGAATGCGTCATGAAGAATATCGACAACCCCGGTTTCTGTGTGGACATGCTCTGTGGCATGCAGAACATGAGCCGCACCGGATTTTTCAACAAGTTGAAGGCGCTCACCGGCCATGCCCCGGCTGACTATATCCGCTCCATGCGGCTGCAATATGCGGCACAACTGCTCAGGGAAAAAGACTGTTCGATAACGGAAATCTCGGATGACTCGGGGTTCTCCGATGTCAGATATTTCAGGGAGGTGTTCAGGAAGTACTATGGAATGAGCCGAGTGAGTACAGGAATTCGATGAGAGGATAACATCACGGGCAGACAGACTCCAGGATATGGCAGGCCTTATTGTCGGAGATGGTGTATGTTTCGCTCCGCACCGACAAGCCGGGCACGGTTAACTCGTTCACCGTAATGATGAAGCGAACAGCCGCCCTGCCCCAGTATTGAGCTCGTGCCTGATAGGGATAGTAGAAATAATAGTGTTCGTCCAACAGCCCGCCTGCGAGCGGTGTCGGACTTTCAGTTTTCCATACGAGACCGCCCGTGTCGGCATCCCTCTCGGCTGTCAGTTTCACGTTGGAATAGACTGTTTGAGTGCCCCGCACCACGTATAGGCCGCAGGCCCCGCTTTCGGAAAACTTGGTTTGGCAGCCATTCTCCACAGTACGGGTGGTTTTGCGAACAGCCGACGTATATCCAGCTTTTCAGATAAGCTGCGTTTTCAGTGCGTATATGTTCGGCTATCCCGAAAAACATTCCTGCCAGGGCTGCGGCGAACTCGGCCGTTAATTCCTCCTTGCCGTATTCCTCTGATCCGAACGGGTGCGCAAGATCCCGGTTCAATCGGGTGGGGTGTCCCGTGGAATGTCCCATTTCATGCAGAAGCGTTTCGTAAAAGCTCTGCATATCGACGAACTGCGAGCGAAGCGGCACTACGATATAATCGGCTAAAGGAGAATAGAAAGCCCTGTCGCCTTGCTGCTCCCGTATCGGGCAAAACCAGCTTTTCGCCTCCAGCATGGCGTCTATTTCGGGCTGCTCTGCCTGTCCCCCTCTGAACTTCTCCCTTAACGCTTCCCATTCTTCCGGCCTCACGTCCGAAAAATTGGTCTGATCCAAGTTAAAGACCGAGTAATATTTATAGGTCGGTATAACGTTGTATTCCTGTTGCTGCTCCCGGCTTAACGCCTTGTATTCCTCAAAGGTTATTTTCTTGCGTGTTTCCTTGTGGTACACGTAGAAAAGGAAGTAATAGACCGGAAACGATTTCGATCCTTTCAGCACGGAGATCCCGGCCTCTTTCGCCTAGTTGAATGTCATAAATACGGGTGTCTGGTACTGGAATTTCTCGCAAAGGAAAAGGAGTAAAAAGGCGTTGCCTCCGGTGTACCTGCGTCCTGTGAGGTTCTGCGGAAAGAAATTGCGTGTATTCGCCGCAATGGTGATCCAGGCTTTTGCCAATTGTCCTCTACTTGCTGGATCTTCTCGATCATTTATGTCTGACATCAAATTTGCAAACTGTTGCGCTGCCTTGTCGAAATAATCAGTTTTCATAACTACGTCCCCCGTTCTTTATCCTGGTGGGTGAGCCAGTTCTAAAGGTTGTTATCTCTTTTTCTATACCTCTAAGATAGCACTTTTATTTGAGAGATGCAAGTATTTAAACAACGTTTAACTAACTATTTATAAGATAATTATATGCAAAAGTAGTATTTTAGTATATACTAAATTTAGTATTTACTACCTGATTTTTTCCGATAGTAAACTCCCCACCTCGCACCCTCCCCCACCAAACCTTGCGGATGCCTAAGATTCCGATGTTTTTGTATCAAGACAACCTCATTTTGGTTTTTCGGGGCTGTCGGTGTGGTCGTCTTGCGTTTACCTTGAGTTCCGAGAGGTTTTTGTATGAGAACACCCCAAACGTTTTTTTCCATAGCACAAGTTTTTTAGGAAAAATACTACCTGGCTTTAGCCAGGCTGGAGATTTTTTCTAAAAGCCGCTTGCGGCTCAACTTGGGATATGGAAAAAGCCGTTTGACCTTTGCAGACACCCCCCCCGGTCAAGGTAAACGCAAGGCGGCCACGCCGGAAAAACTAAAATACCTCTCTCCCCTGAAAGGGGGGTTAAAACCGGGTTCGACAATCGGCTACCGGAGTTCCCGACAAGGAATGTTCCTTGCCCCGCCGACGAGTGCCTGCGCTCATCAGCCGGGCAAGGATCATTCCGGGTACTCCTTTCCGGATTGTGCCGATCAGTGAAAAGTCAGGCGCTTTTATCCGGCTGGCTTCACCGAACGAATCTATCCGGAAATAGCCTACCTTAGCCGGGTGGGTGGGGGAGGTGTATTTATGCGTTAGGGATTGCAGTGGAAAGCCCACAGCCTTCAGGCGAGGACTTGGAGGCGGAAAGCCCGACCGTTTACGGGAACGCCCAAATCCTCCAAAAGAAAAGCGTACTAATACACTAAAATACTAAAAGTAGTAAATACCCTTAATTCCGCAACACTATTACAAATTAAACTTTTAAAGTACCTGAGCAACAAAAAGTTGCCCATGATTTTGCCATGTCAGAATTTTTACTTATCCTAGTGTTGCAAAAAAACAAGCAAAACTCTGATATGACATGGTGAAGATACAAATTAAACGAGATATACTCCCTATATTCGCGTAGTAATCCCCTATTGTCCCTGTCGCAAGACAAACTCCAGAGTTTTGTTTTTATATACTCCCCCCCTATACGGTAGCGTATGGATCTTTTTCCTGAATCACCTTTTTAATCTTGAACAGCCGTTCTTTGGTTAGCGGCTTTATAGTTTCCGGATCCTCACCGTCGAATGTTTCCCCGAAGATCAGATCGTCCACCTCCAGGCCATGATTAAAATTCTCCCTGATACAGTCCCTTAGCAACCAAAGGTTTTTGAGGTTCACCCAATCGGCCGTTATGTTCCTGATCCTTCTAAACATGATTATCGCAGTACGAAAATAATGCCCCACATGATCGTAATCATGGCAAACCCGTTTATCCAGATAATAAACATCTATTTCCTGGTTTTCTTCATCCTCCGCGATCCGGCAAAGGCAGAACGGGATCTGCTCCAGTTTATCCCATTCGATATATTCCGTTGATTTCATATTGTCATTATTATAAATATCATTACTTGACCAGCGAGGCTATCACTTTGGCAAATTCGGAAATATCCCCCTCCACGCTGGCCTTTTCCAACGCTTTCATATATTCTTTTCTACGCTCCACCGGAACAACCGTCCAGTTATAGCCTCCAGACGCAAGCATGGCGTTCAAGACGAACCGTCCCATTCTCCCGTTCCCGTCCATATAGGGTGAATATACACGAAAAAGAAGTGTCCCAAGACAGCCCTTACCGCCGGGTGCGGCTCATTCTTCAAGAGATCGAAAAGGACGGGTATAGCGTCCCTGACCGCTTTCGGGTTCAACGGGATATGTTGCGATCCCCGTATATAGACCTGCCCGGTACGATAACCCACAAGATCCTCCCTTTGCAAGATCCCCACCGTAACGAACGGCATCCACATCTGCATATACCAGAGAGGATGATCCGCCCTTACCGCTTCCCCTGCGTTCTTTCCTTTCAGTATATCGGAGATCGTCCCCCTGACAGCCTGGAACGCTGGTAATACCCACGTGCCACCAGCGCGTTTTTATGCTCCTTGTCTTCTTCCTCCGGCTTCCAGTTCCCGACACGCACTTTCTCGATCAGTTCCGGGGAAACCCTATATCCCTCGATCGAGAGAGAATGATAAGCGTCCTCCGAATACTTTTCATCGACGGATCTCAAATACCCCTCCACGTCATCAATCTTTCCAGGGGCTTCGGGAAACAGTTCTACAACCTTATCCCTCATGTTCTCCCACATCAGGCGCAAGCGTGTGACGTAAGGCGACACTTCATAAACAAGGGGCGTTCGTGGCTGATCCTCGAACGGATCTTCTTCTCTCACGTCATACCCGAACCCCCGCATCGTGGAAACGATGCTGTCGGCGATTTCGCTGTTCCCGATGTTCCGGAACGCCCCGGCTATTCTTCCGGCACGGAGCGAAGCCCCGTTTCTCGCCAGTACCTTTAATATATCGGCAGCGTCCCGTATCATGGCCAGGCAGGTACAGGCCGCGATCCTCTCCACCTGGAAATATCTCGGCGTGGCATATACCAGGGCTTCGGCAAGCGGATAGAGATTAAGGCCGTATTCCGGCTCTTTATATACCTGATCCGGGATCTCGCTTTGAAACACCAAAAGCGAGGTATCATACATCAGCTTTTGCGTGTTGTTATGCCTTTCGGCGACTTGATAATCACCTGCACGGGCACGGTCGTTTTCCCCGAATACAGATCCAGCGACTGGTCGGCCGTCAAGCACCATTGTTCCCCCAGCCGGACGGCCGCATATTTCGCAATAAAATACCAAAATGAGGTGTACCAGACCGTCGTGTCCCCCTCTGTTCCCGGCCTGGCCGCAATATACCAGCCTTTCATTACTTCCTGCAACCAGCCGTTATCCAACAGCCGGGTTAAATGCGTCCTCCCTATCTCGGCCGTCCCTTGCAGGACGACACAGCGGTCTTTCTCCTGAAGCTTTCTTAATTCCTCCAGTGAAGCCGCCATTTTCTCCGCCATTGTTGCCATAACCGTTTTTATTTAGATTCTGATTATTTTCGTGCAAATACTCGTTTTTAGACACGTGCAAATACTCGTTTTTAATTATGCGCATTTACTCGTATTTGTTGCAAAAATACAATATTTGTTCCGATAATCAGCTACTAATGAAGTCTTTTTTTACTTGTTGTATCGTTGAAACGGCCTTTCCCGTGAGCTTCGCCACGTTCCGGATCGAGTAGCCTTTCTTTAACAAGGCGATCGCCTCCCGGTATTCCTCTTTCCTCTGTTCGGCCGTTTTCCGACTTCCCGGCTTCCGTCCCAGCCTGCCCCCTTTCTGGATGTACAACTCCCGTCCGCTATTAAGGCGGTCAATGATCCCCTGGCGTTCGATTGCGGCCAGTTCCCCCAATAGGGTAGTAATCAGAGAGGACAAGGGGTTTACCGTCTTGTCCGGCCGTAATGTTTCCAGGTTCAAGTTTTGGATATACACGCATATTTTATGCGTGTGCAGCGTATCGAGTGCCTTTAGGATCTCCAGGGTGGAACGCCCCAGGCGTGAGATCTCGGTCAGCAACAGCATATCCACCCGGTTCTGCGGATCTGTGCAGTATTCCAGGCAACGGCTTAAAACCGGGCGTTCGATATTTGCCTTTCGTCCGCTTATCTTTTCCTCAAAGACCGCCGTCACCTCGTACCCCCGTCCGGCTGCGAACCTCTCCAGATCGACAACCTGCCGTTCGGTCGATTGCCTGGCCGACTGCGAGCTTACACGTGAATAAATAACCACATTCATCCCTTTTGCTTTTGTTCTTCCTTATCTATTGTTTTAATCACCTTATCCACCTCTTTCAAGGAGGCATTATTTCCGGATCTATCCAAAAAAGAAATTCGCTAATTAACCTATAATTACTATCTTTGCATTGTAATGCTTGGTAAAGCCTCTGTTATCAAAACACGTAACCAAGTCAAGGATATACCCGTTCATCAAGAACGGTTTTTTCTTTTGCGACAGCCCATTCATAAGACAAAGGATATTATAACAGGTCAGTAATCACAGCCGCCGGAATATCCAGCTTTGAGAAAGCGAACATCTTTTTCCCCAGATCCTTTAACGAGGCTCCGATATGGTACACGTCCGTTTCATCAACGATCAGGAAACGGTCGTGACTGTCCCGGTATGTCCTGATGTCGATAGGTGGGTACTGGCTGTTATGCCTGTCAAGATCAAGTTGGAGTTGCTGCGTGATACGCTGGGTGTAAATGGTGGCCGAGACACCGACGCTGCGTTTACTCAACATGAGCAAGACCGTTTCGTCCACATAGTTGTCGATAAGCACGATCGAACGCCTGGCCGACTTTACCAGATCGGTGGCCAACTTGTACGCATCGAAAATCTGTCCGTTATAAAAAACGCCTTCAACCGGGGGCAAGGCAGTACGCACAAAAAAATCTATCTTCTCGGTATGTTGAGCGACAGTCCTTTCAAGTTCTGACAAACGTTTATTAATGGAATACCCCTTTAAAAGATAATCCTTTAATACACTATTCACCCATTTCCTAAAAAGGGTTGCGTTCTTGCTATTAACCCGATATCCTATTGACAGAATCGCATCAAGATTATAATATTTAGTAGTATATCTCTGTTTGCCGTCATTACCCATACGTTCCAAAATGGAACATGTGCTATCTACATCAAGTTCGCCGCTTTTGTAAATGTTGTTCAAATGTTTGGTAATAGCTGGCCTTTTAGTCCCGAACAAGTCGGCTATTTGTTCTTGTGTCAGCCAAACGGTTTCATCTTCCAGCCTCACTTCCAACTTGACCGCTTCATCCGGCTGGTATAATATGATTTCTCCCTGTTCCATTGCTTATTTACCTTTTCTTAATTCATCAAGCCTCTGCATCGCACCGCTGAACTTCTCACTAAACATCATATCATCGGGCAAAACAAACCAGGTGGGAATACCTCTCGACTGTGGATTACCTATACATTCATCTTGCCCGTTCTGTTTGCGGTAATCGTCCCATTCACTATAAGCGATGTTCCAACGAATACCTAATTTATAGGTATTTTCCCATTTAATAATAGCCAGTGAATAGGCCGGATCATCTTTGCCGTCATAAATCACTTCTACAACTTCAACCACCTTAGGGAATTTATAAACTTCGGATTTTATACGAATAAGTGCTCATGTCTTTTATTTTTATTTATAGCACACAAAGATTACTCAAAAACAA
>ENA-OQCK01000368-OQCK01000368.1-human-gut-metagenome-genome-assembly--contig:-NODE-368-length-25672-cov-3.081347_pt1 | contig 25672 bp, 43 predicted proteins | sample MGYA00242498_ERZ504578 | MGnify/ENA primary metagenome ERZ504578 (study PRJEB26092, sample SAMD00036229) | human gut metagenome | host: Homo sapiens | study: EMG produced TPA metagenomics assembly of...
CTCGGGTACACGTAACCGGGATTGGCGTAGAACAATGAAGCAGCATGCGATATTCATCCACGATCGGACGATGCAGGAAACCGGCCCGGTAGGTAAGGACTCTTTACCGGGAAATCTTCCATGCTCATCCCGAAGTCCACGCCGTATCATCTCCTCGTATCTGGAAATTAGAAAATAAGTACTTGCGATGATATCGGGGTTATTTCATTTTTATAACACCATCTAATTTACTTTTTACAGCTTTTCCATTACTTGTATACTCATTTAAAAGAGCTTCAATAATAATATTATCGGCTTCTGTACAAGAAGGACCTAGCCTTACCATAATATTATCGAGAACTTCTGGTTTCAGTTTCAAATAGTATTCTTTGAATGGTAGCTCAATATTATTTTTTATATTATAAAACATTTGAGGAGAGCCATTTATACTTGTATTTTTATCACATGGAATAGCAACAAGGGAAAATCTAGTTTCTTCTTGAAATTTCCAATATGTTCGTTTGTATTTTCCTATAAGAGAAAAGTTTATATTGTAACCGTCATTATTCCGAGTAAATGCATCCTTAACTTTTTCATTGGGATGATCAACGTAAATAATATCCCTTTGAAAAAGATATTTATTATTTTTTGTGGGAATGAAAAACATACAATCATCACGAATAATTTCACTTAATGGTATCAATATGTTTTCCTCTTGTTTCGCAACTTTGATGTATTGGGTATCTTGAGCTTTGTACTCACGAAACATATCTTCGTCAAGTTCTATTCGTATTCCTTTACCTTTATCGGCGTACATACTCCACAACGCTATATTTTCTTCACTCGACTTTGTCCAGCAAGAAACAAACATATATTTTCCAAGTTGCATGCCATCCGATGTATATCCGGCTTCTTCTAAGTCATCAACAGTATCTAATCTATTAAACTTGATTGTTCCATTTTTTAAAATTAGAGCCAATGTTTCTATTGAAGTATAATGGTATAGTTTCATCAGTATTTATAAGTAAAATGATTTTAAGAAATTTACTCGTTGAGTTTATTTTAGTGGCTAATTTTCTTTGGATATAATGAATATATCAGCGTAGTTTTCAGATCGGTTTATAATAAGTAATCCCCCATCTAGTTGCGGGTATTCGTCTACCCGACGGAATAACAGATTTGCATCCGAATTTGATTGAATCTCTTTTGCTTTATATAAATAATTCCCTTCTAATAGTTGCGGCTTTTCGATTGCGTATGTATTTGCAGAATATCCAGAGATTACTATGTTAACTAATTGGGGAGTAACTCTTACAATTGCCGTACTGTCCGCAAAGGTGTTTTCATAAACGTTTTTTTCGTTCATAAAACCCTTTACAGAGAGAATTTTATACTTTCCCTCTGTTAATTGAGCAAAGGAATACATAGAACACATCGCTAGAAATGCGATAAGTAGTAGTTTCTTCATGTTGTTTTGTTTTAGTGATTTACAATATGTTTTTGATTGATAAAATGTTCTCCACAATGAATAGATGAATAATTTCCCGTTTCGGCAAGTCTATATCGTCATAATCTGGATTCTCGCTACGAAGCAGAATTAAATTATCCGCATCTTTAGGATGCCTACGAACTCTCTTTATAAGCCTGTATTCGTTCGTTATGATTAAATACACCTGTCCGTAGTTGAAATAATCCCAACTCTCAATCTTTCTAATTACTACCCTGTCGCCCGAAGCGATTAGTGGTAACATACTATCACCCGTGGCGAATATTATCTTTGAATCCGGGTTGATTTCCGGTGCGTCTATACTTCCTATCACTTTTTCGTCTGTAAATTCTATGTCTCTACCACTTAGTCCGCATGTTGCGTCTATATCGTATATTAATGTTCCTTTTCGTTTTGTTTCGCTTATTGCAGATTCGGAAATCTCGATTGTTTTTTGTTCTCGCTCTGCATTTTTAATCATTTCTCCTTTATCTCGCAGAAGCCATTCGGTTGACATATCACCGTATACTCTACTAATTTTCATTGCAATATCGGCGGATATACTTTTGGTCTTCCCCCAATATCCCTTAGATAATCCAGCTTCTGCTTCTAATCTATATACACTAATTCCTTTATAATCAATGTATTCCTGAATTTTTTCTTTTATAGTCATACTGTCGTCTACTAATAAAGGTTAATTAATAGAATATAATCTACTAAATATTTGTATAGTAGAGTATAGTCGTCTATCTTTGTCGCATCAAAGTTAATCAATCAATCAAGAACTAACAAATAAAAGTATAGAATTATGAAAGCAGGAATGATCGGAGACGTAGAATTTAAAAAAGCAGGAAGCGAAACGGTATGTTGTGTTAGCTTGATTAATACAACAGCCGGACAAAGATTCTTAGCGTGTACACTTTCTAGTAGCAAGACTTTCAAAACGTTCAAAGGCGCGGAGAAGTTTATGAACTCATTCGGTTATCAAAAGATTTAATATTAATCCGTAGCTTCGGGCTATTAAAACCACTCTGGGAGATTTTTCGCTATAACATATACTATTAAAGAAATGAATGATAATGAGAAGAATACATATGTCAATATGTCAAAAAATAAAAAGGTTTTTGACTTGCCTTTTAAAGAAGTGGGATCGGTATTGGCACCGGAGACTATATTTTGTAACCGTTTATAATCTTCCAGTTGGCAGCGTTTTGACTGGAAAATATCATAGTATAGCGCGATTGCTACGCTTAGAATGCCCAGTGTTAGCGATATTACGGTCAAAACAAAAAGGACGCGTACCGGGTAAAATTCGCGGCTATTATTGGATAATGCTACTAAAGCCCCCAGAAGACCAGCCCCCGCAATTAATATATTATAAAACCACGTTGAGCAAGTTTTTAAATATTGCTCCTTGGACTGAATGTACTTTTTAGCGGCGTTAATCGCTTTTGGATTCTTTGTATTATTCATCTCTTTTTTTATGCAAAGCTAATAAAATAAATATTACGACAATGAACACAACACCAATTAAACCGACACTGCAAGCGATGGAAGTAGGGCGACAAACCTACTTCCCCGCAACCGCAGAAAATCAGTGAGAACGACTGCATCCGATTTAAAAACCGATGAAGGAAAGGTTTTTAAACTTGGATCGACGGAGATAACATTTATGTTGAACGCAAAGAATAGTACGACAATGGGACGAACTAGAGTAACCGGAAAAGTTGAGCCAATAGTAAAGAAGTGGCTTAGTAAAGATGAAGCAAAATCCTATATAGGATGCTCGGATGATTTTTTGAGAACGTTACGGGAAAAAGCTCTCATTTCTTTTTCTCAATTTGGAAAAATGATCTGGTACGATTTATCGAGTATAGATAGATTCATACAAAGTAATAAGGTAGTATAAAACAAACATCATGCTAACACTAAAACAAAGTCCCGCCGCTATTATCTTAATGCTTTCAGCGTGCAGCCTCGCAGAAGGCGAGCCGAAGCCGGGCAAATTAATTATCGCACTACTGATCGTATTTATCACGGTTATCTATGTGCTAGTCTGTAACTATCTAAACACGAAACGACATGGCGGCGAATCCTCAATGTATCGGTAATTGCCGAATTTGTACGGTTCTTGGCGCGTGTCCTACTGATACTCTAGTTTGCGAAGATTGCGGCGAAGAGATCGACCCGGGCGAAGAGATAGAATTAGAGGTCGAAACGTACGAACGTGGCAGACATGGCACAAAGATAATAACGGTTTGCGCTCACTGTTATGAGTCGCTTTATCAGGGTGGAAACGATAACTTTTAAACGACACGATAATGACACATTGGAAAACTCAATTCAATTATGACTATCTAGGCGCTTACAGCTACCGGATGGGAAAGATATAATCCTCACTATCCGCGAAACGAAAAAAGAGCAGGTAGTCGGCGCGTCTGGAAAGAAAGAAGAATGTTTCGTCGCTTATTTCCTCGAAAATGTGAAACCGATGATCCTCAACCGGACGAACTGCAAAACATTGACGAAAATTTTCAAGAATCCGAATTTTGAGTCATGGATAAACAAGCAAATCCAAATCGGAGCGGTATTAGTTGACGCTTTCGGCGAAAAGGTTGATTCGCTTCGTATTCGTCCTTTTCTTCCGAAAGTAGAAAACTCATTGCCTACTGTTGAGACAGGATCGGCAATCTGGAAAAATATCCTCGATGGTCTGGCAGGTGGTTTTACGGTCGCACAGGTACAGACGAAATATAAACTAACTAAAGAACAAATCAAAGAATTAGTAGCACATGAAATCAAGTGAACAAAAAGAAATCGAATGGAAGGAAAAGAGACGGGGCAAAATAACCGCCTCTACGCTTCCCGATCTGATGAAAGCGGGTAAAAGTTGTCCCTTTGGTAAAGGTGCGTTAGACGCGATGTATTTAGTACGATACGAGCGAGAACCGGGACGATGCGAGAAAACGGAAGTAACAAGGCGTTTGATTGGGACATGAAAACGAACCACTAGCGGTCGAATGGGTACGGAGCCAGTTAATGAACGAGATCAAGTCGTGTACAACCGATTTTAAAGACATTGTTTTCAATGAACCGTTTGAAGGATTCGGAGATTCACCGGATTTCTATGTGTACGGATTTGACGGGAAAGTTATCGCTCTGGGTGAGATCAAGTGCCCGATGTCGCAAGGAAAGATCGAATCGTTGCAGTTCGGAAATACCATCGACGAAAAGGACGAATATTATTGGCAGTTCCTCGGACATTTTCTAGGGCGTCCGGACGTAGACAAGTTGTATTATGTCATTTATGACGGCTATGTAAACGACGGTCGAATACTCGCAATGAATCGAGCCGATCACGTGGAGAATATAAAGAAACTCTATGATCGAATCCGGTTGGCTAGCGAGATGATAGACGAATCTATCCGTTCCGGTCTGGACTTGCTTGATTGTGTCGATAAGGCAAAAGCGGTATTAGAATTAAAGATGCAGATCGAGCGTTAAAGCCGGAAGCGAAAAACAGTGTTCCGGTTAAAAATCAGATTTATAAGATACGGAAGGAATTAAAGAAACTGATGAAGAAAGTACCGTCACAACACTAACACAACACGATTAATCACATTTTTTATAAACACTTTAATAAACACAAAATTATGCACACTTGGTTTTTATGTAAAATCCGTTACGAGAAAGTAATGGAAAACGGGATACAAAAGAAGGTAACCGAACCGTATTTGGTCGATGCGCTAAGTTTTACCGAAGCAGAAGCACGAATAATCGAAGAAGTAACGCCGTTTATCTCCGGTGAGTTCACAGTGTCCGACATTTCCCGCGCACATTATAGCGAGATATTTACGAGCGAAGAGGATTCCGCCGATAAATGGTTTGCTGGGCGACTCGCTTTCATTACGCTTGATGAGAAAAGCAGCAAGGAGAAACGGACTTATACAAACGTACTCATACAGGCGGCGGACATTCACGACGCAATGAAGAAACTCGACGAAGGTATGAAAGGAACGATGGCGGATTATTCTTCGATTCTTCTCAAAGAAACGGCGATTGTAGACGTTTATCCGTATGAAGCTAAAAAATAAATACTTTACCAAATAATATTACTAACCAATAATGCCGCCGAAAAGGACGGTGTGAGGTGAAAGCCTCGTATTTAAGTTTAATGTTCTACGTCTAATCAGCGTAGTGAATATCTGGTTAGACGACAAATAATTTTAAATATATGGCAAAGTATAACAATGTAAAAATAGACGGATACGACTCTAAAAAGGAATATCGACGCGCTAAGGAGTTGAAACTACTCGAAAAGAAGGGGATTATAACCGGATTACAAGAGCAAGTAAAATACGAGCTTATTTCGCCTCAATATCGTTTCTATGAAGTACAGGGAGTGCGGAAGATGCTACGTAAAAAGAAGCTGATCGAACGAGGAGTTTACTACATCGCGGATTTCGTTTATTATCGGGATGGTGAGTATATCGTCGAAGATACTAAAGGTGTTCGGACAAAGGAGTATATAATCAAACGTAAGCTCATGCTTTACGTTCATGGAATTAAAATAAAGGAGGTATAAGAATGGTGAAGAAAACAGTACAGAAACCAGTAAAACACGATTGCCGAACGTGTCGCAACGGAGGAAGAGAGACTAATTTTATTTGCTATTGTTCCGTCCTGAAAGTAGGGCGGGCGATCGGGATAAGGATTTGTAGTTATTATGTCGCTCGATAGACTTTATAAGTGTGATGAATATAGACGGATATACGCTAACCGAAAAGATGCGAAAAGCGCGACGACGTTTCAGATTTACCGCCACCGAACAAGCTCTTTTTTACGAATTAGTGGCTATTTGCAACGGCGAAGATTGGAGGGACGTTTTCAATTGCTCGAACATTGAACTTTGTTTTGCGCTTAACGTGAATGAGAAAACACTAATAAAAGCCCGTGAGTCTTTAATAAATGCAGGATTGATTTATTATAAATCTGGTAAGAACAAACGTATTATAAGCTCTTATTCTTTCGTGAAGGAATTTAAAACCACTGTAACTACTACTGTAATTTTACAGCCAATCAAACAGCCAATAAGGGAGCCAATCAGACAGCCAATGATACAGTAGATAAGGGAGTCAATGATACAGGGGATAGTACAGACTATAATAAACTAAAACAGAAACCAAACAGAAATATACTCTCTAAAGTCTCTCATGGAGATTTTGATTTTATATCTGACGAGTTTTTAGAAGCGTTTTCGCTCTGGCTTGAATACAAGAAAGACAGGCGGGAAAATTACAAATCGGAAAAGTCACTCAAAGCGTGTTACAACAAATTAGTGAAATTGAGCAAAGGTAATCCGGCGGTCGCATCTCAAATCGTAGATGAATCGATTGCGAATAATTGGGCGGGATTTTTTGAACTAAAGAACAATAAAAACGAATATGGAAACAAGAAGCAAACAGACTCTACCGATAGCGGCGATTCTATCATACGGACTACCGTACTATGACGAGCGATAGAAGTAGAAAAGCGCCCAGAATGGTTTAAGGCGTGTTGCAAATACGTTTGCCCTGGCTTTAAGATTGACGATTCGAATAAAAACTTAATGAATCAATTGTTTTTATACACAGAGGGGCGATCCGGGAAGCTAGACGCGAATAAAGGGCTATTGTTACGAGGCGACATCGGTACAGGAAAAAGCACTATTATGCAGATTCTAAACCGATATAGCTATTTCACACGCGGCAAAGCAAAGGGCGGCTATCCGATCGGTGGTTTTAGGATTGATTCGCTTCCTGTATTGCAAACGGCTTTTCGATGCGCGGAAAGGATGCACTAGAATTGTATACTTACAACAACGGTACGCCGCGAATGATCTGTTTTGATGAACTAGGACGCGAGCCAATCCCGGCAAAGTATTTCGGTACTGAACTAAACGTGATGCAGTATATTTTCCAATGTCGGTACGAGTTGAGACATGAGGCAATAACTCATGTTACAACGAACTTAACGATTAAGGAATACAGCGTATTTACGGCGCGTATATCGCGGATCGAATAAATGAAATGTTTAACGTCTTGGACTTGAACGGAGCTAGTAGAAGATAATTAATACAACGAAACCATGCGAAGCAGAAAAAAGAAACTTGTGTATTTTAAAAAGAATTCCGGTTCGCGTCGATCTGGAACAATGGCAAAGGCTCGATAAGATTCGCGCTGACTATCATTCAAAAGCACATACGAGATTATGCAGTACATTTTAGGCTGCTTTCTCCGGGTTGCCGATCCGATGCCCGACGATGATGATGAAGAAGTATTACCGGACGAAATCAAAGAAATGTTCTACGATCTATCACAAGCGGAACGACATTTCGAGTATGTAAAACCAAAACGAAAACTACCACAACACAAGGTAGACGAAATGAACGGACAAAAACGATTAGAAGGATTTTAATATGGTTAAAAAACTATCAAACACAAATTATTTGCACGACATATCAGCAGATCCCGTCGCGACAAATGAACGGAATCGGAAGTATATCGACCGATTTGTTTCAGAGAATTATAACGGCTTAGTTGCCAAGTTTTCACCCTTAGACGGTACGATAAATTCAAGCGCTTTCGGAGCACTCGACAAATTAAACTCTACGATTATCTCGCTCTATACTGATCCGAATTTGCACTTTTACGGATTGGGAGCAGGCGAAACAATATCTATCGAACAAGTTTACAGAAAAGGCGATTCGCGTTCCGGTGAAAAAGCTGTAAAGAGTGAAGTAGTAGAGAACGAGGACGAATTTATTAATGATTAATATTATCACTCCAATGAAAGACGTAGAACTATTTAACGACCATTTCCAGAACTATAAAACCTACGGTATTCCGAAAGCACAACTAATCATTGCGGATATTCCCTACAACATCGGGAAGAACGCATACGGCTCTAATCCATCTTGGTATATCGACGGAGACAATTCTAACGGAGAAAGCGAACTGGCAGGAAAAGAGTTTTTCGATACCGATAAGGATTTTCGCATTACTGAATTTCTTCACTTTTGTAGTAAGATGCTCGTTAAGGAGCCGAAAGAAAAAGGAAAATCGCCCTGTATGATTGTTTTTTGTGAGTTTCAGCAACAATTCGAACTTATCCAGAAAGCGAAGGAATACGGACTGAACAATTATATCAATCTGGTATTTAGAAAGAATTTTTCGGCACAAGTTTTAAAGGCTAACATGAAGGTCGTTGGTAATTGTGAATATGGTGTACTCTTATATCGGGACAAACTGCCAAAGTTCAATAATGGCGGTCGGATGGTATTTAATTGTTTCGATTATCCTAGAGACACAGATACACCGCGGATTCATCCGACACAGAAATCAGTTCCGTTGCTTGAGCGGTTGATCGAACTTTTCACCGATGCGGGTGATGTTGTAATAGACCCATGCGCCGGAAGTGGGACAACATTACTTGCAGCCGCTCAATGCGGGCGAAAGGCATACGGATTTGAGATAAAGAAGAATTTCTATGCAGATGCGAATAAAATCATTTTGTCGCGGATGCAGCCTAGAATGTTTGTGTAGAATTAATAAATAACAAAGTTATGCGAATACTAGATTTACCATTAATGGCGGTTTGGTTTCTAATGATCGAATCCGGCGAGAAGAAAGAGGAATACCGGGAAATAAAACCGTATTGGATTAAACGCCTAAAGTGTTGCGGACTTCATCCAAGCGCAAAAGGTTGTGACGGTTGTCCGGTTGGTAGTTGCGATCATTATACACACGTTCGTTTCCGGTATGGGTACACCGCGCGAACTATGTTGTTTAAGTTGGATCATATTTCGGTTGGAGTTGGTCGGAAGAAATGGGGTGCACCTGATAAGAAAGAGGTGTATGTTTTAAAGTTGGGTGAACGGATTGAATAACTAATAACAATTAAGTAATGAATATCGGACTATTAACAGTTGATAGCAATTATCCAAATCTTGCACTCATGAAAATAAGTGCATGGCATAAGGCAAGAGGTGATAATGTAGAGTGGTACAACCCTTTGTGCTTTTATGATAAAGTTTATTCGGCAAAAGTATTTTCTTTCACTCCGGATTATGGTTATTATATTAATGCTGATCAGATCGAGAAAGGCGGCACAGGGTATGACATGAAGAAGATTCTTCCAATTGAATTGATAGAACTATTCCTGATTATGAACTATACAACATTGATAAAAATTTAGCTTATGGTTTCCTTACTCGTGGATGTCCTAATCGTTGCAAGTGGTGCATAGTTCCCCAGAAAGAAGGAAATATAACTCCATACATGGATATTGAAGAAGTATCTGCCGGACGAAAGAAGGTAATTCTCATGGATAACAACGTACTTGCATCCGACTATGGATTATGTCAGATTGAAAAAATTGTTTCCATGAAAGTACATGTAGACTTCAATCAAGGCTTAGACGCTCGTTTAGTTACGGATGAAATAGCCCAACTGCTTGCAAAGGTAAAATGGATTAAACGCATAAGATTCGGTTGTGATACACCAGGACAGATTGCAGAGTGTGAACGCGCTACAGCTCTGATTGATAAATATGGTTATAAAGGTGAATATTTCTTCTACTGTATTCTACTTCATGATTTTAAAGAAGCATTTGAACGGGTTAATTATTGGAAGAACAAAGGCGGTCGATTCTTGCCACATTGTCAGCCTTATAGAGATTTGAATAATCCACGCCAAATTATTCCTCAATGGCAAAAGGATTTAGCGGATGCTTGATAAGAAGTGGATTTTTAGAAGTTGTGAATTTAAAGACTTTACCCCTCGAAAGGGTTTTGTTTGTAGTGTATATTTTAACTAATAACAAATAAGAAATGAGCCAAACTCAAAATCAATCAAAGTATTATTATTCCCCTCGTTTTTCGTCACTTCAATATCTATCGTCGCGATCCAGACGGAGACACAAAGGTAGATGATGCGGCAACGCAAGAAGAGGCGAAACGGAAAGTCTACGAGTTAAACGGATGGAATTACAAACCTAAAATAAACACGGTAAAATGAGTAAAGTAAAACAGTACATCGAACAAGCCACAAACGAGCGCATCCGCTCGCGTGGCTTAATCCGAAAAGTCGCTATCGAAGCATCTCGGATACAGAGAGACGAAACGAGGCGGCAAGCTATCGAAATGTGTCCGTCTAAGAACTGCAAAGGCTGTGCAAGCCTGATACATAAACAGGAAACACAATCGACCCGATGCGACGGGAATTGTGCACGGATTAGATTACTTATTAACGGATTAGACCGGATCGAAACGTTATGTATATAATCAGGCGTATTCAATGCAAATCGGGCGATGTGTCCGAGACGCATTTAGTTGAGATAGAAACGGACGACATCGAGGCGACACGAAAGGAGTTGCACGATTGTTATCAATGTGATAAGATTCTTTTTAATTATGACGAACAATGAGTAGAAACCCGCATTACATTAAGATGATTAACTCCAACAAATGGAAGTTACTTCGAGCTAAGAAGCTACAAAGCAATCCGGTTTGTGAAGTGTGCGAAGCGAACAATCGCAGTACACTTGCAACGGAAGTACATCACACTGTCCCGGTTGAGTCCGTGCCGCATGAACTCGGAATGAGACAACTAATGTTTGATTATAACAATCTGCAAAGCCTCTGCCATTCGTGCCACTCTGATGCACATCGACGCGCTTTCAGTCATTCAAAAGAGGCGATACAGGCGAATAATCGAAGGGCGACGGAACGGTTTGTTGATCGCTTCTTGGATAAATAAATTCTGATTGTTGTGAATGTGGCTGTTTTTTCTATGAAGAATAAAGCAGCCTTTTTTATATTTCAAAAGTGCCTTAATTCTTCTTTTTAGGTTCTTTCCGTAGATATTTATTTACTTTAGTTGTCTTAGTCTTTTTAAAAAGAGTATAAAAAGGTACTCCTTTAGAATTATAATATTTTATCAATAGATAAAATCCATCTAAACGCTTAGGACGAAAGTATTGTTCGGGATTAGGGATCTTTATTCCCGGTAGATAAATCTTTATTCCATTTTCAATTGTGTATTTCATTAACTCATCTGGCTTCGTGAGATATGAGGTTGATATTTCAAATGCTATTTCTTCGTTTTTATCCAGATGACTTTGCTCGTTAAATAGTTTATTACCGTTTACTATTCCGTCAAATAAGGGTGATGTCCCATCGTATGTAATTTCGCCTATTGATATATTTCTAGCCGTATATTCGGATACATTTTTTAAGGTACATTCATATCTCCATGTCAGTATATGACTTTTATTTGGTAAAATTTTCCTAGAAGTTAACTCTATGCTAGTTTGTAGATTTAATTTAGGACGTTCTTCGTAATATTTTTGATATATAAATTTACTTCCCCACGCAATCAATATTACTACAATTGGGCATATAATAGAAAGAATTAAAGAGTTCATAGCATTCAGATTATATTTACTGCAAATATAAAGAATGTTTCTTTCTTGTATAAAGACGGGGGCGTTTTTTTTATTTTTAACGCGATAGCTAAACCCACCTCACCTCATATTTACACGCGCGAGTAATTTTTGAAACGAGGGGGTGCGCGTTTGGGGGGTAAACTTTTTGCGCGCATCTTCCGAGCTACCAAATACTTGCGATCTTTTCCTATATGCAAAAAGCCTATAAAAATGTGTGATTTGGACGATATAAAAGAAAAGATTCGCGCCGCGATGGAGTCGCAGGGAACATATACGGAAGATTTAGACCTCTGTATAACTCTTTGCGCAGGTTCATATATGGCGTTTCAAATTGCACTAAACGATATTTCAAAGAAGCGTATGAAGTCATACGTGAAAGAAGTGTCCCGCGAAAATAATGATAAACTTACGGCACATCCTGCTTTCAAAGTTTTATTCGATGCGCTCGAAGCAACACGCAAACAATTACGCGAACTTGGCTTGACCTTTCAAACGCTTTCTGCATCTGACGACGACGAAGTAAACGACTTAATTAACGAAGTAAACAAAATAGACCGCGATGGAGAAGGAGACTAGAGATAAACTGATAGCATTAAAGCAGTCGGTTATCTCCGACTTGCATAACATCGACGTTGATTCGTATAAGCTAGATAGGGCAGACGAAAGACTAAATGTGTATATCAAAGGTTGTATTAACAATCCGGACGCACACAACCTTTACGAGTTGCTAGCCGTTCGCCGCTTCTTTGTTTTCCTCGATAAATACGAATTTCGGATCAAGGAAGTAAAGAAGTTCGTCACGTTCTACGAGCGTTTGAAATTTTCCGGCACAAAGGGAAAGACTAGATATAAGCTGACTCCGATACAGGTGTTTCAGTTCTCTAACATTCTCGCGTTTTACAAGCCTGGAACAAACAAACGTTTGATTCGTGAAGCTCTTCTATTCGTTCCACGTAAATTCAGTAAGACAACAAGTGTAGCGAGTCTTTCGATTAACGATTTGTTGTTCGGTGATGCGAACGCACAAACATACGTTGCTGCAAACTCATATAATCAGGCGAAAGTTTGTTTTGATGAAATACGTAATATTTTAAAGTCTCTCGATCCGAAGTTTAGACACTTCAAAATTAATCGAGAAATCATATATAACCGCATAAAGGGAAAAACCTCTTTTGCCCGTTGCCTTGCCTCTAATCCGGATAAATTAGACGGACTTAACGCAAGCATGGTAATAGTAGACGAGTATTCACAAGCCGATAGCGCTGCATTGAAGAACGTTTTAACGTCCTCAATGGGCGCACGGCTCAACCCTTTAACCGTAGTAATTACGACCGCATCCGATAAAGAGACGGCTCCATTCGTCGAAATGCTCAAAATGTATAAATCGATCCTACGAGGTGAGATTGAAAATGATTCCATATTTGCGCACATCTTTGAGCCGGACGTAGACGATGAGGAAGGCGATCCGGCAACGTGGCGTAAAGTGCAACCACATATGGTATAACTGTTTATGAAGATTTCTATATCGATGCATACCAGAAGGCTTTATATAGCGCACCGGACGCGCTAGAGTTTCGGACAAAGTTACTTAATGTGTTTGCGGTTGATTCGACAACAAAATGGATTGAAGCAAAGCAGATCGAGGAACGGTTTAAGGATATTAAAATAGAGAATATAGGTACTTATCCGTTAACAATGGCGGCGGTCGATTTATCCGTTCGCGACGACTTTTCTACGGTTACTTATAATATCTATTCGAAAGAAAGCGGTTCTTTTCATTTACATACGGATTACTATTTTCCGGAAGGAGCTTTGAAAGATCATCCGAATCGGGAACTTTACGAAGGTTGGGCGAAAGCGGGCTATTTAATTCTGTGTGACGGTGATATTATCGACTATCAGCAAATAGTAAACGATATACTTGCACGTGCAAAGTATCTACAAATTATGGGAGTTGGCTATGATCCTTATAAATCGGCTGAATTTGTAAATCTTCTTACTTATTCCGTAGGCGGTGCGAGTGAATATATTAAGCCTGTTAAACAGACATACGGAACGTTTACAAGCCCTATTGAATCTTTTGAACTTGCTTTGTATCGGAGTAAGCTCACCTTTAGCCCTAATCCGATTACGCCGTACTGTTTTAGTAATGCGGTATTAGACGAAGATCGGAACATGAATAAGAAGCCAGTCAAAAAAACGCATAACGCGAAGATTGATTCGACTATAACAAACCTAATGACATTCTACTTATTTAATAACATGGAGCTATATGAAACTATCTTTTAATTTTGAATTGGGACGTTCAAAGACGCAAAAACGCGCCTTAAATGCAGAGACGAGCACAACGGATAAAGATGCGGCAATAAACTCCCGATTGCATCATTGCCCGGTCAGCCAATAGATGTACATAACAGCAATCAAGCAATGAAACTTTCAGCCGCATATAGATGTACTTCTATTCTTTCGGGGACTATTGCGTCTTTACCGCTTATAATTAAACGGAAAAAAGATGGATATTTCTCACCAGACGAGGAAAACGATTTATATACAATATTAACCCGTATGCCTAACCGACGAATGAATAGTTTTGAAAAGGTTAGGAATATGGTTGTTCAAATCGTAAATCAAGGAAACGCCTACATCGTTATCCGTCGGAAGTTCGGTAGTGTCAGCGAGCTTGTATTATGCGCAAATAATACAGTAACCTATGACAAATTGAATGATGTTTATATTATTTCTGATCCATATAACCGGATATATGGGCGTTTTGAATCCTACGAAATAATCCATCTTAAAAATAATAGTTTGGACGGGGGATATACAGGAGTAAGTACAATAATGTACGCTAGTCGTATCTTTTCCATAGCTGCTAGTGCAGATAATCAGAATTTACGAACCTTTCAGAATGGAAGTAAAATAAAGGGGCTTGTTTCCGGTGCAAAAGAGATAAATAAAGGGTTGCCCGGTGCAGGTATGACGGATATTCAACTTTCTACGGTTGGGGATCGTATAGAGGAACAACTAAACACAGGAAGAGACATTATTTCAGTTCCCGGCGATGTTGGATTTCATCAACTTTCTATAAATCCGGTTGATGCGCAGTTATTGGAAACAAAGAAATTCAGTATTCTTGATATATGTAGATTTTACGGAGTTCACCCGGATAAAGTATTTGCCGGACAATCTACTAATTACAAAGCTTCTGAAATGAGCAATGTTTCTTTTTTAACTGATACACTGCAACCAATATTGAAACAAATCGAGGCTGAATTTAATTACAAGCTGATTCCTAATTCAGTCGCTCACTTATATAGTATTTCATTTGATTTGTCATGCTTATATCAAACCGATTTAACGACACAAGCAAGCTATTATAAAGCTTTGGAAGAAATGGGAGCTCATTCCCCGAATGATACTCGTAGGGCTTTAGGAAAACCGCCCGTTGAAGGAGGCGACAAAGTGTTTATCTCCTGCAACGTTCAACCAATCGAGGCGGCTAGTCAAAAAGTAGAGCTACCCAAAAACGAAGAAACAAACATATAGTAAAATGATATTTGCAAAATATGGAAATACGAAGTTATACAGAGCTAGGTGCTCCTAAAGTTGGAGATGGAAGAATAATCGAAGGTTATGCGGTTGTATTCGGACAAGAAAGCCGTGTATTGTACGACAGGGAAAAACAACGCGCTTTTGTTGAGGTGATCGAAAAGGGAGCTATAACGGAAGAGTTATTGAGTAGTTGTGATGTTAAAGCTCTGTTAGATCATAATAAACAGAGATTGTTAGCTCGTTCTAATCGTGGTGCGGGAACTTTGTCGCTTGAACTTGACGACTACGGACTAAATACAGGTTTGAGGCTCCTAGTACTCCCGATGGAGATTTCGCCGTAGAAATGATTAAACGCGGTGATATTTTCGGTTCGTCTTTTGCGTATGCTTTAAATGAAAAGGATAAAACAAAAGTTTCCTATTCAATGAAAGACGGGTTGTTGCTTCGTACTGTACACATGATTGATCGGATTTCCGATATATCTCCCGTTGTTGATCCTGCTTTTTATGGTACAGACGTAACGGTACGGAGTATGGATGATACGATAGCGGAGTTGTCCGGCGAGAATAAAGACTATCTAAATGAAATTAATAATTTACGCAAATCAATTTAAAACATGAGAAAAGAATTTGAAACTATTGCTCAATACAAAGAGCAGATGCGCGCTATGTTGGATAAAGCAGAAGCGGAAAAAAGAGCACTCGACGCAAGCGAGAAAGAGCAGTTCGAGCAGTTAAAAACAAAGAAAGAACTTTTGGAAATGAAAGTCGAACGCCGTGCGCTTGAAGATATTAACGCGGGACTGGTATCAGACCGTCGCATGTTGTTTTCACAGGCTGTTTTTGACGTCGTTAATCATCGCTCTTTGGAAGAATACAACGGAGTAGTATCGGAAGGCGGTATTAAAGTTGTAGAACGTGCGGTGACTGTTACAGATACAACCGATGCGGCTAGCATGGTTCCTGTTACAATCGGTGAAATCATTGAACCGTTAGAAAAAGGCTTGATTATTGATAAACTGGGTATCAAGATGCAAAGCGGGCTTGTAGGTGACCTTGTTTTCCCAACATTGGCGGCTGTTGAAGCAACAATTCAGGGTGAAAACGTTGCGGTTACCGATACCGAATTGAATATCGACAAAATCAAGGCTTCACCCAAACGTGTATCTATTTCTATCCCGGTGTCTAAGCGTGCGATCAACCAAACGAACTACTCTTTGCAGGACGTTGTTTTGAAGCAAATTTCGCTTGGCGTCGCTCGCACTTTGAATAAATGGATGTTTTCGGGAACTGCATTGTCTGGCGCAAGCAACGGGGTGTTTGTAAAGACAAAACCAGATGTTGAATATACAAACGCGTTGACATTTGCGGATATTGTTTCGCTTGAATCTACCGTAATGGATGCGGGCGTAGATGTAACCGACGGTACAGCTGCCTATGTTTGCACTCCAAAGGTGTATGGTGCTTTGAAATCCACTCCCAAAGCGGCGGGAACTGCTGAAATGATCTGCCAAAATGGTATGGTGAACGGTTATCCGGTTCTTGTTACTAACTACATGGACGCCGATTCTATCGGATTCGGTGTATTCTCCAACGCTGCTATCGGTCAGTTCGGCGATATGGATTTAGTTATAGACCCGTACACCGGAGCGAAAAGTAATGTCGTAAACTTTGTATTGAATACTGATTATGATATTGTTGTAGCTCGCCCGGAAGCCTTTGCCATCGCAAAGAAGAAGGCTTCTGCTTAATCCTATAACCTATCATTCACTAAAGGGCTGGGGCTTCGGCTCTAGCCCTTTCTAATTTATACAATATGGCACAATACGTAACACTCGAAGAACTCAAACAGCATTTAAACATTGACTTCGACACGGACGACGCGTATATAACTGGGCTTATCGAACCCGTTCAACTTCTTATCGAATCGTATCTAAATAATCCGCTAGATACCTACGTTAAGGACGCAAAAATAGATCGGCGTATCTGGCACGCGATCCGCATCCTTATAGCGAATTACTACGCAAACCGTGAATCGGTAACATTTGCCACTCCGCAAGTTATTCCGGGGCACATAGAACTATTACTGCAACCTTTAAAACGATATACGTAATGCAAGCAGGATTATTAAACGAAATGATCGCTTTTTACCGTAGCGAGTCAAAGCGCGATAGTCTGGGCGGCACGTCTGAAGTTGGGTGAAAGTATTCGATAAACGCGCATACATTCGCTTTAAGTCTGGCGCACGCAAAGAAGCGAACGGCGAGATATACAATACGACCGTTAATACAATAATGATTCACATCTGCAAAGAGATTAACGCTAAAATGCGAATCGAGTACGACGGGCAGAAATACAAGATTCTATCTATTAACCACGACCGGAAGCAACAAGCAACGGTTATAGAAGCGGAGGTAATCAATGAGTAACGACAATTACACCGGGCGCAACTTGTATCGCGTCGAAGTGGATGCAACGCGAGTAAACGAACTACTTAAACGGTTGAACGATAAAGAAGCAAAGAAGGCAATTTCCTCCGCTCTTAGAAAGTCGATTCTTATCATTCGTAAACAGGCGCAGGAAAATTTAGTCTATGCTGTTAATGGCGCTGAATTTGGGAGTACTAAGAATGGCGTGTCTTTCAAACCGCTAAAGAATGAAATAAAAATAGCGGTCTATCGTAATGCTTCCGGTGCACGGGTTAGCCTGATTGATAAACGCAAAAAGGGATCACGCGCTTTTATGCTTCCTTTTTTTGAATCTGGAACAATAGAACGAACAGCATACGAAAAAAGCGCTACCCATAAACCCGCAAACAGAGGTAGTATAAAGGCTTCTCGCTTCTTTTCTAATGCGGTCAAATCGAAGCAGAAAGAAGCGGAGAACTCACTAGAGAAAAATATTATTGATTCAATAACGAAAATAGCGAATAAAAAAGAAATGAGTTTATCAATAGGCGCACACGTATATAAGAAGTTAAGCGACTCTACGGAGTTGGCGAAGTTGATTTCTGATAAGATATATGCTATCTCAACCAAAACGGAAATATCTTTTCCGTTCGTAATTTACAGGCGTAATTCTTTGGTTCCTGAATATACAAAAGATAGATACGGTACGGGCGATACCGTTTCGGTTGAGGTTGCCGTAGCTAGTGATAACTACTTGAATTCTGTCACTATCGCCGAAGAAGTGCGTAAGGCGCTCGAAAACAAGCGCGGGCAATATGACAACTTCAATGTAATAGACGCTAAACTAATTAGTGCGAATGAGGATTTTATAGAAGATACTTTTATTCAAAGCCTCGTATTCTCATTTAAAACAGAATAATAACTAAAACACGATAAAATTATGAGTAAAGCAAAATCAGTGTTAGGAAAAGACCTAATGTTATTCATCGATGGTAAAGCCATCGCACTTGCCACATCTTGCAAATTGGGGCTTTCGGCTGAAACAATCGACACACAAAGTAAAGATTCGGGTATCTGGACGGAAAAGGACATTAAAAAACTTTCTTGGAACGCTTCCAGTGAAAACGTATTTAGCGCGGATGCAGATGCGAATAGCTACGATAAACTATTCGCTTTGTTCTTGGCGCATAAACCTGTTGTTCTGAAATTTGGCGTTGTTGGCAATCCTGGCGTAAACGAAATGCCCACCGCCGGATGGACACTAGCGGAAGGTGCATATACAGGTAGTGCGGTTATCACTTCGCTAGAAGCAAATGCGCCGGATGGAGACAAAGCAACACTATCAATCAGTTTCGAAGGAACCGGATCGCTTGCAAAGGAAGCAGCTAGTAAATAACTTACGGGCGGTGTTTTGCCACCCTCTAAACGACTTATTCAATGAAAACAATATCACTTAATGGAAAAGATTTTTCTTTGAAATATACGCTCCGTGCGTTCTTTGTATTCGAAACTATATCCGGCTATCCGTTCCAGTTTGGAAAGATGTTAGACGAGTTTCTTTTGTTTTATTCGTTTCTGCTTGCCTCTAATCAGGAATTGTTCAAAATGGAATTTGAGGAATTTATCGAATTATGCGAAAATGACTTGACGCTATTCGAACAATTCAAAGAGTTTATTTTGGATGAAATCAAACTACGTTCGCAATCGGCAGGAAATGACGTAAAAAAAAAGAAGGTGACGACGTGGAAACGAAAGCCGTAAGTATACGCGAACTTTATTCGCGCGTTGTCGGTGAGGGCGGGATGCTCCCGATTACTTCCTCGATAAAATGGACTTTATCGAGGTTGAATCGTTTATAGACGGATTGAATCGACGCAATCGGGAAGCGTGGGAACAAACTAGATTGTTAGGTTTCATTATAGCGCAATCTAATAGCACAAAGACGCTAAAGCAAACCGATATACTTCGGTTCCCGTGGGATGAAGAAGAAAAGAAAGATACGAGCGTAACGGACGAAGAGATGCAACGATTACGAGCTAAAGCAAAAGAAGTAGAATCACAATTAAACACGCATAAAGATGTCTGATATAGTAACAAGATTATTGCTTAAAACGAATGACTTTGACGCAAATCTAAATAAGTCGAAGAAGAATGTAAACGGGTTTCAAAGCGACATTTCTAAAATGTCCGGCGTTGCAGTATCGGGAGTTATGAAGTTCGCCGGGGTTCTTGGTATTGCTGTAACTGCCTCGGAAGGTTTCAATAAAGTAATGAATAGCAGTCAGACGCTAGGAGATGAATATGCCCGTACTATGGACGGCTTAAAAGGTGGCGTAGAGCAATTTTTCTACTCTATCGGTAGTGGAGACTGGACGCCGTTCATGAACGGGTTAACCGAAACGATACGTCTAGCACGCGAAGCATACAACGCGATGGATCAATTAGGAAATACAAAAATGTCATTCTCTTATTTTGATGCAAAGAATCAAGCAACCATACAAGAACAAATAACTATTTTAAAAGATAAGGATTCAACGGAAGAGCAAAAGAAAGCAGCTAGGGAGCTATTAGACAAGACGCTGAAAGACCAAGAGGAGATCGTAGGACAATATAAACAAAGAAGTCAAAACGCATTACAAGCAATGGTAAAGGCGGCAATAGGACTTGACAGCGTAGATGTTTCGGCAATAGATATAGATAAAGTGTTGAGATTAGATGTATCTTCGGTAGGCGATGAACAAAAGGCACAATTAGCGAAACAGTATAAAGACTTCGTAGATGAATACGATCGTTTGAAAGCCAAATTTACAACTTACGAAACGGTGGGTTCTGGAATGAATGTGCACACGGTTACAACAACAGATACAAATGCATTGAGTAAGGCAATAAGCCCGATGTTAGCGAAGTATCAGGATGCAATACAATATAACGCAATTTTAGTAAAGAAGAGTGATGAATGGTTGCAGAATTTAATAAACGTTGCAACGGCGGCAGAGGCGGCGGGACGGAATTTATCTAGTATGACGAAAGCGGCGAACCGTGCTTCACAGTCAGGAATAGGCGGGAAAACGCCAAAGGAAGAACCGAAAGAGGCTCTATCGCTTGGTATGACACGCAAATCGCAGAGCAAAATAAAAAACTTATTGCTGAAACCGACATGCATGCGCGTTCTGCCATTCAAGCAACAATAAATGAGCTCGAATCAAAGAGGATAAATTTAAAGTTTGTTGTAGAGCAAGAAACGTTTAAAATCGCTCACGGCGAGATGAAAGACGATGCTTTATCCGTACCTATTGCACCGATTTACGATAAGGTTCCGACACATGGAAGGGAGAAAAAAACTTTAAGTTACCTAAATTCGAGTCTCCCATTAAGAAAAAAGATGTAAAACTAAACGAGCAATATGCAGAGTCATTAGGATATATCGGAAATGCCTTTGGTACTATGGGACAAATGGCTGCACAGTTTAATAACGACGGTATGGCATTTGCTTTAAATTCTATCGGTTCTATCGCTCAAATGATTGTGCAACTGCAAGGGCTTGCAACCGCTAACGGCGTGGCTAGTGCCATGTCGTTACCTTTCCCCGCCAATCTTGCCGCAATAGCCACAGTTGTAGGAACAGTTACGGGTATCTTTGCCAGCCTTCCCAAATTTGCAACGGGTGGTATCATTCCGGGCACATCGTTTACGGGTGATAAAGTTCCGGCTTTACTCAATTCGGGTGAGATGGTTCTAAACGGATTACAACAAAGTAATTTATTTCAAATGCTTAATAGCGGTTTATACGGTTCCTTATCACAAAAGATCGCACCATCAATAGAAAATCAAGGCGTTCGCTTGTACAGTGATGTCGAAATAAGAGGGGATCGCATATTTTTAGCATTACACAACCACATAAAGAAAACAGGTAAAAAACTATGGTAAATTACGGAACTATCTATACGCTTCCTTTCAAATCCAGAAAGGAAGTATCTTATTTGATTGAGATACAAAAAGAGAATTATGAAGGAAAAAGTACTGAATTGGTTGGCAGTGGTAACTCTCCTTTTTCCGTGACAATCGAGGATGAGGATTTTTTATATACGCCAACTCGCTTTTCTTCTGCTTCAATCCGTATTGTTGGAGGTGACTATTTGCAAAATTTGTATTCGACTGGATATCAACAATACAAAGTATTATGTAAGCGAGGTAACGATGTTATTTGGACGGGCTTTATAAATCCAGAATTATACACGCAGGATTACACATCTACAAAATTCGAGCTTGAAATAGAATGTAGCTCCGCTATGAGCACTCTCGAATATGTTAACTACAAACAAAAGAACGCTGAACAACGAACTTTTATTAGTTTTTGGGAACTGTTTAGAATGTTCATTGAGCAGTCTCGCGGGTATTATTCGTCTATATTTATTCCTCATGTGTATGCTAAAAACGAACATGATTATAATAACGATCTAAACGTATTTGAAGAAATGACGATAAGTGAACAAAACTTCTTCGACGAGGATAACAAGGCTATGACTCTAAAAGAAATATTAGAAGAAGTTTGTAAGTTCCTAAATTGGACTTGCGTCGATTGGAGAGGTGAACTGTATTTCATTGACATAGATCATAAAAGTGTTTATTATAAATATGATTGCAATCTGAATACATATTCTAAAACTACACCTATTGCATTGAATGTTTCTGATATTGGTTTTGCGGGATCGGAACACTTTTTAGATATTTTACCGGGATATAATAAAGTAACTGTAAAATGTAGTAATTATCCTATTGAGGAAATCAAGATAACCGAAGATTTTGATAAGCTGAAATTATTATCAAATATCGGAGAAGTATCTACTAATTTGGATAACGGTAATACAAGACATACACAGAGGGAGGTTTTATATCCTAATATTTTAACGATGCACCAATTTACCTATAAAAATGGTGTTTTGTCTCCTGTTACAGACTTGTCTATTTATAAAAACAAGAGTAATGCCAACGAATTACTAGGGGCGATCCCATTAAGATATGCCTCTTATGAGTCTGGGCTAAAGACACCAACTACGCAATCATACAACTATGAGTGTGCAATACAAGTCCGGCAACGTTGTGGAACAAAATACGATCCTATTAACGACGTAACTCCCAATTCGGTATTTAATGATTCAATTGTAGTTATCGGTGCAAAGAAAGACGCTTTATTTTAGGGAAGGGGGGTGCTCTTTCTCTCAATATGAGTATTAAGGTTTTGCAAAAGGATAAATATGATTCTCCTTTTGGCGGCGGTTTGGTTCCTTCCGAGGATGGTATTACATATTCAAAAGATATAATTAAGGTAAGAATAAGAATCGGCGATAAATATGTTTCTAAAGATAATTATGGGCGGTTTACGTGGAGTGATGCCCCATCTACTATGTCTATAAATCTGGATCAATCTAGAGTCGAAAATGCAGATGGTAAAATGGGAACAGGTTTTGTTCCATTGTATAAAACGTATGGAGTACTCGGCAAATATTCTGATGTAGACGGGGTTGTAATAGATATTCCGACTAATTTATTTGGCACGCTTGAAATGTCTATATATGCTCCTACATTGACGGAAAGAGAGGGGCAAGTTCCGTACGGATATTTAATAAAAGATTTAAAACTAAGATATTGCCATTCGTTAGATATGGATGACGATAAAGACTCCGACCGGATTTACGAGAATGTTGTTAATGAAAACTTTATTAATGAATTAGACGAAATAGAGTTTAAGATTTCGAGTTATAACAACGATGGAGCGTGTTATAGTAAGGTCTTGTTATTGGATGAATATCTGAAAGATAACCTTTATTCATCTATTGAAAAGACTTTGATTCGCCCGGAAGAGCTTTTAATAAGAAGAATTATTAATCAATACGGAGCTACCAAAATAAAACTAACACAGGTATTATTAAATAGTGACTCTATAACTCCTATATCTGTTCTTTCGGATAACTACATGAAAGGGAAACATTTCATGATTGCAGGCGGAGAAATAGATTTCGCCAATGAACAATTTACCTGTAAGATGATAGAAGCATAATGACGATTCAAATAAAAAATAAAGCTATTCCATCATCACCCGGTCAAAAAATTATCCGACTGGGGCGATTGTTAGTGTGTCGCCTGGCGGAGGTAGTGGAGTGACTTCCAACGGTGGCGGATCAAACGTCACTATTCTAGGAAAAGACGATTTGAGATCGGCGACAGATTTAAATGTTTTCTCATCTCTTCGCACGCTCGCGGAGATATTATCTATAATTGTAACGAAAGATGATACCGAAACGAAGCTAACAGATAGTAATGTTTTATCGTCACTCCGAGTAAGCACAGAACTTGATACAATCAAAGAAAAGGTTAAGGAGGCTATCGAATCTTTAAAAGACTTGTATCTATCCAAAACAGCGCCAGACGAAACACAATTTCTTATCAAGTTGCTAGGCGGTTTAACCGTTGATAACGGGCTAGACGTAACGAAGGGTATTTCTACGGATACGTTGACCGCAACGACAACAGCGACGCAAATACTAAACGTTTTTGATAAACTGATTGCAAAGTCGGCGGCTTTTTCAGACGATGTGACTGTATCGAAGAAAATGACAACACTAAATTTGCTCGTTCAGAAGGTTGCAGAGATACACGATTTAAGCGTATCTCATGTTGCAACTTTAATGGGTACAATAGTAAAGGACTATATCTCTTCCGAGTCTTTTGTCAGTGGTTTGGGCGGCGAAGGATGAAGATATACAAAGCGGTCACAGGTGACTGGAATATGGAAATTGATAATCTTACAGTTCGAAAGATATTTTCCATATTTGAGTTGGTTGTTCAGAAGATAACTCATCAGGGCGGCATGGTAATCCGGTCTGCTGCGGGTGGTAAGCTGACTAAAGTAACTGATGGTGGTTCATATTGGAAATGTGAGCACGATAGTACGGATGATTTCATAAGGGATGATCAGATAATATGCCAGTCATTTACAGGAACTTCTACCAAACGTTATTGGCGTTTAGTTACTTCCGTCGGAGCAGGCTATTTTAATCTATCTAAAACTGACTGCGAGCAGGGAAGCGGAGCGCCCGAAGTAGGAGATGATGTCGCAGTATTAGGCAACAGAACGAACATAACCAGACAAAAAGCACAAATAGATTGTGCTGTTGGTGATTTTGCACCTTATCGGGATGATTACGACGGAATTAATTCCTATTCTCTTGTAGGTCGGTTGATTACACGTACCGGAAATCTTAACGGTATTACTGATGCAGTATTTGGTGTATTGATTGGCTCTGGTTTGTATGGCACTAATGTTTATTTAAAAGGTACATTTGTACTTCATTCTGGAAAGAAAATAGAAGAAGTAATCGACGATGTTAAAAACGATCTAAATGGGAGAATAACCGATGTAGAGACGAACTTTGAAATTCGTGAAGGACAAATTTCTTCTAAGATTAAAGAAGTTAATATTGCTGTGTCGAACGCGAAACAGAGCGAAACGAACGCTTCTAGTTCGGCTACATCCGCCGGAGTTTCTGCAAATAACGCGTCTAAAAGTGCCACGGATGCACAAGGAGCAGTGACTAATGCCGGGAAGATATTGGAGGAAGTAACATTAAAAGAAAGTTCTGTAACTCAAACAGCTGGAGAAATTTCTACAAAAGTAACCGAAGTTAATAAAAGGTAACCGAGGCGAATACTGCCGCTACAAATGCGAAAAACTCCGCAACGTCTGCATCCGGTTCTGCTGGAAC
>ENA-OQCK01000369-OQCK01000369.1-human-gut-metagenome-genome-assembly--contig:-NODE-369-length-25542-cov-4.125123_pt1 | contig 25542 bp, 30 predicted proteins | sample MGYA00242498_ERZ504578 | MGnify/ENA primary metagenome ERZ504578 (study PRJEB26092, sample SAMD00036229) | human gut metagenome | host: Homo sapiens | study: EMG produced TPA metagenomics assembly of...
TTTCAATTTTTAATTCTTAAAGTGGCAGAACAAAGAAGAACATCCCGTACTCCGAAAGGAAAGGCACCACAGCCCGTAACAGACTACGGACGTATCCAGCCGCAAGCGCCGGAGCTGGAAGAAGCTGTCTTGGGAGCCTTGATGATTGAGAAGGACGCTTATTCGCTGGTAAGTGAAATTCTTCGTCCGGAGTCATTCTATGAGCATAGACATCAGTTGATATATTCCGCTATTACCGATTTGGCCGTGAATCAGAAGCCGGTCGATATCCTCACCGTGAAGGAGCAGCTTTCCAAGCGGGGAGAATTGGAGGAAGTGGGCGGCCCGTTCTATATTACCCAACTTAGCAGTAAGGTGGCATCTTCTGCACACATCGAATACCATGCACGTATCATTGCGCAGAAAGCTTTGGCACGTGAATTGATTACTTTTACCAGTAATATCCAGAGCAAGGCTTTCGACGAGACGCTGGACGTGGACGACCTGATGCAGGAGGCCGAAGGAAAGCTGTTCGAGATTTCCCAGCAGAACATGAAGAAGGATTATACACAAATTAATCCCGTCATTGCCGAAGCCTATGATTTGATTCAGAAAGCTGCCGCCCGCACCGATGGTTTGAGTGGCTTGGAAAGTGGGTATACCAAGCTGGACAAGATGACTTCCGGATGGCAGAAGTCCGACCTCATCATTATTGCAGCCCGTCCTGCCATGGGTAAAACGGCGTTCGTACTTTCCATGGCAAAAAACATTGCCGTGAATTTCCGCAATCCCGTAGCACTGTTCTCGCTTGAAATGAGTAACGTGCAGCTGGTGAACCGTCTGATATCCAACGTGTGCGAGATTCCGAGTGAGAAAATCAAGAGTGGCCAGTTGGCAGACTATGAATGGCAGCAGTTGGATTACAAACTGCGTGACTTGCTGGATGCTCCGCTTTATGTGGACGATACGCCTTCTTTGTCGGTATTCGAACTCCGTACGAAGGCACGGCGTCTGGTACGTGAACACGGAGTGAAGATTATCATCATCGACTACCTTCAGCTGATGAATGCAAGCGGAATGTCTTTCGGTAGCCGTCAGGAGGAAGTCAGTACCATTTCGCGTTCATTGAAAGGTTTGGCCAAGGAGCTGAACATTCCTATCATCGCCTTGTCGCAGTTGAACCGTGGTGTGGAGAACCGTGAAGGCGAGGAAGGCAAGCGTCCCCAGTTGAGTGACCTTCGTGAATCCGGTGCTATCGAGCAGGATGCCGATATGGTGTGCTTCATCCACCGTCCCGAATATTACAAGATTTATACTTCTGCCGATGGTAGTGACTTGCGCGGTATGGCGGAAATCATCATAGCAAAGCACCGTAACGGTGCCGTGGGGGATGTGCGTCTGAGATTTATCGGACAGTACACCCGTTTCCAGAATCCGGAGGATGATATGGTTATCCCACCTCCGACGGAGGGTGGAGGAGCTACATTCGGTTCACGTATGAATGCGCCTATCGGAAGTACGGCAACACCGCCACCTCCATCGGCTGCTGATTTTCCGCCACAGACGGACAACCCGTTTGGAGGTGTGGGGTCGGACGGGCCATTACCTTTCTGATGTATTTTTATGGCTACACCCTTTGCTTGAATGCCTATACCATCGTAGAGTGATGGCTACACCTTTAGGTACAAAGGTGTAGCATGTTAAATACTGTATTTGAGCCTATTTACTTATTCTAAAATCTTCAATGTGGACAGTAAGAACGTCAATCTTACTTTTGCTCCCTTTTCCGTTTTGATTGTGCCTCGGGCATCTGCTGTTCTGTGTTTATTTTATCAGTGGATAGAGTATCTTGTTTTATTTTTTGTTCCTTTCTCAGCCGGTTGAGTTTCCATCTGTTCCAGAAAAGGAGCTCACTCCATTTGTTGAAATCCTTTTTGAAGATAATGCCAATACCTTGTGTTGTCAGATTTGTCCGGGTGTAGTAGCGGTCGTTCGTTTCGTTGTACGCTTTCAGGCGGATGTCTCCGGAACGGTTGACGAGCCATTCCGCTTCAAAGTCTCCCACAAAATTGGTATTTGCCATCGGATTGTCACGATAGCCAAAATTACCATTGATAAGTAGTCGGTTATTCAATAATTGCCCCGAAAGCATGGTCTCGAACTCCATGTCTGTCCAGCCTCTTTCACCGGTACTGAAATTGGTGCCGAAGTTCCAGTTATTGACATCGAGAATGTTCGATAAAGCGTTATTCAACTGTCCGGAAAGGTGGATGAAACAACACTGGACATCATATTCGAATTCTGGGTGGCTCCCAAGTTTTCCGGGGTATAGAACTTGCCGATAGCCAACAGATAGAGTATCTGCATGTTCATTTGCTCGTCAGTAGGAATATAGTTACGGACAATGGCCTGCACTTCATCGCGTTCGTTGGGCAGCTCGATGTCGAATTTTACATCGGGTGAAGTCAATTGTCCGGTAAGGTCCATCATACAGTTCACTTTTACATTTGTCTGGCTGATGTAGCCGGAGGTTGCCTCGTTGGGCATCAGGTCATTTAAGGATGCTGAGTTGACCGTATAGCCTGCTTTTATGTCCAGAGTGGCATCCAGCGGCGAACCGTTGAATGTAATGGTACTTCCATCCCTGATAATAAAGTCCTTTCGGATAACCTCTTGCAGACTGAATTTATAGACTCCCTGGCTTATCCGGTAACTGCCGAACATCTTTACATCTCCTTTATTGAAAAACTCTGTACGGATATTTCCGGTTCCCCGTCCACTGATATAGTCGCCGGCGATAGGGTCCATGATAATCTTCATGGTAGCGTCGGGGGTGGCGTCTACCAAGAGATTCAGCCGGATGTCAGTGTCGCTTTCTTTCTCTTCCTCGATTTCCTTTTGGGCAATCTCGTAGTCGGAAAGGCGGACAGAGTCTTGTACGGCACGGCGTGGCGTCTTGTCCACAAACTTGATGAACTGGTTGCTGACTGCTGTAGATACGTTATCCTTTATATAGGTAAAGGTGGTGTTGCGATTGGTAGTCATTGCAACGTCAATGTTAACGCCATCTTGGGCATTACCGGCAATAGTGGCATTCCCCGTACCGTAGACGGTGCCGTAGAAGGGATAGTCCGGTGATTCTTTGGTATTCATCACCAGCATGTCGTTGACATTGAAATTGAAACGGTACTCCAGGTTCTTGAAATGCTGATAATGCAGATAGCCGCTCATGCTGCCTTGATGCCCTTGCGTGTCGAAAATGCGGTTGTTGCGGAAGGTCAACCCGCCGGGCTCGATGTAGATGCTGTCTTTGACGGAGAAGTGGTGTTGAGCACGTCTACCTTCATGGAAGCATCGCCGAATACACGCCCTTCCATGGTGAGAGCCTTGAATTTGCCATAGAAATGTACATGGCCGGTGGCACGTCCGTTGAATTCGGGCGTGATGCTGCTCATATAATGATGTATGAACTTCAAGTTGGTACCGCCCGCTTCAATTTGGAGATCCAATGACTGGTGGGCTTCAAGGGATAGACATAGCCATACACATGGCTTTTGGCGATATCTTTCTCCCTGATATGGCATCCAGATAGATGCCCTTCACGTCATGGTGCCATTCTCCGTGTATGTTGGCATCACCCAGCAAGCCTTCGTTCAATCCGAGGTTGCGGATAAACAAGTCGGTGCTCATGACGGGTTTTTCCAGTACTCCGCTGGCGAAAGCCGGACCGGTGGCTTCTCCTTTGAAATTGACTCCGAGGTCTGCAATGTCGAACACATAACCGATGTTGATTTCCTTCAAATCCAGACGTACTGTATCTTCGGGTTGTGGTGAAACGATACCATTGATACGCAAGTGCCGGTCTTTATGGCTGAAGTAGAAATCATTGACATACACTTTGCCGGAGTCGAGTACCACTTGGGAGGGATGTATATCCCATAGCGTATCGTTCAGTATCACGTTGGTGGGCTGGACATCAATGACGGTTTTTAAGGGGGGAAGTTTCCTCTTGTTTTCATTCGCTTCTTTCTGTTCACGGATGAAGTGGGCGACGGCGGCGAGTTTCCCGCTGTAGGTTACAGTGCTGCTGTTACCCCAGTTCAGCGTGGTCTGTATGCTGTTGCTCTGGGCTTGCGCTTCTAAAGCTATATTGACAGCGCCGCTTGATTTGCGGTTGCTGAAGCGTAGGCGTGTATGAAACTGGTCACCGGGATTCTCGCAAAGGAACATTCCGGATTCGATGAATTTGTTTTCATAGCGGAGACGAGGAAAATAGCCTTCTACACGGAGCCGCTGTGCCTTGTCATTGAAGTATCCTTTAATGGTGGAATGGGTATATACTTTTACCGGAATCTGAAAGACGGTGGAGAGCAGTTCCGTATTGTAAATGTGCATGTCGAAATGGAAATTGTTCTCCGTCTCTATGGGTTTCTTGTCTGGCAGAATCAAGGCGGGGATATAACGACGCATGATATTCAGTACACTGGCAGGCAGGGTACGATAAGAATAATCGCCTTCTATGCTACCTTGGAGAAAGTTGGATTGGATAGTCAGCCGTTTCTGGTTTTCGCTTTCTCTTATGGCGGATATCTTCAGGTTGTCCAGGAAGTATTGTGTTTCCGGAGCTGCGAACGATAAGCTGTCAATGTTGATTTCACCGTTCATCTCGTCAATGGAACCGCCGGTGAAGTCCGCCTTGACTTTGACTGATATTTCCGTATCTTCATAGTCGGGTGTCAGATGTAGGGCATGAGGACGAAATTTGTCGATGCTTGCCTGAAAGTTGAAAGTCGGTACCCGACTGGCGGTATTGATGGTACCGTTCAAAATAACAGAACCATTGGTGTCATCCAAGGTGACTTTTCCCGTGAAGCCTCCCTGCTTGTATTCTCCATCCAGAGTGATATTTTCGTAATTGTAGTCGCTGTAATCAATGGAGCAACCAGCCTTTCAGCAGTACGGATGGGTATTGGTTTTCGTAATGGCTGCTGTTGACATCCAGATTGAAAGTTACTTTACCCAGTTTTTTGTTACCCAGCATCTTGCCCAGCTCAAACTCTTTGGTTTTCACTGCACCGGAATAGGCAAAATAACCTTTATCTTTGTTAGAACTTAGTTTTACGTCAGTTGGATGGTTCCGATGTCAGTGCGTACTTGTCCGTAAGTTACGAGGTCTGTGAAGTAGCCCGATACTTCTCCACGGAAGGAAACCGTTCCTAAGTGTTGCAGGACGGGAGGTACTCCATTATAGTTCTTGCTGAAATTCCGGACAAAGAAGGCAATTCCTTCCGGGTCTGCGTACAAATTGGACAAATTGCCGAATATATAAGCATTTTCCGGATGGGAAAGGTCTTGTAGTGATACGTCTCCCCTCAGATAAAAATGATTTCCGACAGAGACGGAAAGGTGCGGGCAATTCAGTTGATTGACAGTGCCGTCCGTCTGTACCTCTACTTGCAATTTTTCCTTGAAAGAACCAAAAGCCGGAACAAAAGCCGATAAATCCTGCAAGGCGATTTGAGAGGGCAGCAAATGGAATGAGAAACGGACATCTTGGGCAAGATTGTCAAACGCCCCCAGGCTGTCATAATCCATGTGTATAGTATCCATTGCCAAAGAGGTGTTGGGGAGGTCGATGGCGAAATTTTCGATTTTCATCCGTTGGTCATTGCCGATAACCTTTAGGCTTAGTTTCTTCAATTCAAATCCGGAATGTTCTTCTTCGATGCTCAGACGCTTGATGGCAGCATTGATAGAATCATTTTGCAATGCTTTTAGGGAGATGTTTGCAATAATGTTACGCAAGCGGAGATGCTGTGGATTGAACTTTCCCGGAGTCTCTTTCTCGGACAGCACATCATATGAAACCTTTCCGCGGCGTATCAGTAAGGAATTGATACGGAGATCCAGGTTATTTTTCTTTTGAACCGTATCTTTGGATGCGAATGCGTCGAGTACAAACTGAAAATTAGGTTTATCCTTGGGAGTCTGCTTGCTCAGATTGATGTTAAAGCCGAACAATTGTATGTTACTGATGGATATTTTGCCGCTGAATAGGGGGAGAATATCGAATTTGGCGGAAAGACGGGTCACCTTCAGCATTTCCTTGCCGGACTGGTCGTCCAGGAGCAGGTCGTCGATGATGATGCGGTTCAGCAATCCTATGTTTATTCGCCCAATGGAAATCTTGCTGTTCAGTATGGAAGCCAGTTCATTGGCAACAAATACAGACATTTGTCGCTGAACGGATGGAATGTTCAGCAACAATATGGTACCGATATACAATCCCAATACAATACCGAGTACCCAGCGTACTGTTTTTTTTAGCTTTCTGATAGGCGGTTAATTTTTATAATCAGCCAACAAAAATATGAAATAATACGTTATGAATCGTACTTTTATCACTACTTTTGCAGCGTTTAAACGTAAATAAACATTATGAGTACAATAATCTTGGGAATAGAATCTTCTTGTGATGACACTTCTGCAGCTGTCATCAAAGATGGTTATCTGCTTTCGAATGTGGTGGCCAGCCAAGCTGTGCATGAAGCATACGGTGGGGTAGTGCCTGAACTGGCTTCCCGCGCGACCAACAAAATATAGTTCCGGTAGTGCATGAGGCATTGAAACGCGCCGGAGTAACTAAAGAGGAATTGAGTGCTGTGGCTTTTACACGTGGACCGGGATTGATGGGGTCATTGTTGGTGGGGGTATCTTTCGCCAAAGGGTTCGCCCGTTCATTAGGCATTCCCATGATTGATGTTAATCATTTGACTGGCCATGTTTTAGCTCATTTCATTAAAGCAGAAGGTGAAGATAATGTGCAGCCGGAATTTCCTTTCCTCTGCTTGCTGGTTTCCGGTGGAAACTCACAGATTATCTTGGTGAAAGCCTATAACGATATGGAAATTTTGGGGCAGACCATTGATGATGCCGCCGGTGAAGCCATTGACAAATGCTCGAAGGTAATGGGATTGGGATATCCGGGTGGTCCGATTATTGACAAACTGGCTCGGCAAGGTAATCCTAAAGCCTTCTCGTTCAGCAAACCGCATATTCCAGGGTTGGATTATAGTTTTAGCGGACTTAAGACCTCGTTTCTTTACTCTCTGCGCGACTGGATGAAGGACGACCCCGATTTCATCGAACATCACAAGATGGATTTGGCGGCATCGCTGGAAGCTACCGTTGTAGATATCTTGATGGATAAGTTGCGCAAAGCTGCCAAACAATATAAAATAAAGGAAGTGGCTGTTGCGGGAGGCGTTTCTGCCAATAATGGATTGCGTAATGCTTTCCGTGAGCATGCCGGGAAGTATGGTTGGAAAATATTTATTCCGAAGTTCAGCTACACAACGGATAACGCTGCCATGATTGCCATTACCGGATACTTCAAGTATATGGATAAGGATTTTTGTCCGATGGAAGCACCTGCTTATTCACGCGTAACTTTAGGATAATATATAATAAGGTATGAAGCTGGAAGAAAAGGTAGGAGAGCTGCTGAAAGCAAAGAAATTGTCCCTTTCCACCGCAGAAAGTTGTACGGGTGGAGGGATTGCCGCTCTGATAACTTCCGTTCCCGGCAGTTCGGAATACTTTAATGGTAGTATAGTGGCGTATTCCAATGAAATAAAGATGTCTTTGCTGCATGTATCTGCCGAAACTTTGGAAAAACATGGAGCAGTAAGCCGCGAAACTGTTACGGAAATGGTGAAAGGTGCGATGAAAACGCTGAAAACAGATTGTGCAGTGGCTACTTCCGGTATTGCAGGTCCTGGAGGTGGGACTCCGGAAAAACCGGTGGGTACGGTGTGGATAGCCGCTGCCTATAAAAATGAAATCGTTACCATGAAGCAGGAGGGAGACGAGGGAAGAAAGGGAAATGTGGAAAAAGCAATTCAAAATGCCCTTTTGTTGCTTTGTGAGAAGCTGAAATGAGGAAAAAATGCTATCATACAGTGAATTATTTTAAGAAAAACTTGTTTGGTAACGATAAAAGTGCTTACTTTGCGCTCTGTTTGAAATAGGCAAAAAAGAAAACTATAAAATTAAGATAGAAATGTCAAAGATTTGTCAAATTACCGGAAAGAAGGCCATGATTGGCAACAATGTTTCACACTCAAAGAGAAGAACAAAGAGAACCTTTGATTTGAACTTGTTTAACAAGAAGTTCTACTATGTAGAGCAGGATTGCTGGATCAGCCTTAGCATTTGCGCTAATGGTTTGCGCATTATTAATAAGAAAGGACTGGACGCTGCTTTGAAAGATGCGGTAGCTAAAGGTTATTGTGATTGGAAAAGCATTAAAGTTATTGGCTAAAGTAGAGGAGAATACTGATTATGGCAAAGAAAGCAAAAGGTAACAGAGTACAGGTGATTCTGGAATGCACAGAACACAAGGATAGCGGTATGCCGGGTACTTCTCGTTATATTACGACGAAGAACAGAAAGAATACCACAGAGAGATTGGAGTTGAAGAAATACAACCCGATTCTGAAGAGAGTGACAGTACATAAAGAAATTAAATAATAAATCTATAACTTATGGCAAAGAAAGCGGTAGCAACCTTGCACGAAGGAAGCAAAGAAGGACGTTCTTATACAAAGGTTATCAAAATGGTGAAGTCTCCTAAGACTGGTGCTTACATCTTTGATGAACAGATGGTCCGTAATGAAGATGTTCAGAACTTCTTTAAGAAATAAGATAAATACAGTGGCTGTAAAGCGCTGATGACTTATAAAGATCCCCTTGTCGGTATTTCCGGTAAGGGGATTTCTTTTTAAAAAGAGGACGAAGTTTTTAATATTCGTCAGTTTTGTTATATCTTTGCTGAAAATGCGAAGATAGGCTGCACCTCGGCATAAAAAATGAACGGGTTCATTTTATTCTGCATTCGGTTTGCACTATCTTTGCAGGGAATGCGAAAACAGGTTGCATAAAAATAATTAGTGTATGGGATTTTTTAGTTTTTTCTCCAAGGAAAAAAAGGAAACATTAGATAAAGGATTATCTAAGACCAAAGAAAGTGTGTTTGGCAAGATTGCGCGTGCCGTGGCAGGAAAGTCAAAAGTTGATGATGAAGTATTGGATAATCTGGAAGAGGTGTTGATAACTTCGGATGTGGGCGTGGAAACGACACTGAAAATTATTGAACGTATCGAAAAGCGTGCAGCAGCCGACAAATATATGAATGCCACTGAGCTGAATCATATTTTACGTGATGAAATCGCAGCGTTGCTTACAGAGAATAATTCGGAGGATGTGGATGACTTTGAAGCACCGATTGCGAAGAAACCATACGTCATTATGGTAGTGGGCGTCAATGGTGTAGGGAAGACTACTACGATTGGCAAACTGGCTTATCAATCAAGAAAGCCGGAAAGTCTGTTTATCTGGGTGCTGCCGATACTTTCCGTGCTGCTGCTGTGGAGCAGTTGGTGATATGGGGTGAACGGGTAGGTGTACCTGTTGTAAAGCAGAAAATGGGTGCTGACCCGGCTTCTGTCGCTTTTGACACACTGAGTTCCGCAACTGCCAATAATGCCGATGTGGTAATTATAGATACAGCAGGACGCCTTCATAATAAAGTCGGTTTGATGAATGAACTGACGAAAATCAAGAATGTGATGAAGAAGGTTGTTCCTGATGCTCCAAATGAGGTGTTGCTTGTGTTGGATGGCTCAACCGGACAGAATGCATTCGAACAAGCCAAGCAGTTCACTCTGGCAACGGAGGTTACGGCAATGGCTGTTACAAAGTTGGACGGAACAGCCAAGGGTGGCGTAGTCATCGGCATTTCAGACCAGTTTAAAATTCCGGTTAAATATATTGGATTGGGTGAAGGAATGGAAGATTTGCAGGTGTTCCGTAAAAAGGAATTTGTTGATTCACTGTTCGGGGAGAATGCATGAAACGGAAGACTATAGATATCATCACTTTAGGATGTTCTAAAAACCTGGTGGATTCGGAACATTTGATGCGTCAGTTGGAGGAAGTGGGATTCCATGTGACACATGATGCGGAAAGACCGAAGGGACAGATTGCCGTAATCAATACTTGCGGTTTCATCGGTGACGCCAAGGAGGAATCCATTAATATGATTCTGGAATTTGCGCAGGCCAAGGAGGAAGGAAACTTGGAGAAGCTTTATGTAATGGGTTGCCTTTCGGAACGTTATCTGAAGGAATTGGCCGTTGAAATTCCCCAGGTGGATAAATTCTATGGTAAATTCAATTGGAGAGAGTTGTTGCAGGATTTGGGAAAGGCCTATCATGACGAGCTGCACATAGAGCGCACATTGACCACTCCCAAGCATTATGCCTATTTGAAGATATCCGAAGGATGTGACCGTAAATGTTCTTATTGCGCTATTCCCATCATTACGGGACGGCATGTGTCGCGCCCGATGGAGGAGATACTTGACGAGGTGAAGTATTTGGTTGCACGGGGTGTAAAGGAATTCCAGGTTATAGCCCAGGAGTTGACCTATTACGGAGTAGATTTATATAAGAAGCAAATGTTGCCCGAGCTTGTTGAGCGGATTTCGGATATTCCCGGAGTGGAGTGGATACGCTTGCATTATGCCTATCCGGCACATTTTCCGGCTGATTTATTCCGTGTGATGCGCGAGCGTGACAATGTATGCAAATATATGGATATTGCCCTGCAACATATCAGTGACAATATGCTGCAAAAGATGCGTCGCCATGTGACGAAGGATGAGACGTATAAGCTGATAGAACAATTCCGTGAGGAGGTTCCCGGTATTCATCTCCGTACTACACTGATGGTGGGGCATCCAGGAGAAACTGAAGCCGATTTTGAGGAGCTGAAAGAGTTTGTCCGTAAAGTGCGTTTCGATAGAATGGGGGCTTTTGCGTATTCGGAAGAAGAAGGGACGTATGCCGCTGCTGAATATGAGGATTCTATTCCCCAGGAAGTGAAACAAGCGCGCTTGGATGAGTTAATGTCTATTCAACAAGGCATTTCAGGGGAGTTGAGTGCGGAGAAAGTAGGCAGGCAGATGAAAGTAATCATTGACCGGCTGGAAGGCGAATATTATATTGGACGTACAGAATTTGATTCTCCCGAAGTGGATCCTGAGGTTTTGATTGAGCGTGGAGACAGGGCGTTGCATATAGGTAACTTTTACCACGTAGAGATAGTAAATTCCGATGATTTCGACCTTTTTGGACGAATAATTTAAAGATTTTTCCTTATCTTCTTGCATATGTGAAGAAGATTTGCTAATATAGCACCGTAGTTCAATTTAAAGGCTTACATTTTGAATAACAAAGAGTTTACTTCTGAATTGTCGCGGAGGTTAGGGTACACATTGAAAGATACTTCTGAGCTGGTTGCTTCATTGCTGGCAGATATGACACGGCAGTTGGAGGAGGGGAATATTATCTCTATACAAGGGTTCGGTACATTCGAAGTGAAAAAGAAGGCAGAGCGTATATCTGTGAATCCGACTACAAAGCAACGTATGCTGGTGCCTCCCAAATTGGTGTTGACCTATAAGCCGAGTACATTGTTAAAGGATAAGTTTAAGTAACCGGCTTTTAAAAAATCTCCCGTATTATGAACGAGAAACTGAACATACAAGACCTGATTGACACGCTGGCTGAAAGGCATGGCATGAGCAAGAAGAATGCGGATAGTTTTGTGAAAGAATTCTTCCAGCTGATTGAGGAGTCTTTGGAGAAGGACAAATATGTGAAGATACGAGGTTTGGGGACTTTCAAGCTGATAGATGTCGGGAGTCGTGAAAGCGTTAATGTGAATACGGGGGAAAGGTTTGAGATACAAGGGCATACAAAAGTGTCGTTTACACCGGAACCGGCTTTGAAAGATATTATCAATAGACCATTTTCGCATTTTGAAACTGTAGTTTTGAATGACGCTACGGTGCTTGAGGACACCCTGCAGGAAAATGACAGTGAAGATGATGAAGATACTGAAATCAAAACTCCGGAACAAGAGGTGGAGGAGAAGGTTGCCTTAGTGGAAGAAGCCACGATAGAAGAACCTTTGGTGGAAACTGTAGTCGAAGAGCCGTTAGTTGAGCCCGAACCGGAAGTTGAAGAGGAGAAACCGGAAAAAACTGAACCTGAAGCAATGCCTGAAAATATAGTTGCTGTTGAACCGGAACCGTCTGAGCCAGTGATAAAAGATACGGCAGATTCTTCGACTATGAAATATTTTATAGGCATCGTTGTATTTGTAGTGTTGTTGTGTGGTGGTGCCGTAGCTTTCATGTATTATCCGGACTTGCTTGACAAACTTACTGCAAAGCCTCTTGTAGAAGAGGTTGCAGATTCGGATGTGAAGGAATCTGTTACTGAAAAGGTGGATGTCCCTGCCGGTCAAGACAATATTGCCTTGACAGACAGCATTGTTTCAAAAGATGTTGTAGTTCCTGCCCGGACAGATACTGTGGCAGAAACTGTTGCTACAACAACTCCTGCGCTTACAACAACTCCAAAGGAAAATGTACAGGCACAGTCTCCCGCTCCTAAAAAAGAGCAGAAAAAGACAGTTGCACCGTTTGAGCCGGATTCTGTGGGGTATACGATTGTGGGAACAGAAACCACTTATACCATCAAGGAAGGGGAAACGCTGACTAGGGTAGCGCTTCGTTTTTATGGGACAAAAGCTCTTTGGCCTTATATCGTGAAGCATAATCCCGGCGTAATCAAGAATCCGGATAATGTACCTTATGGTACCACTATCAAGATACCGAAATTAGCCAAGAAGCAGTAAAAAAATTACTGCTTCTTTTTTGTTAAATACTAAACTCTATGAAAGTAGTTTAATCTAAAAGGTTTCGCATAGTTTTTTAATAAAAATTAGTTGGTATGGTTAATTTATTCCCGTACTTTTGGGAGCGAAAAAAATAATTGCCGGTTCAAAACCGGATAAATGAAGAAATTAAACATTAAAAAATAGATTGATTTATGGCTGAAACAATTGACATCCGCGAACTGAATGAGCGGATTGAAAGACAAAGTGCTTTCGTTACCAATCTTACCACAGGTATGGACCAGGTCATTGTAGGACAAAAGCATCTGGTAGAGTCGTTGTTAATTGGTTTGTTGTCCGATGGACATGTGTTGTTGGAAGGTGTGCCCGGTTTGGCAAAGACTTTAGCTATCAAGACGCTTGCTTCGTTGATTGATGCGCAATACAGCCGCATTCAGTTTACGCCTGACTTGTTGCCTGCCGACGTAATAGGTACAATGGTTTACAGCCAGAAGGATGAAACGTTCCAAGTAAAAAAAGGTCCGGTCTTCGCAAACTTTGTTTTGGCTGATGAAATCAACCGTGCTCCGGCCAAAGTACAGAGTGCTTTGCTGGAAGCCATGCAGGAACGTCAAGTTACTATCGGCAATGAAACTTTCGGGTTGCCCAAACCATTCCTGGTGCTTGCCACACAGAATCCTATCGAGCAGGAAGGTACTTATCCGCTGCCCGAAGCGCAAGTGGACCGTTTCATGCTGAAAGTCGTAATAGACTATCCGAAGCTGGAAGAGGAGAAACTGATTATCCGTCAGAATATCAATGGTGATAAATTTGAAGTGAAGCCCATTTTGAAGGCAGACGAAATTATTGAAGCTCGTAAAGTGGTTCGCCAGGTGTATCTGGATGAGAAAATAGAAAAATATATTGTTGATATTGTATTTGCTACCCGTTATCCGGAAAAATATGATTTAAAAGAACTGAAAGACATGATTGGTTTCGGCGGTTCGCCCCGTGCTTCCATCAACTTGGCCTTGGCTGCCCGTAGCTACGCGTTCATCAAGCGTCGCGGTTATGTCATTCCGGAGGATGTGCGCGCTGTGGCACACGACGTACTTCGCCACCGTATCGGCTTGACTTACGAGGCGGAAGCCAGCAATATGACATCTGATGAAATCGTCAGCAAGATACTGAACAAGGTTGAAGTGCCCTAACGCATAATAGAGGTTTTCGTAAACTTGAGGTTTACAATCCTATACCTGAGGTTTAGCGTCGTAAACCTTAGGGTTGAGTACCGAAAACCTCACCCCTTTCATAGGGAAGTTTCTGTTATAAACTAAATTGCGCTTGTGTGCTTAAATGAGATTATTAAAATAAATCAATGGAAACAACAGAACTTTTGAAGAAAGTCCGTCAGATTGAGATAAAGACGCGCGGATTGTCCAACAATATCTTTGCCGGGCAGTATCACTCTGCCTTCAAGGGTAGAGGTATGGCATTCTCCGAGGTGCGCGAGTATCAGTTGGCGACGACATACGCGACATTGACTGGAATGTGACCGCCCGCTTCAACAAGCCTTACGTCAAGGTGTTTGAGGAGGAGCGCGAATTGACAGTGATGTTGTTGGTAGATGTTTCCGGTAGTTTGGAGTTCGGTACGGTAAAGCAGATGAAGAAGGATATGGTGACGGAAATTGCCGCTACACTGGCATTCTCTGCCATTCAGAATAATGACAAGATTGGTGTCATCTTCTTTTCGGACCGGATTGAGAAGTTTATTCCGCCCAAGAAGGGACGTAAGCATATACTTTACATCATCCGCGAACTGATAGATTTTCATGCGGAAAGCCGGAGGACGAACATCCGTTTGGGATTGGAATATCTGACGAATGTGATGAAACGCCGTTGCACGGCATTTGTCTTGTCCGACTTCATCGACCAGGAAGTTTCAAGAACGCCATGACCATTGCCAATCGTAAGCATGACCTGGTTGCCGTTCAGGTGTACGACCGTCGTGTGGAAGAATTGCCACCCGTAGGACTGATGAAGATTAGGGATGCCGAGACGGGACATGAGCAGTGGATTGACACCTCCTCGCGTGCCGTGCGCCGTGCCCATCATGATTGGTGGGTGAACAAGCAGGCGGAATTGAATGAAACGTTTACCAAGAGTAATGTCGACAATGTGTCGGTACGTACGACCAGGATTATGTCAAGGCATTGATGAATTTGTTTGCGAAACGAAATTAATCGGAAAATGAAAAGATATTTATTTCTGATAGCGTTATTGATAGCATGGTCGGGAAGGGTAGTAGCCCAGTCGGTAACGGTAGATGCTACGATTGACTCTTTGCAGATTCTTATTGGAGAGCAGGCAAAGATAAAGCTTCAAGTATCTCTGGATGCCGATAAGCGTGCCATATTCCCGGTATATACCGATACGCTGGTGAATGGGGTTGAAATTATTGATGTGGCCAAGCCGGATACGCAACTGCTGAATGATGGCCGGCGTGCATTGATAACTCAAGAGTATACAGTTACCTCTTTCGACTCGGCTCTTTATTATCTGCCGCCTATGGAAGTGACAGTGGATAATGAGAAGTATCGCTCCAAAGCGTTGGCCTTGAAAGTATATTCGGTGAATGTCCCGTTAGACCCGGAGAATCCGGAACAGTTCTTCGGTCCCAAAACAGTGATGCAAGCGCCTTTTGCCTGGGAAGACTGGTATGGTCTTATGGCTTGTGGTGCGCTGATTATCCGATAGGGATATTACTTGTCTATCTGATAATGCGCTTCTTCGACAATAAGCCTATTATCCGTAAGGTGAAGGTAGAACCTAAGCTGCCTCCCCATCAGTTGGCTATGCAGGAGATAGAACGTATCAAGAATGAGAAGGTATGGCAGAAAGGGGAACCGAAGGAATATTATACGGAATTGACTGATGCTCTTCGTACATATATAAAAGACCGTTTTGGTTTCAATGCTTTGGAAATGACTTCTACGGAAATCATAGACAAGTTGCTGGAAATGAAAGATAAGGAAGCAATATCGGATTTGCGTGAATTGTTCCAGACTGCTGATTTGGTGAAATTTGCCAAGCATAATCCATTGATGAACGAAAATGACGCTAACCTGATTAATGCCATTGACTTTATTAATGAAACCAAGGAGAAAGAAGAGGAGAATGCCAAGCCGCAGCCTACGGAGATTACCATTATCGAGAAACGTTCTTTGCGTACCAAGGTTTTGCTGGGAACGGGTATTGTAGTGTTGGCTGTAGCCTTGTCAGTTCATTGATATATATCGGATTGGAGTTGTATAATTATTTTGCTTAATACAGGAAAAGTGACTTCAATCGGATATACATGAGTGAAAAGTGAGGGATGTTTGGAGCGAAGCTGAATTGTAAATCGTTAAATCGTACATAAATATGGTTTTTGCCAATATTGAATATTTATTTTTGCTGCTGTTGCTTATACCTTATATAGTATGGTATATTATGAAGCGGAAGAATAGTGAAGCTACGCTTCAGATTTCGGATGCCCGTGTGTATGCCCATACCCCTAAAAGCTATAAGAACTATTTGTTGCATGTACCGTTTGTATTGCGGATAATTGCCTTGATACTGATTATTCTTGTTTTGGCACGTCCGCAAACCACCGATAGCTGGCAGAACAGTGAGATTGAGGGTATTGATATCATGCTTGCTATGGACGTTTCTACCAGTATGCTGGCCGAAGACCTGAAACCTAACCGGTTGGAAGCGGCGAAGGATGTGGCGGCAGAGTTTATTAACGGACGTCCGAATGACAATATAGGTATAACTTTGTTTGCTGGAGAAAGCTTTACGCAATGTCCGTTGACAGTAGACCATGCCGTATTGTTGAACTTGCTTAAAGATATGAAGTGCGGGCTGATTGAAGACGGAACGGCAATCGGTATGGGTATTGCCAATGCCGTTACCCGTTTGAAGGATAGCAAGGCAAAGTCGAAAGTCATTATTCTGCTGACGGACGGTGTCAATAATAAAGGTGATATTTCTCCTTTGACGGCTGCTGAAATAGCCAAGAGTTTTGGCATTCGCGTTTATACTATTGGGGTAGGAACCAATGGTATGGCTCCTTATCCTTATCCGGTAGGCGGAACAGTGCAATATGTCAATATGCCCGTCGAAATTGATGAAAAGACTTTGACACAGATTGCCGGAACAACGGAAGGTAACTATTTCCGTGCCACCAGCAACTCGAAGTTGAAGGAAGTGTACGAGGAGATAGACAAGCTGGAGAAAACAAAATTGAATGTAAAAGAATACAGCAAGCGCCAGGAAGAGTACCGCTGGTTTGCGTTGGCTGCTTTCTTGTGCGTATTACTGGAGGTACTGTTACGCAACTCTATATTGAAGAAGATACCGTAAAAACGGAGAATGTCTTTTAGTGTATCAGTCATTGCGTAGCCAAATTGTAAATTGTAAATTGCTAAATTGTAAATAAAAAGATGTTTCGATTTGAAGAACCTGCATATTTGTACTTGTTGCTGCTGCTGCCTTTATTGGCGGCCTTCTACTTGTACTCCAATTATCGGAGGAGGAAAGCCATTCGTAAATTTGGTGACCCTATACTGATGGCACAGCTAATGCCGGATGTTTCCAAATACCGTCCGGATGTGAAGTTTTGGTTGGTTTTTGCGGCTATCGGGTTGTTCACGGTACTGCTGGCACGTCCGCAGTTTGGTTCCAAACTGGAGACGGTAAAACGCCAGGGAGTGGAAGTGATGATTGCGTTGGATATATCCAATTCCATGCTGGCACAAGACGTACAGCCAAGCCGCTTGCAGAAGGCAAAACGGCTGGTGGCGCAGTTGGTAGATAAGATGCAGAATGACAAGTCGGTATGATTGTTTTTGCAGGTGACGCATTTACCCAGTTGCCTATTACGAGTGATTATATTTCTGCCAAGATGTTTTTGGAGTCCATCGACCCTTCGCTGATTTCCAAGCAAGGTACGGCAATTGGAGCTGCAATAAATCTGGCTGCCCGGAGTTTTACACCTCAAGAAGGAGTGGGACGTACTGTTATTGTCATCACCGACGGTGAAAACCATGAAGGTGGTGCCGTAGAAGCAGCTAAGGCTGCTGCAGAGAAAGGTATCCAGGTCAATGTATTAGGGGTAGGTATGCCTGAGGGTGCCCCTATTCCAATAGAGGGTACTAATGATTATCGTCGTGACCGTGAAGGTAATGTAATCGTTACTCGCTTGAATGAGCAGATGTGTCAGGAAATTGCTCAGGCAGGAAATGGTATTTATGTGCGCGTAGACAATACCAACGGTGCACAGAAAGCGATTAGTCAGGAAATCAACAAGATGGCAAAGGCAGATGTGGAAACACAGGTGTACACGGAATTCAATGAACAGTTTCAGGCAGTGGCATGGATTATTCTGCTGTTGTTACTGGCTGAGATGTTGATATTGGAGCGCAAGAATCCTCTGTTCCGCAACATTCATTTATTCTCTAATAAGAATGATGCGTATGTTACAGAAAAAATATATTGGAATAGTTTTGCTGCTGTTAGTGGCAGTTTCAGCTTCTGCACAGAAGGCGGAACGCGATTATATCCGTAAGGGAAACCGTTTTTTTAAGGATAGCGTATATGTGGATGCAGAAGTGAACTATCGGAAGGCTTTGGAGGTAAACCCGAAGTCAACGGTTTCCATGTTCAACCTGGGAAATACATTGACCCAGCAGAACAAGCTGCAGGAAGCGATGGAGCAATATGTGGGAGCTACCAAGATAGAAAAGGACAAATCGAACTTAGCACAGATTTATCATAATATGGGAGTCATCTTTCATTCTCAGAAGGATTATGCAAAGGCGGTAGAAGCCTATAAGGAGTCGTTACGCAATAATCCGAAAGATGATGAAACGCGCTATAACCTTGCTTTGGCACAGAAACAGTTGCAAGACCAGCAACAGAACCAGGATCAGAATCAAGATCAGGATAAACAGGACCAACAGAAGGAGCAGGATAAACTGCAGGATCAGCAGAAAGACCAGCAACAGAATCAAGACCAGCAACAACAACCTTCTCAGCCGGAAAAGAAAGATAATGAGATGTCTAAGGAAAATGCAGAACAGCTATTGAACTCTGTCATGCAAGACGAGAAGGATGTGCAGGATAAAGTGAAAAAGCAGCAGGTACTTCAAGGAGGTCGTCTGGAAAAAGATTGGTAACAAACATAATAGGAATAATATATGAGAAAAATAGTTTTCTTATGGATAGCACTGATTGCAGTCGGTATGAATGTCTTTGCCGATGGCAAGGTATCGTTTACTGCGTCTGCTCCTGACGCTGTGGCGGTAGGAGACCAGTTCAGACTGTCGTATACGGTGACTACACAAAAGGTAAGGGATTTTCGTGCTCCTTCTATGAAGGGATTTGATGTGTTGATGGGGCCCAGCCGCTCGCAACAGAGTAGCGTGCAGATGATTAATGGGCAGACGACTTCAACCAGCAGTATTACATTCACTTATATTTTAATGGCGACTGCAGAAGGTGATTTTACCATTCCAGGAGCCACTATCACTGCTGATGGTAACCAAATGGTTTCGAATTCTGTACAAGTAAGGGTTCTTCCGGCAGATCAGGCTGCTAATGGAGCTTCTGGAAATGGTGGCAAACAGAGTGAGGGCACTGCCAGCCGCGCTTCTTCCGGGACATCTGTATCGAATAGTGATTTGTTTATTACAGCTACTGCCAGTAAGATGACGGTGTATGAACAAGAGGCTTTGCTGCTGACATACAAGATATATACCTTGGTGGACTTACGTATGTTTGATAATGTGAAATTGCCTGACTTCAAAGGATTCCATTCTCAGGAAGTAGAATTGCCTAATGACAGAAGATGGGGATTGGAGCATTATAAAGGTAGAAATTATCAGTCTACAATCTATCGTCAGTTTGTGTTGTTCCCGCAACAAGCCGGTAAGCTGACAATTGATGCTGCACGCTTTGATGCTTCCATTGCAAAGGCTACACAAGTTGCTGATCCGTTCGAGGCATTTTTCAATGGAGGAAGCAATTACGTAGAAGTTAAAAAGACAATTTTGACTCCGCAACTGACAATTGACGTAAAGCCCTTGCCGGCAGGTAAGCCAGCCGATTTTTCGGGAGGAGTGGGAGAGTTCAATATAACTTCTTCTATCAATAGTACAAATGTCAAGACCAATGATGCTGTTACTGTCAAACTTGTCATTTCTGGTACTGGTAATCTGAAATTGCTCTCTAATCCGGAAGTTAAATTCCCCGAGGATTTTGAAGTATATGATCCGAAGGTGGACAATAAATTCCGTCTGACAAATTCGGGCCTCTCCGGTAGCAAGGTCATTGAGTATCTGGCAATTCCTCGTAATGCTGGAACTTATGAGATTCCTGCCGTAAAGTTCAGTTATTTTGATATTAATTCCCGTTCGTATAAAACGTTGACTACGGAGGAGTATGAATTGCATGTGGAAAAGGGAGCAGGTAATGCTGCTCAGACTATTGCAAACTTTACAAGCAAGGAAGAGTTGAAAGTATTGAATGAGGATATTCGTTTTATCAAGCAGAATAATGTTACTCTGTCTCCCAAAGGTGATTTCTTCTTCGGTTCGTTGACGTATTGGTTGCTTTATTTGATACCGGGTATTGCATTCATTACATTCTTTATCATCTATCGTAAGCAAATAGCAGCCAATGCAAATGTAGCAAAGATGCGTACCAAGAAAGCCAATAAAGTGGCGGTGAAACGTATGAAACAAGCTGGTAAATTATTGGCTGAGAATAAGAAAGATGCGTTTTATGATGAGGTTTTGAAGGCTCTTTGGGGGTATATCAGTGATAAACTGAACATTCCGGTATCCCGTTTGTCTAAGGATAATATCGAAGAGGAACTTCGTAATTATGGTGTGAATGATGCGTTGATAAAGGAATTCCTCGATGCATTGAATAACTGTGAGTTTGCCCGCTTTGCTCCGGGTGATGATAACCAGGCTATGGATAAGGTATATTCAGCTTCTTTGGAAGTTATCAGTAAAATGGAAAACTCGATAAAACATTAATCAGGAGGAAATGGTAATGAATAAAATATTGTTTTTTACTCTTAGTCTAGTGATGGCAATTACTGCCTATGGGCAGAATTCTGCATCTGTAGATACATTACAGACTGCTAGTGACTCTACATCCGTCGGTTCACATGCGGAATTCTCTGCTGCAAGACAAGAAAGCAATGTGACAAAGGCTGAAGGTGACAGCGCTATATACGGAATGATTATGCTTCTGCCATTCAAATATATGAGAATCTGTTAAAGAAGGGAGAGGCTGCAGAGGTCTATTATAATCTTGGCAACAGTTATTATAAGGCAGATGATATAGCAAGAGCTATATTGAATTATGAGCGTGCCTTGTTGTTGGAACCTGGTAATGCTGATATTCGTGCAAATTTGGAGATAGCACGTTCTAAGACAATCGATAAGGTAATCCCAGTTCCTGAGGTTTTCTTTGTATCTTGGACTAAATCGTTGATTAATTGTCTTAGCGTAGATGCATGGGCTAAGTTGGGGATTGTATTCTTTATACTGTTACTCGTTTCGTTCTATCTCTTTTTCTTTTCAAAACAGATTATGGGAAAGAAAGTGGGATTTATTGCAGGAATAGTATTCCTGGCTCTTGTTATATTGAGTAATGTGTTTGCTGCTCAGCAAAAGGCGACTGATGGAATGTAACGAAGCTATAGTGTTAGCACCTAGTGTCACAGTGCGTAGTACTCCCAGTGAGAGTGGTACAAGTCTGTTCATTCTTCATGAGGGACGTAAAGTTGAGATAAAAGACAACTCTATGCGTGAATGGAAAGAAATTCGTTTGGAAGACGGTAAGTAGGATGGGTTCCAGCTTCTGCCATAGAAGGTATTTAATTTTTTCTATATTCTAAAAACAGCTCGTATAAACCGATAATTCCGCTTTATACGAGCTGTTTCTGTCTATTTTTAGGAGCTTTTTCTCTGTACTTATAATTCTGCATACTTGAAAATGATTATTTTTTGGAGAGGCAATATTCTTTTTGAAAAAAGATAAAGAAATAGTTTGTTTTATCCTTTTTTTTCCTTAAGTTTATAGCGTGATAATAAAAAGTACAGAGTATTAACCATTAAATTTATGAATATGAGAACAATAACATTTAATGAATTACGTAAGATTAAAGACTCATTGCCTAGTGGTAGTATGCATAGAATAGCCGATGAACTTGGACTGAATGTTGACACTGTAAGAAATTTTTTCGGTGGACACAATTTTAAGGAGGGGAAAAGTGTTGGGATTCACTTGGAACCTGGACCAGATGGTGGATTGGTTATGATTGATGATACTACTGTTTTAGAGCGAGCTTTAAAAATTTTAGATGAAATGGCAGGTAAGACTGAAGAAGCTGTTCGAGCTTAAGAAGAGAAGTTAGATAGAATCCCAATTGCTGACAACAATTGGGATTTCTTGTTTGTTTTAATCTCAAAATCAATGATATATGGAAGATAAATTAGTTACTTTGGCAATCTTAACGTACGCGAAAGCTCAAATATTGAAAAATGTTCTTGAAAATGAAGGTATTGAGACTTATATTCACAATGTAAACCAGATACAACCGGTTGTTTCTTCTGGCGTACGTGTACGTATTAAGGAGAGTGACTTACCTCATGCTCTGAAAATTACTGAAAGCTCTGCGTGGTTATCTGAAGAGGTAGTGGGGGGGAAGTCACCTAACTGGAGAAGGTTAGTAATAAAGTGCTGATTCCAGTGGATTTTTCCAATTACTCTTTGAAGGCTTGCGAGTTCGGTTTCAATTTCGCTCAGAATATAGGTGCAGAAGTTGTTTTACTACATGTTTATTTTACTCCTATATATGCAACTTCTTTGCCATACGGAGACGTATTTAACTATCAGCTAAGTGATGAGGAGAATGTAAGGAGTATCTTACAAAAAGTTCATGCTGATTTGAATGCATTATCTGATAAAGTAAAAGAGAAGGTAGCTTCCGGCGAGTTTCCAGATATTAAATATACTTGTGTTTTGCGTGAAGGTATTCCTGAAGAAGAGGTACTCCGCTATACCAAGGAATATCGGCCACGCATTATCATAATGGGAACTCGTGGTAAAAGTCAGAAGGATATTGATTTGATCGGCAGTGTAACGGCTGAAGTGATTGAACGTAGCCGTGTACCGGTATTGGCCATTCCTGAAAATACTCCATTCAAGCAATTTTCTGAAGCTAAGCGTATTGCATTCATTACTAATTTTGATCAACGTGATTTAATAGCTTTTGATTCGCTAATAAATAATCTGAAATCATTTAAGTTTTCAGTGTCTCTGATACATCTTTCAGATGTTCAGAATACATGGAATGAAATAAAACTGGCTGGTATTAAGGAATATTTTCAAAAACAATATCCACAATTGGAAATATACTATGATGTGGTAAAGAACGATAATCTGCTTAGTAGTTTAGACAGTTATATCAAAAGTAATCATATTGATATTATAACATTAACTTCTTATAAAAGAAATATATTTTCGCGCTTATTTAACCCTGGCATTGCCAGAAAGATGATTTTCCATTCTGATACACCATTGTTGGTAATTTACGGAAGACCGAATTAGGTGTTGAATATAGGTATATATGGTTTCTATCCAATATCAGCATTATGTTTAATATGGCGCTGGAATAATTTAATCTAATTTTAATTTCTTCTCTCCCTCACTTAAGAAATAACATTCTTTACTTAATGATATAACAATAATAAAAGCTAATTAATAATTTAATTAGGCTTTTATTATTATGAAAGTATTACATCAACTTTTCAATTTCTTCGAATTCAGGGCCCATTTGCAAATTATAATACACTCTATATAGACCATTTAACCACAAATCTTTTTGATCAGGTTTCAGTTCTCTTGCCTTTTCATAATAAGGTTTTGCCTTTTCATAGAAAGTCTTCAGAGTAGCCTGGTCTTCTTTATACTTCGGATCATTAATATCTGTAGTTGCTTTTTCTGAGAAATCTTGTGCTTGTAAGCAGTAAATCAAGCCTAAATTAGAGTATGCTTCTGCATAATTAGGATCTACTTCTATAGTTTTTTTATAGAATTCAATAGCTTTATCATAGTCCTTCATATTGTGATAAAGGTAGCCTTTTACATACAAATAGAATGTATTGTTAGGATCTTTAGCCAACATATCATCAGCAAACTGCATAGCTTCGTCATATTTGTTGTTATTGCTATAATAATCAATCAAGTGACCGAAGAAGAATGAATGTTCAGGATATTTCTGGATACCTTCTTTTAAAGAAGCAATCCATTTAACAGTATCACCTTCAGCTTTCAATGCAGTAGAGATAAATTCCATTGCGTATTTCCCAACTTCTTTATCATCTTGCGCATAAGGAGCATACTTCAAAATACTAGGATAATCTTCCATCTTAGCAGCTGCTAAACTTGCATAATATGCTATTTGGGGTAATACAGTATCTGTTTGTAATAGATTTTCCTTTTCAAACATCGGGTTGATAGCAATATCAATGTATGTTGCAAAGAAATCTAATGCTTTTTATTGTCTTCATTGGCTGCATCGCCTTCTTTCTGTGAGGCCAAATTAAAGAATTGGATACCGCCATTGATCAGATTACCGCGTTCTGCTAAAATTGTAGCAGAATTAGATTTTCTATATTTATTCTTGATTTTGCCCTTTTCATTGGGAATTTGTGCCAATTCGTCACATTTGAAGTAGAATTTACACATGTTCAATGCGCTATTATATACCTGAAGAGTGTCATAAGGTTTTCTCAGATAGGCATTTTCCATTTCTTTCTCACTTCTTTTTCTTTGGATAAGACCTGCTACATCCCACGTTTCGGCATTGTCCTTTGTTTCGGGATTGGTTAAAGCCTGATTTATCAGTTCCTCTGCTTTGGCAAAGTCAGGATTTACTCCGTTAGCAATACTTTTAGCCTCTTTTACGTTCTTTTCTTGGGCGAAAGTAAAGCTTGCGACAAGTAGTAAAACCATTGAAAATAATACTCTTTTCATGATTGTAGAAAATTTAAATTAATATTATGTCTATTCTTCATTTTCATTGTTTACCTCGTTCTGAGGGCTTTCAAGGGTATTTTCTTCCCCCTCCTCTATAAGTTCCTCTTCATTTTCTGAAGTGACTTTACATACAGAGCCGATTTCGTCATTACGTTTCTCAAGGTTGATTAGACGCACACCTTGTGTAGCACGTCCCATGATACGAACATCGGCGACTTTCAGACGGATGGTAATACCGGATTTATTAATAATCATCAAGTCATTTTCATCTGTAACAGACTTGATAGTTACTAATTTACCCGTTTTATCGGTGATATTCATTGTTTTCACACCTTTACCTCCACGATTGGTCTTGCGATAATCTTCAATATCCGAACGTTTGCCATATCCTTGTTCCGATACAACCATAATTGTTTCCGCTTCAGGATCTTTGATGCATATCATACCTACTACTTCGTCTTGACCGTCTTCATCCAATGTCATACCACGTACACCGGTGGCAGTACGTCCCATAACGCGCACAGCACTTTCATGGAAACGAATGGCACGTCCGTTACGGTTGGCAATGATGATTTCATTGTCGCCGTTTGTCATACGCACTTCGATTACACGGTCGTCTTCACGGATAGTGATAGCATTTACACCATTTTGGCGAGGACGTGAATACTGCTCAAGCAATGTTTTCTTAATGACACCATTCTTAGTACAGAAC
>ENA-OQCK01000370-OQCK01000370.1-human-gut-metagenome-genome-assembly--contig:-NODE-370-length-25542-cov-3.476254_pt1 | contig 25542 bp, 32 predicted proteins | sample MGYA00242498_ERZ504578 | MGnify/ENA primary metagenome ERZ504578 (study PRJEB26092, sample SAMD00036229) | human gut metagenome | host: Homo sapiens | study: EMG produced TPA metagenomics assembly of...
ATTCGCAAAAGGTATCCGTGAACCTATACCAGTGCCGATAGCTTTACGAATATCAGTCTGGATGATGAGGATCAGCTTTATTATTTATCTGGTGATCGTGTATCTCATGGTACATATAAAAAGCTTAATGAACAGGTTTTCAAGCTGCTATCCGGGCATTTGAAGGATGCTACATCGTTAAGGATTCCAATGGCGATATCATTCTTATCGAACAGGATACATCTGCCGCCAGATTTAAAAAATACGATAATCAAATTACCATTGTATCGGAATGAGAAATCTAAACTGCATGATTGCATGCGTATGTTTCCACAGACCGCATGCAGGAGGGAGATATCTCCTTTTTGCTTACAGCTGTTTTTATACGATTTGGAATCAGTGGATATGAATTGTAAGCCGCTTCTAATTCGTGTATAATAATGCAGTATGCGAAACGGAGGGATTTTTGAATGGAAGTTATGAAGAAATTTATAAGCTATTATAAGCCATATAAGACTGTGTTCTTTCTTGATATGTTCTGTGCACTTATGATCAGTGCGGTTGATCTTGCATTTCCGCAGATTCTGAGCTATCTGAATACTACATTTTATATTCAACCAAAGGATATGATTATGGACAGTCTGCTTCTGCTTGGGGCAGGACTGCTTGTAATGTATATCGTTCGTGCAATCTGCCGGTATTATGTAACAGCGCAGGGACATATTATGGGAGCACGTATGGAGAGCGATATGCGTCAGGATCTGTTTGATCAGTTTGAGCGCCTGTCCTTCTCCTATTATGACCGTAACAATACCGGGGAAATGATGAGCAAGCTGGTTTCTGATTTGTTTGATATTTCAGAATTCGCGCATCACGGACCGGAAAATGTATTTATCTCGCTATTGAAAATTATCGGTTCCTTTCTGTTGCTGCTGTACATCCACGTACCGCTGACCCTGATTCTGATTGCAGTAACGCTGGTCATGCTGATTTTCAGTATGCTTCAGAATAAGAAAATGCAGGCAACCTTTATGGATAACCGCCGTAAGATTGCCGGTGTCAATGCAAGCCTGCAGGATTCTCTGGCCGGTATCCGTGTTGTCAAATCCTTCGCCAATGAAGACATTGAGCGTGATAAATTTTCTCACAGCAATCAGCTGTTTCTGCAATCCAAGACGAATAACTATTACCGGATGGGACTGTTTCATGCAGGAAATAATTTCTTTCAGGGGATGCTGTACCTGACGATTCTGGTTGCGGGTGGATATTTTATTGCCAACGGAACACTCGATCCAATTTCTCTTGCGACCTATGCCCTGTATATCAACATCTTTGTTGCCCCGATTGAGGTGCTCGTTGAATTTACAGAGATGTTTCAAAAGGGCTATTCCGGGTTTAAACGATTCCTTGAAGTCATTGAAACAGAGCCGGATATTCAGGATGCACCGGATGCACAGGAGCTGAAGAATGTTCAGGGTGTCATAGATTATGATCATGTGACCTTCTCTTATAATGAGGAAGAGCATGTTTTGGATGATGTTTCTATACATATCGAAGCAGGCCGTTCCATTGCTCTGGTTGGACCAAGCGGCGGAGGGAAAACGACAATCTGTTCCCTGCTTCCAAGGTTTTATGATGTGAAGAACGGAGCTGTTCGTGTGGATGGTCAGGATATTCGAACGCTGACACTGGAAAGCCTTCGCAAGGCAATCGGTATCGTTCAGCAGGATGTATATCTGTTTACCGGAAGTGTAAAAGAAAACATTGCATATGGAAAACCCGGATGCACGGATGAGGAAATCATCGAAGCAGCCAAAAAGGCAAATATTCATGATTTCATTATGGGACTGCCGGATGGCTATGATACCTATGTCGGTGAGCGTGGTACACGACTGTCAGGAGGACAGAAGCAGCGCATCAGTATTGCCCGCGTCTTCCTGAAGGATCCAAGAATATTGATTCTGGATGAGGCCACAAGTGCACTGGATAATGAAAGTGAACGGCATATTCAGAAAAGTCTGGAAGAGCTGGCAAAAAACAGAACCTGTATCACAATTGCGCACCGTCTTTCCACCATACGCAATGCAGATGAAATTATCGTTATCTCTGAAAACGGCATGGAAGAAAGAGGAACACACAATGAACTGCTTGCGAAGGGCGGCACCTATGCCAAGTATTATCATATGCAGTTTGAAGGTCTGGATTTTGATGAACAGACTCGTGAAACACTACATTCCAGACAATAGAAAAAGCACGGTTGTGAAAAATCGTGCTTTTTCTTGTTCTGCTGTTCAGCAATCATGTCGATATATACGAATGTTCACAGGTGTTAACGCCATTCCTTACGGCAGTTTGGAATAATGCACATGCACCAGCTTTTTCCCCTGCGGATAGCTGCGGTAAATCTGTGTTTCCCTTCCCTTGTTCATGATATGTTCCCCGCTGTCCTTCATCGTCGCATACAGCGTCCAGTAAAAGCGTACGATTGTAATATCACAGAATTCCTGAATCTTAACATCATCCTGTTGAAGGTCGCGCGTTTCATACTGAGCCATCGCTCCGTGATAAAAGGAAGCAAGGATAGCGTCCAGTCCTTCCACTTCCCCTTTTGGAAATATCATGGAGCATTCATCCTGATCACTCCACACCTCACGAATCAGCGAATCACTGCAGGTATTGACGGATTGTATATAGCTTTCCAATTCTTTCATAGTAACCACCTCACCATAAATCCTACACGCAGCTGAAAGGATTGCAAGAGCAAATATAAAAAGCTTATGCTTTTTGTTCGGTATCAAACAGATATTTTCTGATTTCTTCAAGACTGTTACAGCTTTTCAGCATGTGCGTCTGCTCATCATCAGAGACAATCCGTACAATGCGGCGAAATATTTTACTGTATTCCGTACTGATATCCTCACCGATGGCCGCAAAGAATACAAGGTCAACAAGCTGATCATCCCATGTGATCGTATGATCGAGTTTGATAATTAAAATAACGGAATTCTTCACTGCTTTTTTCGTACCGTGAGGGACTGCAACACCACGTCCGATTGCTGTTGAAGAATACTGAATACGATCATAAACCGACGCCTCAAACGCTTCTGTAACATATCCGTTATCCTCCAGATATGTGCAGTATTTATGAATGAGACTTCTGCGATTTTCACAGCTGTCCTGAAAATAAGAAAGATAGCTGTCAAACTTTGTGCGAAGCTCCAGCGTATGCTTGATTTCTCTTGCAAAAATCCAATGACGAACCTGCGAACAGGATGCTTCTGTAAACAAGTGATCGATATTTATAATATTGGAAGCATGCAGACGGTTCGTTGTAGCATTCAGTATAAGATCATGCTGGTGCCCCGTTTCTTTTTTCATTTCATCACTGCCTATAATGTTCACAATTTCTATTTCACGAAAGGATGTTTCAACCATGCTTTTAATATAGGATTCAAAGGTGATTCCGGCATCACAGATCAATAAACAGCGTATGGAACGGATATTCCTGGAGCGGTTTAAGGCTCCGACGATATGCAGACAGATAAAGCCAAGCTCATTGGCGTCAAATAGATGTGTTCCCTTTCCTCTATCTTATCAATCGTTGTCATGATTGCGACATAGACCTCCGTGTATTTCGTTTTGATTGCTTCCAGCAGAGGATTCTCACTTGAGATACCATACTTCATTCTCCGGATTGCCGGTTTCATATGATTGCAAAGGTTTTGTTTGAGCTGTTTATCTTCTGACAGATCGACATTCAGACGTTCCGATACCAGATAAATGAATCTATCCAGCATGGCACTGTCCAGCTCCTGAAACTGCTCCTGGTTTTGCTGCTTGCGGGTTGAAAGAATCACCCGTTCCAGATAATATATTTCCTCTTCGGGAAGGCTTACATGAAATGTCTGCTCCATTTTCAGCTTCATGATGGTGGCTACATAATATTCCTGAAGATCGGTGCTGATGGTTGTCTGCTTTTGAACTGACCTGTCAATCTGACAGCGCGTAAGTAATATACAGCATTTGAGAATCAGCATACCGAAATCATAATCACAATAATGAGTATTCAGATTGATTTCCGATGATTTTACAATCGGGATAATCATACGAATCATCTGAACATCAAATACCATTTTCATTTTTTCATATAATGCATCCGGCAGACGGACATCCAGGTCATTATGCTGATATCCCTGCACCGGAAGAGTGTCTACAAAACGGTAAAAAAGATTTCGGATATCCTCTTCGTGTCCTTCCAGAGACAGACCATAGTTTGAACGTTTTCGAAGTCTGCAGTCATAGTTCTCAGCAAGTCTCTCAGCTTCCTCCAGAACAGTGGTCAGTGAGGACTTTGAACGGTATAATGCATCTGCAAGATCCTCCATACGGATCGCATCCCTATAAGTTAAAAGCATATGCAGAACCGTATGTAAATCATTTCCCTTTTCCAAGGGGACAGATGTCTCAAAGCGATTTTTTTGAAGCTGCCGGTAAATCGCCTCTCTCTGTTTTTGTGTACAGTGAAGACGTATTCCGATGTTCGGTTTTTTTATCAGCTCGGCACCATGAAGGAGCTGTAGAAACTGGTATCCTGCAGATCGCTGTGTATCGTTTGCGAAGATACTGCGACCTGTTCTGCAAGCTCTGCCACAGTCTGAAAATTCTGTTCCTCTACAAGTATATTCAGAAGTTCCATCCACCTTTGTGTTTTTTTCATGATAAGCCTCCAGTTCACTGTCCTTTTTGTTTTTATCACCCATTATAGTATGCCAAGAGCCTTCCATACGGTATCTATCTCGATCCTGCGGAAAAGATACAGATTTAATTTCTGCTTTTCTTTCGGAACGCATACCGAAGGTGAGAGCTGTATGCCTAAAATAAACAGCATCTGATATCCGCTTTCTTCCATAGAAATTATATCATAATTCTATATACAGCTGTCTGGAAAAATTGCAGGAATACCTGTAGATGTTGAAAAAAGGAAGTGCCGTGCTCTATTGATTGTTGAAGACAGCGGTTGATATAGTAGAGGTGCAAGGAGGAACAGCAATGAAGAAAACAGCACATTGTATTCATCATACACATTGGGATCTGATCTGGTATTTCACAGCACAGGATGCAACTGTTCAGCTGTGCTATAATATGAAGGAGATGCTGGAAGGCTTTCGAAGCGGAAGAATTACAGATTTCTTTTTCGACGGACAGAGTGCGCCGATGGATGAGTACAGAAAGCTTCACCCGGAGGACGAAGCATACATACGAACTCTCGTAACGGAAAAAAAGCTCGTAATCGGACCCTTTCACTCACAGCTTGACTGCTTTATCTGCAATGGTGAATCTGTCATTAACAACCTGAGACTCGGCATGCAGTCTGCCGAAAATCTCGGATATGTTTCCAGGGTTGCATATCTGCCGGATTCCTTTGGACATTCCTGGGATTTTCCCAAGATATTTCATCAGTTTGGAATTAAGGATTTTGTCATAACACGCGGTGTTGGAGATGATTATAAGCTTGGCAGCGAATTTTACATGAAATCAAATGACGGCAGTGAGCTGCTGGTATGCACAATGATTGCAGGCTATGGATACGGATGCTATGCATTCCGTAATGGTACATTATTTGATGAATCAGCTCTTGACTACAATAAAATCAGTGTACAAAGTCTGATTGACCGGCTCCTGTCCTATTCCACACTGGATCACGAATTTGTATTTCCGCTGGGCTTTGATCAAAATCCGGCAATGCTGGATATACCAAAACGAATAGCAGAGTATAACGCACAGCAAACAGACATTGCATTTGTATCAACAACATGGCAGGACTTCTGCAATCGTGTAAGAGAGCATGGTCACAATTTAAAATGCCATGAGCATGAACTGTTCTCGACGCAGTATCATCGGGTTCACCGTTCCATTTTCTCCGCACGCGCAGATATCAAAGCACTGCAGGATGCCTGTGAGCGAAAGATCACATACGGTCTTCAGCCTCTTATGTCCATGCTGGATGCACAGGGTATCCCGTATGACCACGGACTGATCGATGAAATATGGAATCGTCTGCTGCGCTGCCAGACACATTCCTCTGCGACACTGACAGATGAAACAAATGACTATATTCAGCAGGAAACACAGAATGCTTACAATCTGATAACCTCTCAAACGGTATTTCTGATGAAGCTGCTTTCTCTTTCTGTACAGAAGAGGGAGGATGGATATCCTCTGCTGGTATGCAATACGCTGCCATATACAAGAACACAGACACTGCATACAACTGTACAGACTGGAAAACCTGATTTCCGAATCCTTCTGGATGGAAAGGAGCTGCCGTATACGCGTGCAGGGACAGTAAAAAAGAACTGTGGTGTTTTACGTAAAGATATCCGTGATATGGATCCCAAGGGCTATTTCTATGAAACAGAAATCATATTGCAGATTGATCATATGAAGGGCTTTTCCTATCGCACATTGTATATTCAGGATATTGATCAGCCATCTGTCAGCTATGAACTGGCGCAGGTTCCTTATATTGAAAATAACCGTTTCCGTATTCACAAGGATGAAGAGGGTGTACATATCTTTGATTACAGGAGTCATAGGGAGCATCGCAGCGCTATCTATCTGGAGGAATCCGGGGATGAGGGAGACAGCTTTGACTATTCTCCTCCAGAATATGACTGGATTCTTACAGATTACTTTGAACATGCAGAAGTTTCCTGCGTACAGAATATGACTTACAGCTGTATGACCCTGACAGGTACCTTGGAGATACCTCAGAATCTGAAGAATAGAAAAGATAGAATACGAAATTCCGGTATGCGATATAAAATTAAGCTTGAGCTGATAGATAAGAATAATATCCGTATTTCAGGAACGATTGATAATCATGCAACGGATCATCGTGTACGTCTGGTTTTCACCGGACAGGCACCGCATACGTATTCACTTGCAGGGACACAATACAGCTACATCAAACGCGAAAGCGCTCCGGCAGCTTTAAAGACCTGGAAGCGGATGGCTGGTTTGAAGAGCCCAGTCCAACATGGCCGTTATTGAATTATGTATCGGTAGAGGATGATGAAGTCATGACTGTTATGACGAAAAGCAGTAAGGAATATGAGCTGATAGACGAAGGTAACAAGGATATCGCTGTAGTATTGTTTCGTTCCTATGGTGCTATGGGCTATCCGGATCTGCATCGTCGTCCGGGCAGGCCCAGCGGTCTGGACTACATGATATTCCAAACACCGAAATGTCAGATGCTGAAAGAAAACAGCTTTGATCTGGCCTTAACGTGGTATGAAAGCTATGACGGTAATCGTATCTGCCAAGATTACATTCAATATGCCTGCCCGCAACTCTGTTTTGAAGGACAGCATTTTGATAAGTCTGTGCATCCGATATCCTATTTTCCTACCAATCCACCAGAGCAGAGACTTCCGGATTCCTGGAGCTTTCTGAATATGGATGAGCTACAGGGCTGCTTCGGATCACTGGTGAAGGAAAAAGATTACTGGCTGCTTCGTCTGTATAACAATGAAATAGAGCCGGTATCCTGCGGCATAATACATAGTGATGAAGCGCTTGTTTACACACTGACGACACTGGATCATACAATACACAAACCGCTGTCCAATGAGCTGGAGCCTCTGCATAAGGGTGAGCTCAGAATGATACAGATAGAAAGAACATAAAGGAGGACTTATTTATGAAACGCATTATCGGAGTATGTGCCTGCCCGGCAGGAATTGCCCATACGTATATGGCCGCAGAGAATCTGGAGCGGCAGGGTAAGAAACTGGCTTTCAGGTAAAAATTGAAACAAATGGTTCCGGAGGTGTAGAGAACCGATTACGTGAGGAAGATATTAAGGAAGCAGACTACGTTATCATTGCGGCAGATACCCGTGTGGAAATGGAGCGCTTTCGAGGGAAAAAGCTCCTGGAGGTTTCTGTAACAGATGCCGTGAGAAAAGTAGAAAGCGTATATGAAAAACTGAATGATGCACTAAAAGAATATTAAATGAGAAAGAGGAGAAAATTATGAATTGGAAAAAAGCTATAATCATCTGATGTCCGGTGTTTCTTACTTCCTGCCATTTGTTGTAGGTGGTGGAATTATGCTGGCATGTGCTATCTGTTTGATTTTCAGAATGCCAACACAGCGACCTTCGGCTCATCCAATTGTTTTCGTTTCCTGGCTGAATCAGATTGGCGGGCTGGCTATGGGTATATGTTTCCGATTATGGGAGCTTATATTGCCTATTCCATAGCGGATCGGCCGGGACTGCTGACCGGTATGGTAGCCGGTGCTTTGGCAGCAAACGGCGGCTCCAGTTTTCTTGGCGCTGTGATCGGCGGCTTCGCAGCGGGTTATATCATTCTCGGTCTGAAAAAGTTGACTGCGGGATACCTCGATCTCTGGAGGGAATCAAAACACTGCTGATATTCCCGATACTGGGGCTTGCATTAACAAGTCTTGCCATGCTGGCAATCAATTCCGTCGTTGCCCCTGTCAGCAATGCGCTTACAGATTTCCTGTCCGGTCTCAGCGGTACAAATGCTGCACTGCTTGGGGCAGTAATCGGCGGTATGCTGGCACTTGATCTTGGTGGTCCCATCAACAAAACTGCATATCTGTTCTCTGTTGCAACACTGACTGCAGCAGATGGAGGAACCGTACCGTCTGTTGTCATGGCTTCCTGCGGCTGCAGTGCATGGTAATTGCTACAAGCTGTGCTGTCGCCTGTACGCTGTTTCCTAAAAAGTTCAGCGAAAATTTACGGGGGGCAAAAATTGCTGCATATATTATGGGACTCAGTTTCTTTGTTGAAGGAGCCATTCCCTTTGTAGCAGACCGGCCTAAGAAAATTCTTCCTTCCTTATGTGTTGGAGCAGCAGTAACAGGAGCCTTGGTAGCCATGTTTGGAATTACACTATCTGCACCGATTGGCGGTCTGGAAACATTGCTTCTTGTCAGTAATATCCCATTATATCTGTTATCGTTTGCAGCAGGAACAGCAGTTGCTGTCTGTATGATTTATTTCTTTATCAGAAATGAACCGGATCAGGAGTAAGACATGAAGTTGATCAATGAGAATCTGATTCTCCTTGATATGAATCTGCAGTCCAAGGATGATATTATTTCCTGCATTGCGGATACACTGGAGAATAATCAGCGGCTGTGTGATAAGCAGCAATATATAGACGATGTTTATTCAAGAGAAGACGAAATATCTACAGCCATGGGCTCCAGCATCGCTATACCGCATGCATTGTCATTGGGCGTCAGGCATACATCTCTGGTCTTTCTTCGTCTACAAAATCCGATTCAATGGGATAATGATCAGGTTCAGATGGTATTCGGTATTGCTGTACGGAAGGAAAACAGCGGGAATGAGCATCTTAGAATCCTTTCCAACCTGGCAAGAAAGCTGATGGATTTGGGATTTACAAATGCGCTTCTTCATTCAGACAATCCGGACGGCTGTCTGCAGCTGCTGGAAGAATGCAGCATTAGCTGAAGATAAAACTACAGCTTTGCATGTTACATAATCAGTAAAAGATAGGAAGTAGCTTAGAAACAGGTCAACGGCACCTGTTTCTTTTTTTCAAAATGCTTCTCTTCTTTGTTCAGGAGCACAGGTGTAAACAGAAAAAAAGATCATAGCCATGATCCTTTTATAATGTTATCTGCACAATTTCCCCATCAGCTGTTTCTACATCAATGATGGTTAATCCCCTGTATTCCTTACTGAAATGCTTTAGAAGCCGCATCATCTTTCTTGTGGTCTCCTTATCCATTGTCCATGCTATTTCCGTATTCTCCTGTACTGTCTTTCTAATCACTGTACAGGTGAGCGTATTATAAAGCATGCTATCGGGAATGCGAAGATTTAGACGGCAGGACTGTGCATGTATCCGTATCTTCATGCTATTCGACAATCACTTCGACATGATCTCCGTTTGCAGAATCGACTTCTACAAGCTTCCCGATCACACCACTCTCTATCAGCTGCATAATCATTCCCAGATCGATTTTCTGCATCATTGGATTGTCTGTCATCTGCGGGATGTCCAGCCCCATATCTCTGGCCATTTTTACCAGAGCCAGCGGCAGGTTGACACGTACTCTGTCTCCATTCTCTGAATCCACATACACTCTCAAAAACATCTGTTCGATATCCTTTCGCTTATCTTCCGGAAGCAGTTCGACTGTCTGCACCTTTTCTTTTAGAAAATCATCCAGAGAAATATGGAAGTAGTCTGACAGCTCAATCAATACTGGAAGATCCGGCATAGAAAGATCATTCTCCCATTTTGATACAGCCTGCGGCGAAACTCCCATTTTATCTGCAAGCTCATCCTGTGTCATACCCCTTGCTTTTCTCAATTCACTTATTTTGGTTCCTAATGCTTTCATATAGTGTTCCACCTTTCTTCACACCCTCATTATAGAAATGATTCCTTCCTAAAGGAAGATAGGGCTGGTTGAATGTCACAACTGCTCGTTGTCTGCTTCTCAACCAATAGTAGAATTCCCCATATTTCCTTTTACAACAGCCTTTTACATTATATTCGTATCAACACACTTATCTGTCATGCAATCTATTCCTTAAAATCTTATGGAAGAAATTCCATTGCATATACGCAATCTTGCTGTACAGCTTCAGTGCCTGTATAGTTCACATATCAAAATGATTATCTATGAAGTTTTTTGTATAGAATGAAATTATAATAACAAGGGCACAAAGCATCACCTTTGGAAAAAGGTATGCAGTAATTAAGAACAGCCGCATTCCCTCTTCCTTTTGGCTCATATGACGCTGTTTTCAGTTTCACAGAGAATCGATGATTCAGCTATTCCTCTTATGCTATAGAAAGAGATAAAAGAAAGGATATGGTCATGCATTGATCATATCCTCTTCCTTCAGCTTCTGATTCTGTTCATCCTTTTCTGACAGGATGACACTGCCGCTTTGCAGTGATTTCTGTACATCGATGATTCTCTGATTCCGGCTTCCCTTAAAGACAAGACGGTAATCCTTCAGCTCATTCACAAACTTACCGTCAACCAGCACATCAAGTTGCACAAGCAGTCTTTTCCTACGCTCATCCGCAAGAAGCTCTTCATAGGTGAACCCGCTATAAGCCAGATGTTCAGCTGTTTTTCCTTTGCCGTTCTTACGATTTCCAGCAATGGCTCAACCTGCAAAAACGGCTCTCCGCCTGAAGTGTCAGACCGCTCTGCAGCTGTGCATCACGAATCTGCTGCTGCAGCTGTTCCACGGAATACAGGGTGCCGCCTTCCGTATCCCAGGTTTGCGGATTGTGACAGTTTGGGCAGTGATGTCTGCACCCCTGCGTCCAGATAACCATACGAACACCGGGACCATCTACAAAGCTGTCCTCCTGCATAGGGGAAGCCAGTCGAATGGTTTTGTTATCCATGCTTTACACGATCCCGTTCTTCAGATGCCTTTGCATCATTGAAACGGTCTACCGTACCTACCAGATAACCGGTAATACGGCGGATTTTCTCAAACTTATATTCTTCCTCACGCTCGTCTCTTCCGCATTTTGGACAGACATGCCCTTCAATTACACCACTGTAGCCGCAGCATGGATCACGGTCTACCGGATGGTTGATGCTGCCGTAACCGATTCCCGCATCCTTCATACAGCGAACGATGGATTCAAATGCTTCCAGATTATTTGTAGGATCTCCGTCCACTTCCACATAGGAGATATGTCCTCCGTTTGTGAATTCATGATAAGGAGCTTCCTTCTGAATCTTCTTAAATGCTGTTATGTGATAGTATACCGGTACATGGAAGGAATTTGTATAGTAATCACGATCTGTAACACCCGGTATGATACCGTAGATTTTCTTATCAATCCGTGTAAATCTTCCAGACAGACCTTCTGCAGGAGTTGCAATAAGAGAGAAGTTCAGACCGTATTTCTCTGTAGCTTCATCACAGATTTCACGCATATGCCTACGATTTTCAGACCAAGCTTCTGCGCTTCTTCACTTTCTCCGTGATGTTCTCCGATCAGCGCCTTTAAACATTCCGCCAGACCGATGAAACCAATCGTCAGCGTTCCCTGCTTGATGATTTCCTCCAGCGTATCCTCCAGCTCAGATTCTCACTGCCGATCCAGACACCCTGTCCCATCAGGAATGGGAAGTTTTTCACTTTCTTTCTTCCCTGAATTTCCAGACGCTCCAGCAGCTGCTGAATAACGATTTCCATCTTTTCATCCAGCTCATTAAAGAAAGCACCTCATTGAAATCACCATTTACAGCAACTCCGTGCTTGATTCCAAGACGCGGCAGGTTGATGGAGGTAAAGGAGTTGTTTCCTCTTCCTGTCGCAATTTCCGGACCGTTGATATTTCCCATAACGCGGGTACGGCATCCCATATAGGTTGTTTCTGTTTCCGGATGTCCTTCCTTGTAATACTGCTTGTTGAACGGAGCATCCATAAAGCTGAAATTCGGAAACAGACGTTTGCGGATACACGCATTGCCAGCTTAAACAGGTCGTAGTTAGGATCCTCAGGATTATAGTTAATGCCTTCCTTAACCTTGAAAATCAGAATCGGGAAAATCGGTGTTTCTCCGTTCCCTAAACCTGCTTCCTGTGCCAGCATCAGATTTTCACTGATCAGTCTACCCTCCGGTGTCATATCCGTACCGAAGTTTATACTGGAAAACGGTACCTGTGCACCGGCACGTGAATGCATGGTGTTCAGATTATGTACAAAGGCTTCCATTGCCTGATAGGTTTTTCTTCTTGTGGCAACGTTTGCTTCTTTATAAGCGAATTTATTGATCAGCTCGATTTGTTCCTCACCAAGACCGAAGGTTTCCTTCAGCATGGCATTCAGGCTGTTCAGGAAGCTGTCGTCCATGATCATAGCTGCAGTTTTTCCTGTTTCCTTCTCCACTGCCTTGAACGGTTCTCTCACATCAGCATCCAGATTGATAAACAGCTCCAGCGCTTTGTTGAGATTACTGATATATTCCTTGCGGAAGGTTTTTGCGACACCCTTTGCCAGGTAGAAATCAAAGGCAGGTATACTCTGACCGCCATGCTGATCGTTCTGGTTACTCTGGATTGCGATTGCCGCAAGAGCTGCATAGCTGGTGATATCCTGCGGTTCACGCAAATGCCCGTGACCGGTTGAAAAACCGCCGTCAAACAGCTTTTCCAAATCAATCTGACAGCAGGTCAGCGTCCCCATATTCATAAAATCCATATCATGAATATGGATATCTCCGTTTTCATGAAGCGCCGCATGCTGCGGATTCATCAGCTGACTCATACAGAATTCCTTGGATACAGCACTTCCGTACTGCAGCATGGTACCCATTGCCGTATTTCCGTCAATATTGGCATTCTCACGCTTGATATCCGCATCGTTGCTGTCCGCAAACGTAATTTCCTCAATGGATTTCATCAGTCTTGTCTTCATGCTGCGGATTCTTGTACGTTCTGCACGATACAGGATATATGCTTCACTGGTTCTCGCATGACCGGTTTCAATCAATACCTTAATAACTGCATCCTGCACATTTTCCACGGTTGGTGTTGTGCCCTGGTATGTATTATTCAGAAGATTTACGACTTTCTCCGTCAGTATTTCCGCTGTTTCATAATCTGCTTTGCTGCCTTCCTCCTGTGCTACTCTGCTTGCTGCCAGGAAAATAGCTCTTGTGATTTTTTCCGGAGAGAAATGTATTTCACGTCCGTCCCTTTTCTTAATGCTAGTGATCATAGAATCCTCCTTAACCTAGAACAATGACAATAGAAAATACACGCGGCATTTACGTGTATTCAGATTGTTTATATTGTAGATGAACCTTCATCTCTATTTGCTCTGACACTTATTATACCTCAATTTCAGTGTTTGTGGGACTGTAAATGCTTTTTTTTATTTACATGAAAAAGTGTAAGCATTTTTCCTGATATTTTTCTTCCATTTACGTGAGGTTTAATAAAAAATATCCATGAAATGTCATCCACAGATATTTTTATTCTATATGAATATGTATGGTATGTATTTTATAACGAGCACCCCTTGTTTTGAGTCTGTACCTGCTGCCTCCCTGACATCGTTTTAAAACAGCTGTGTTTATTATCATAGTTTCTAGTGATTCAGCTTGATACAGACACTATCCATCCTCGTTTTGGCTTTTGCTGTAAGGCAGAGAGAACCAGAAGGTACTTCCTACTCCTTCTTCACTAAGTACGCCGTATTCAGCCTTATGAAGCTCCAGAACAGCTTTAACAATGCTCAGACCCAGACCGCTGCAACCCGGGAGCGCACATGCGTCTTATCCACCTTGTAATACCGTTCCCAGATATACGCAAGCTTATCCTTTTCGATACCCGGACCATGATCGATTATTTCGATACGAACCCTTCCCTGTTCAAGCAGCTGCTTCACGATGACCTGATGATCCTCTCCGCTGTAGTTGATGGCATTGTTAATCAGATTATAGATAACCTGATCAAGCTTGATTACATCTCCCTGAATTATGACATCTTCTCTATATTCAAAGCGAATATCATACTCATCCTGCTTTAAAAGGGTTTCATAGCGTTCGATGATGCTGCGGATTTCATCCGTCAGATTCATGGAAACCGCATGCAGCTCCTGTACACCTGCCTGCAGCTTGGATAGATCCAGCATATCGTTCACCAGATTGGTCAGACGTTTTGTCTCATCAATGATAATCTGTACATTCTCCGGTGTGTTCTCACCGGGGATATCCCGCATAACCTCCCCGTATCCGCTGATCATTGTCAGCGGTGTTCGCAGGTCATGGCTCATATTCGCAATCAGCTCACGCCGCAGATTCTCCACCTTCCTCAGCTCTCTGGAAGCATAGTTCAGCGTATTGCTCAGCTCCTCAATTTCCAGATATCCCTTACCGCTGAAGGCAACATCATACTGACCGGTCGCAAGCGTTTTCGCTCCGTTGTTAATGGAGATGATGGGACGTGCAATCTTTCTTGAAAGATAAAAGGCCAGCATAAGCGCCACTACAGTCAATATTGCCGCAATGATGATAAACTGTGTCTTGATTGTTTCAATCGTAGCATTTACCGGTGTCAGCTGTGCATTGATCACACTGATTTTCATATGGGAATTGCTTCCTGTGACCACACTGATGTAGGTCATATTCTGCACACCCTTGGAAATTTTCATATTCTGTTTATTTCTGCCGTTGTCTCTGATATCCGATGTAAGCCGTGATGGAAATGCCTCCGGACGCGGTATCATAAGACCTTCCTTTGTCAAAGAGAAACGAAAGGATTCAAAGGGCACCTCCACCTTGGCAGTATCCTCAATCAGTCTGGAAGCTATTCCATCCTTCTGTGACAGGGCTTCCCCCTTCAGTTCATCAATAACATCTGCATGGGCAGCATAGCTGGCAGATTTGCTGAGCATACATTTGCCATCGCTTTCATTGCCCATAATCGGATCCTTGCTCGTATCCTCATCATAAACGATGACACAGAAATCCCCATTGCGGGAAATGTTTGAAATTTTTGTTTTATAGGATTCCATATCCAGTGAGCCATCCAGCTTCTGCGTAATGACTTCATTTACTTCACTGGCGGCCTTTTTTACGGAATTGGATTTGATAAACATATAAAATTTTTCCAGAAAAAATACCTGAAAAAACCATAGTACTGCAATGATAATGACAATAAAGAACACCAGTGTGACAAAAATCTTCCACTTGACGCTGATTGGTTTTCGCTCTTTTCTGTCGACGCCTGCCACCTGTTTATTTTCAGCTTCAAAACGATACCCTACTCCGCGCAGTGTAATAATCAGGCGGCTGTAATCCTGCAGACTTTTTCTCAGCAGCTTGATATGCGTATCCAGCGTTCTGTCATCCCCATAGAAATCATACCCCCATACATCATGAATCAGCTGTTCTCTTGTCAGTGCGATTCCTTCATTGCGTACCAGATAAAATAATAGAACATATTCCTTTGGCGACATTTCCACCTCTTTATCATCAATAAAGACCTTGCGTGCCGTAAAATCGATTTTCAAGCCTTCATAGGTATAGATATCCTTTTTTCTGGTGTTTACATCACCATGATATCGCTTTAATATGGCACTGACACGCATCATCAGCTCCTTAGGAGAAAACGGTTTTACCACATAATCATCAACACCGATTTCAAAGCCGTGGATTCTATCATATTCCTCTCCTCTTGCGGAGAGCATAATGACAGGAGTCTGCACATCCTTACGGATTTCCTTTACCGCAGAAAAGCCGTCCAGATTCGGCATCATGATATCCATAATGATTAGATCATATTCCGCCTGCTTACACTTTTCGATGGCATCCATTCCATCCACTGCTTCCTCAATTTCATGTCCCTCAAATTCACCATACTTACGAATCATGCTTCTGATACGTTCCTCATCGTCCACAACCAGCAGTTTGCTCATGTTATCACCTCTATCTGTATTATAACTTGAATGCCATACCCTTATGTGATGATTTCATGAATATTCAGGGAAAATACCAGTAGGTAAGCTTTTCATCTGTAATCATCCCTGCTTTTTTCTGAAGCCGGATACTGGCAGTATTATCCTTTACAATTTCACCATAGGGCAGTCTGCCGCGCTCCAGCTGTTTGCCAATCATCACCTGCTCCAGAGCCACAGCTAATCCTTTTCTCCGCCATTTGGATGAACCTCCAGAATTCCGATACTTTCCTGCTCATGTACCCCGATAAATCCGCATAGCTCACCCTTGTAAAATGCACCATACATACCATCCTGCAGACATTCACCGATATACTGTTCATTTGCCAGAGATTCCATTGAATGCCTGTATAATGCAATGATTTTCTGTGTATGTGATGCATCCAGCCTATTTATTACAAAGCCTTCCGGCAGGGCTACTGCAGGGGGTACATCCTCAACATATACACAGTGAACACACTCCAGCTCGCTTTCCAGCTTTCGCATGGATTTCAGCCAGGGATCCGTATAGGTGTCATGGGCAACCAGTATGCCAAACTGCTTTGGAAGGTGCTCCACGATTTCTTTCCCTGCCTGATTATCTGCCGCAGCACTGTATAAAATCTTTGAAATTCTTCCCTGTAAAAGCAGGGCTGTCTCTGTTTCATATAAAACTAACCCGCCTGCATTTCTGCACTGCAGCATATCCGCATACAGACAGGTTCCTTTGTTAAATTCATGCTCTTCTCCTTTTAAAAAAGGATTAACTCCTGTTCCATACAGAAATCAATCCTTATTAACAGCTCAATAACGTAGTTCAAACAATTGATTCACTTACGTTCAGGTATTTTAACATAATCCGTGGTACTGCTTATATATTTCATTTTTACTGAGGCCGCGCTCTCTTGCGACACGCTTGATTGCTTCATTGGTAGTCAATCCTTCTTTAATATAGGTATTGATCTGTTCATGAACAAGCGGCATTGCGGAATCTTCTCCCGGATCCTTGGTTTCTCTGGAGCCCTCCATAACAATTACCATTTCACCCTTAAGCTCCTCCGCAATTTCCAGAATTTCTTCGATAGTTCCTCTCAGAAACTCCTCATGCTTTTTTGTAAGCTCACGAGCCAGACAGATATTGCGGTTGCCCAGTACCTCAAGACAGGAAGCAAGCATTTTTTTTACACGGTGCGGTGCTTCATAAAAGACCATGGTAAACGGATAGTATTTTAATTCATACAATTCACGAATCCGTTCCTTTTCACCGGATTTCAAAAATCCGTAAAACAGAAAATGTCTGGTGTCCATGCCACTGGATACCAGGGCATTCAGCATCGCATTGCTTCCGGATATTGGAACGACATTAAAGCCCTCCTCGATTACCTTCTGTGTTACAACACAGCCCGGATCGCTGATCAAAGGATAGCCGGCATCACTCACAAGCGCGATATCCTGTCCCTGACGCAGCAGCTCCAAAAGACCGTTTGCACTTTGAGCCTCATTGTGCTGGTGATGGGAAATCAGTCGGGTATGAATACCGAAATGCGTTAACAGCTTCAGTGTGTTTCTGGTATCCTCTGCCGCAATTACATCGACAGACTCCAGCACTTTCAATGCTCTTGGTGTCATTTCCTGCAGATTTCCGATTGGCGTTGCCACCACATACAGGGTTGCTTTTTCATTTTCAAAGCTCTTCTGACGATTCATTTTGTTCACCTACCGATCGGAGAAATCTATATCCGGCCACAATTCCTTAAAGGAAAGAAACTGTACATCCTCTTTATTTTCAATCTTTACCTGCTGAAGCAGTACATTCATATTGGTAATTCGATACCGGCTTCCCTTGTATTCAATCTGGGAATTCATTTTCGGCAGACCCTCACGCAGCCGCTTATACTGACTGTCTTCAAATTTCAGACAGCACATCAGCTTGCCGCACTGTCCGCTCAGCTTTTGAATATTCAATGCCAGCAGCTGATTCTTTGCCATATTGATAGATACGACATCAAAGTCATTCATAAATCTGGAACAGCAAGTTTCCATACCGCAGGTTCCCAGACCACCAATGATTTTTGATTTGTTACGGGGACCAATCTGACGAAGCTCAATGCGGCATTTAAAAATACTTGCCAGCTCCTTGAGAAGCTCACGGAAATCCACACGCTCATCCGCAACATAAACAAAGATGATTTTACTGCAATCCAGCGTATACTCCGCTTCAATCAGATTCATATCCAATCCAAGCTTACGGATACATTCCGCACATATCTCCATAGCCTTACCGGCCTTTTCAATATTTTCCTGTGCCTGCTTTAAATCACGCTCTGTTGCTTTGCGTGTGATTGGCTTGATCTCCATTCCGTTGGACAAAAAGGTTTCTGTTTCCTTAACGATTTTTCCAAGCTCCAGACCACGAATCGTTTCAACCACCACATCATCACCCACCCGGTACTCATCCACATCGGTACCGAAGGTATAGATTTTTTTGAATCCTTAAAGGATACAAACGCGATGTATTTATAAACTCTGCCTTCCGGCTTGCGTTCATTGTGGTTTGCCTTCTTGTGCTCCGGCTTTTGTGCAGGCCTTTGTTCCTGCTTCATTTCCTTCTTTACTTCCTGTCGTGGTTCCTTCGCTTCCGACTTCATATTGGGTTTTCCATCATGCTTGGGATGATGCTTCATATCCCGTTTCTGTTCAAAGCCTCTGTCATGATGCTTCTTTTTATCCTGCTTCGGATTCGGATTTCCTTTTGAAATCCCGTTCCTGTCTTCCGACTGATTCATTCTGTCACCTCTTTCATTCTGTACAGCATCTGATCAACGAGCAGCTGCAGGTTGACCGAACGCAGTAATGTATCCTTCGTCTGCATGAGAATCTGCAGAATTGCTGCCATATCCATGTTTTTCTTCTGATATTCCTTCAGCATATTCTGATACCATGTATCCGATTGCCGACGACTGCCACGCAGACAGTCACGGAAGAATATAGTAAGCATATCAAGCAGATAGAGCATTGCCTGCTTTCCGTGCTTTTTCTGTTTTGAAGGAAAGCCTTCCAACTGCAGAAACAGCAAAGCATCATATGGTGAGGAAAGATAACGCTCCAGCATTCCCTTCATTAAAAAGCGGGCATGCTGATAATCCTCACTTTCCGAAGCTCCAGAATTTCCGATTTCTGGCGGATCATGCTGCTGAGCAGATAGCATCCAGCGCCTCCAGATCCTCCTGTACCGCCGCATGGCACTGTGATGCGCTCAACGGGGTAAAGGGGATATTCTGACAGCGGGATATGATGGTAGGAAGAACTCTGTCCAGCTGTTCCACAATCAGTATTGCAATCATATCACTTCCCGGTTCCTCCAGAAATTTCAACAGGGAGTTTAATGCATCCGGTGTCGCATTTTCCGCATGATCCAGCACATATATTTTCTTTCCGGTTTTTTCAAGGCCGGTTTTTGCGAATGCATGCTGCAGCTTCAGAATATCGTCCTTCTTAATGGAAACACTTGTTCCATCCAGATATATCATATCGGCATATTCGTTGTGTGCAATACGCTCACACGTATCACATACCTCACAGGCGAAGCCTGATTCCCTGCAAACCAGACTCTGGGCCAGCAGATATGCTGTTTCTTTTTTAGGCGTACCGCTGGGACCGCTGAACATATAGGCATGCGCAAGACGGTTATGCTCCAGAGCATTTCGCAGAGTGTGATATACCACCGGCTGCTGTTCTCTCAGAATATCTTTAAACATGGTTTTTTATAATCTCCATAAGACAGGCTACTGTATTGTTCAAAACTGTATCCACATCAGGATTGGCATCCACAATATGCATACGTTCCTTAAATTTGTCTTTGATCAGCTCATAGCCCTGTGCAACCAGCTTATGGAACTCCATACTTTCATTGTCCAGTCGATCCTTATTGCCACGGCTTGTGACGCGGGACAGTCCTGTTTCAAAATCAACAGAAAGAAATACCGTAGCATCCGGCAGATGCCCTTCAATTGCGAACTGATTGATAGCAAAGACCTCCTCAACACCGATACCTCTGGCAATTCCCTGATAAACCAGAGAGCTGTCCACGAAGCGGTCGCAGAGAACGATTTTTCCTTCCTTCAGCGCAGGCAGTACCTTTTCTATAAGATGCTGGCGGCGGCTGGCGGCATACAGCAATGCCTCACAGCGTTCATCCATTGCCGTATTGGCCGGGTCCAGTATGATGCTGCGAATCTGTTCCGCAATATCTATGCCTCCCGGTTCTCTTGTATATAGTACAGGATACCCCATCTCTTTCAGCTTTTCATATGCAAGCTTACTGATGGTTGTTTTCCCGCTTCCGTCATTTCCTTCAAATGTGATAAACAATCCCTTGTTCATAGCCTGACACTCCTTTAACTAGACCCTATCATTATAGCATAATCAGCTATTGCACTACAAAGAGATTTCTCATGCTATTTACAGCATTGTGTACTGATAAGCTGCAGAATATGTTTTCAGGCATAATTATGAATTCATACTGAGGAGTAAGCTTTGAATTTTCCATCATAAGGAAAGCCTCACAGCTTTTCTATTAAGTTCTTTGCTCTGGTCTTATCTGTACTGGTTCCGATGAATGATTACTGGATACAATACACATGGATAATAAAAATACACGCATAGGCTTTTATGTTGACAGTCACAGTACAAACTTAAGAATGCATAAAAAATATGATAAGATTGCTCCTGCATTCTCTTTTTTCTTTATCGATCAAAATTTTCGTATAAAACACCAGTCCCTGCATAAGATAGTGTTAGGGAACTTCATTCATTCCCTTCAACATACAGGCAGCATACCTGCCAGATGGACAGAGTCAATAGATTCTGTCTTTTCTGTTCTCTGATGTTCGCCTCTTCCTAATGTCTTTTGCCATTTCATATATTGAATTTTTCTTTGCAGTAAACATTCACTGCCTATCCTATACAAAATAACTGTAAAATAAAGGATTACTGCAACGCGTATAAGCATAACATTTTGGGATTCAATATCTAATTTCTTCTTCATTTTCCGCATATGAAACAGATTCTTTTCTATCTATACAAAATAGTGCTATAATATGATACAGGTGATGCAAAATGGATAAAAAGAAACTTCAGGAAATACAGAAACATCTTCCGGATCATGTTACACTGATTGCAGTAAGTAAAACACATACGAAAGAAGAAATTGATGAAGCCTATGCCTGCGGATGTCGGGTGTTTGGTGAAAATAAGGTACAGGAATTAAAAGAAAAATATGATGATCGCTATCAATGGCATATGATTGGTCATTTACAGCGCAATAAAGTAAAGGATGTTGTTCCTCTCGCTGATATGATCCAAAGTCTCGACAGTCTGCGTCTGGCTGAGGAAATAGAAAAGCAGTGTGCGAAAATCGATAAAATTATGCCGGTACTGATTGAAGTAAATATATCAAGAGAAGCAAACAAGACTGGTGTGTATATGGAAGAATGTCCTGCCTTTGTAAAACAGTGCATGCAGTATAAACACCTGGATGTTCAGGGACTAATGTGTGTTGGTCCACTGGATGCGGACCGTGACCGTATTGAGGAATGCTTTGAAAGGATGAATATCCTCTTTCACAAGCTGCAAAGTGAATATGGAAGTGAGCAGATCCGCTATCTGTCCATGGGGATGAGTGATGATTATCCGATTGCTTTGAAGCATGGTTCGAATATGATTCGCCTGGGTACTGTGATTTTCGGTAAGCGAAATTATTCTATATAAGCATATCATTTTCATAAAGCCTGTTGATTCTAATACTGATTGATCTCACGTAACCAGTAAAACAAATACTCCTGCGCATAAGTAAAACAATTATAATAAAAACCAGAGAACATTCATTATGAATAAGCTCTGGTTTTTTCGTAAACACAAAGTAACAGATTATGAAGCATACTGCATCGCTTTAAGTGCTTTCCTGCTCTTTCTTTGCCGCATATAATTTCAGCGTGCATTTTATTAAAAACAGGAGTTCAAACAGCATAATACCGGAAATCAAAGAATATACAACAAGAAACCATGGATCTCTGTCAAACATTTGCAAAGCCTTCCACAGACCGGGAACTATGATAATAGAAAATATGATTGCACAAAACAAGGTAAGAAATACACTTCGCTTATAAATAGACTCACAATATTCCCGCCGCGTTTCACGATCACTGAAATCTCCGAATTGTTTTCTTCCCCATTCTCTTTCTGCGAAAATAATAGAAGGAATTAAACATCATGACATATTCCCAGCCGCAATCCTGAAACAGCTGTATATAAGCATTCAGATCCTCTACTTCATCACGATAATCCAGTTGATAAATCCAGTTTTCCGGTATGCATTTCTCAAAGACATACCCCCTGAAAACCGTATAGCTTTTCAGCTTCCAGCCCTTTTGATGCATTTCTTCCAGAAACTTCTGTTCTTCGCCATATTCCGCAAGTGAGAAGAATCTAAAGATTCTCTTTGTTTCCATGATAGCATCCTCCTTTACTGTTGATATATAAGCGGTTAATACGGGCCAGCTCCAGCTGCAGTACCGTACTGCCAAGCTCTGTAATTTGATAATATTTTCTTTTTTCTTCCTCTCTTGTAAACCTGATCAGCTGATCCTTTTCCATTTTTGAAAGAGTTCCATACAAGGTTCCTGCACTTATAATGATTTCGTTATCTGTAATTTTTTTCACATATTGAATTACATGATAACCATGGCGTTCCTCCTGCAGGGAAAACAGAATATAAAAACCGGTTTCTGTCATCGGCACATAAACACGTCTTATTTTTCATCCATAGATAACCTCCACTACATTGTATCTCTATATATCGAACCTCTATATATACTATATCGCAGTGCTATCTATATGTCAATAGAAACTGACTCTGCTGTCTCAAAGGCTGCTGCATGCTTCATTCCTTTTATTCATTTATAGATACAATCAGTGATCATAAGGCTTTTCTATAACAACAAGAAATTAAGCGAACATAATAAAAAGAATCAAATATCATAAACTGATAAATTTGATTCCTTATATGTTATATATTTACTATGACACAAAGTACCCTGCATCCTTAACAGCTGTTCCTCTTCTCATCTGCTATGGATTGCACTACTTGCAAAGCTTCTTTGGCATTACAATAATATTGTCAGCTAATTTTTCCGTTCTGCTGTACCCATATTTTTCATATACCCAGTATGGATTGAATCCATCCCTCCATTCATAAATACCGATACCTTCGAGGTATTTCCGATGGAAGAGCGGATATACCTTTTCCAGGTTCTCCATCAGAGCATCCAGCATTTCAACCCGAGGAACACCATATCCAACCTCGTAGCAGCCTATTGTCAAATAGCTGTCGCTATTCCCTGCTGTTCCTGTCATATAGCCATATTTTTGTAAAATCTCTCTTGGCATTACCTCCAGTAAGCAATTACCCTATCATCCAAAACTGCAAAAATTCCAGCAATATCTTCCTTTTGCCATACCTCTGAAAACACCTTGGATTTTAATGATATACAGCTTTGATGATATTGCTCAGAGGGATTACCAAAGGGATAATTGGTAAGACACATCGACATTTCTCTGAGATAATTTTGTTTTGTGATAGGTATGAATGAAATTTCATCCTTATGTAAACAATTTTTAAACTGCTCTGCTGTCAAACCATTCCACTTTGAGAATACAGGTTCTTCATCCTCTGCATTTCTTTCAATCTGCAGGGCTGCATACAGCTGTTGCTTATGCAACGGTACCGTGTCTATTTTTCGACCACGATCGTATACATCGATAAAGCAATTTTCACATTTTCGCAATTTTTTTATCCGATGGCAGCTGATGATACGGAATTAAATTGATTTGTATGTCTGTGCCCTCCAGCCAGATCCGAAGCTTTTCAATCATTGCAGCTGTAGCTTCACACATCGGTGAATAGACAACATCTATTTGTCTCATAATATCCTTTCCAAATAAAGTCTGTTAGCAATAAGACGTTATTTTCCTGTCCAGGCCTTTAAGGCTTCCTTTACACTTCTAGTCATTTCCTTACTGAAGGAGGCTCCCGTTTTTCTCGCATAGAACTGCTGTGCATAGTTTTTCGCTGCGTATTTATTCTGTGTCAGAAATTCCTTTTCCGCACGCTCGGCAAACATTTGCTCATATTCCTCTTTTTGCAGCTGCCGATAGGAATCCTCAAATACCACAAACCTTCTATCAAAGCGTTTTCTAAACACCTTTTTGTGCTCTTGTTTATAATGTCCGTAGCATAGCATTGCGATGGGGAAGGTCTCATCGGGAAGCTGAAGCAGTTCCTTTACCGTTTCATAATTTTCCAGTATATCACCAATATAACAGGAACCGATTCCCATAGATTCCGCAGCTATGACACTGTTTTGCGCTGCAGCCATCGCATCCTCCACCGCAAGCATTAAATCCCCCTCCGCAGGTGATGTAAATGATAATCCGTGCTTTTCCGCATACCTCTTTACGCCGTTCATGCGATAATAATCAAACCAGCGGTGATGATCTGCGACAAATACAATAACAAGCGGGGCATCCTGTATAAACATCTGATAGTCACAAAGCTTACTTAGCTTCTTTTTCTTTTCCTGATCACGGATGATGATCATGGAATACAGCATCTGATTTCCAGCAGTAGGGGCAAGAAGAGCACTCTCGATAATGGCGTTTTCTTCTTCCTCACGCAGCGGTTTCGCAGCGTAGGTACGCAGGGATGTACGGCTACGAATAACCTTCAGAGTTTCATTGTCCATGGTGTTCTCCTTTCTCAAGCAGTATGCGCATAGCATAGGAAGCAGCTGCAAGACCGGCAGCACTCGGAACAAACGGTGAGCTGGCAGGCGGCATTTTCTGCTTTCTGGTAACACCGTTTTCATTTATGATTTTGGTTTGTACGCTGGGCTGTTCGCTGGAAAACACAACCGGAATCTTTCCTTTTATATGATGCTTCCGAATCAGATTTCGCATAATTTTCGCAACAGGGTCATAGCTTGTTTTCATAAGCTCACAGCAC
>ENA-OQCK01000371-OQCK01000371.1-human-gut-metagenome-genome-assembly--contig:-NODE-371-length-25396-cov-3.458071_pt1 | contig 25396 bp, 28 predicted proteins | sample MGYA00242498_ERZ504578 | MGnify/ENA primary metagenome ERZ504578 (study PRJEB26092, sample SAMD00036229) | human gut metagenome | host: Homo sapiens | study: EMG produced TPA metagenomics assembly of...
CCTCCCATGTCAGACGGCAGGCCGTTGCTCATTACCAAGGAGATGAGGTCGCAATAGTCGGCAGTGGTGGCATTGGGGAATATGTTGTCCAGAGAGCCGAAGACACCGTCCATCAAATCACTCAGCTTGTCGCTTCCCAGCCATTTGATAACTCCGGTCATCAGTGGCTGGAGGGCTGTGTAGTCTCCATTGGCAATGTTCTGGATGACTTGTGCGTCGGTGCCCATGTTGCCCAGAATATCCGTAATGGAGGCGGATTGTGTAGGGCGTACCACATTGTCCGCACTGTAGTAGAAACGGCCCTTTACTTTGTGTGAAGTACCTCTTTCAGGATTGGTGAAGTTGAAGAAAGGGTCAATGCGGAAGTTGTTGGACTCACGTCCCATATTAGTAAAGGGAGAGGGGCGGTAGCCTCGCCGGGCGAGCGCCAGATGAAGAAATCCCCGTACTTGTTGGAAAGGAAATCCACGTTGAAACCGTAGTTCATCAGTTTCATACCCATATCCGGCTGATAGTAGGTGAGGTTTCCGTTGATGTGGAAACGTTTGTTGTAACCTTGTTGGCGGTAGCTCGTCGGTAAAGAGATTCAGTCCGCCGCTGACGTCAAAGTTACCGATGCGGCGGGAGTGGGTGAGGTCGAAACTTCGTAGAGCGGATTGCGTACACCGCTGAAAAGGCTGTTGCGCAACAAGGCTTTACCGGATATTTGTCCTCTTTCCAGAAAGATTTGTCACTCCATTGGTAATCGCTGTTGTCGGGGTCGTCATAGATTCCTACATAGGCACTGAAACGGGTCTGAGGGGTCAGTCCCGGCCGTGCGGTGCGTATGTTGATGATGCCGTTCAGGGCCGACGAACCATAGAGCACGCTGGAGGCTCCTTTGATGACCTCTACCTGCTGCACATTTTCCAGAGGTACGCTGTTCCAGTTGATGACTCCGTTTTGGGGGCTGAGCACGCTCATCCCGTCTACCAGTACCAGGCTGCGGCACCTACGCTGTAAGTCCAGCCGCCACCGCCTCGAATGCTGGGTTGCTTGTCGATGATATCCACCCCCGGAATGGTCTGCAGTGTCGAGGTGATGTCTGTGGGAGCCTGGCGGGCAATGTCACTGGCCTTTATCAAATCCATGGAGACCGTCACATCGCTCAGCTTCTGTTCAAACCGTCCGGCCGAGACCACGACATCTTCCAGCAGGTTGGTGCTTTCCTTCATGTACACGTCTTTCTGCATAATGTCTCCTTTGCTGATGACGATGGGCATTGGCACATCCTCATATCCCACGTAGCTGAATACCAAATCTACACCTCCCGCCGGCAGGTGTACTTCGTATGCACCGTTTATGTCGGTCACTACGCCTTGCGTGTCTTTCAGCTTGTAGGTGACCGATGCCCCTGCAAGCGGTTCATTGGTCGTTGCATCATATACGTGCCCCTTCAATATCTGTGCAGATATGGAAAAGCTGAACAGTAACGCTGCGAATAGCGTTATTAGAATTCTTTTTTTCATAAGTCTGTCTTTTTGTGAATAGTTATATCAGAATGTTTGCAAAGTACGTGAGATATTATCAGATTATCAAGGTGTATTTTTATGAATAGATGCTACATATTTAAGATAAATTCGGGGAGTGAATTCAAAAAAGTGCTATATTTGCTTGCATGAAACTGGAAATATCAGATTGGAACATGATTCCTTATGCCGGGGCATGGAGCCGGCAGACGGAATGGTTTGACGCACTTGTACACGCCAAGCAGGCAGGAGAGTGCTATGTCAATCATATTGTGCTCTGCGAGCATCCCCATGTCTATACATTGGGGCGTAGCGGGAAAGAAAGGAATATGCTGCTGGGAGAAGAACAACTGCGCAGGATAGGGGCTACGCTCTATCATATTGACCGTGGTGGAGACATTACGTATCATGGTCCGGGACAGTTGGTCTGCTATCCTATTCTGAACCTTGACGACTTTTCTTTGGGGTTGAAGGAATATGTGCATCTGCTGGAAGAGGCGGTAATCCGTGTTTGTGCTTCGTTTGGCATCGCGGCCGGACGCCTGGAGAAGGCAACGGGCGTATGGCTGGAGGGCGATACTCCCCGTGCCCGTAAGATTTGTGCCATCGGCGTGCGCAGCAGCATTTTGTCACCATGCATGGATTGGCACTGAATGTGAATACCGATTTACGTTATTTCAGCTATATCAATCCCTGCGGATTCATAGACAAGGGTGTCACTTCTTTGCAGAAAGAGCTGGGACACGAGATGCCGATGGAGGAGGTGAAGGAGCGTCTTTGCAAGGAGCTGGTAAATCTTTTGTCATGAACTATCTGGCACATATATTCCTTTCCGGTTCGAACAGAAAAGTACAGTTGGGCAATTTTGTAGGCGATGCTGTAAAGGGAAGCTCCTATAAGAATTATCCGCCGGATATAGCCAAGGGTATTCAGCTTCACCGCGCTATTGACGACTATACCGACCGTCATCCGGCTGTCTGCGAGGTGGTACATAGGCTTCAACCTGAATTCGGACGCTATTCGGGGGTATTGCTGGATATTTATTTCGATTATTTGCTGGCTTCCCGTTTCGAGTCGTTCTCCGGAGTTTCCTTGAGGAGGTATACCCGGACTTTCTATCTTTCCCTCCTCATCAATTACCGCTATCTTCCGGTACGGTTCAAACGTTTCATCTGGCATTTTATCCTGACCGACCGTTTGCGGAAATACGCCACTCTGAACGGAATAAGAGAGTCTTTGAACATCATGGTGGAATATCATCATATTGATATATCCGTAGACAAGGCTATTCGTTACCTTGAAGAGCACGATGAGGAACTGTTTGCTGTGTTCCAGCCATTTTTTATTGAATTGCAGAGGTTTTGTGCTGAATACCGGCATGATTATAAGGTATAGTTTTAAGGACGAAGAAGAAATTCATATCGTGTCGGCAAGGAATTAATTTCCTGCCGGCACGATATTTGTTTTTGTATCACACGTTATTGATTTCCTGCATGACATGTTATTGATAGCTTGTGCCTGTGGAATCAGCTTCCCGTACTCCGCTTCTCTCTTGCCAGTACCGAGATGATGTACCTCTTGCTGTTCACCTTGCTCCAGTTCGTCCCATTGAATATTTTCCAGACGTAGTTTCCCAGCCTGCCGTAGTCCGATAACTTCAGAATCTTCCTGATTTCCTCCCGGTCGGTGATGTAGAGCTTTTCCAGATTCAGCATGAGGCATTCCAGGTTGTGCGTATTCCTGTTGTAGGCATATCCGGGAATGTCCAGATCAGGATTCCCCTGCGCTCCTCCGCTTTCCCCCGGGGGAGTAAGAGGGGGAAGTGCTTTACTTTCTTTTGCTTTGCTTTCTTCTACTTTGCTTTGTTTGGAATTGCATGCATTTTCGGGGAAAATGTCCGCATCCTGCGTACAATTTTCCCGTTTTTGCGTACAAGTCTTGTCCTTGTCCGGTTTATCTTCCTCCGTCTCTACCTGCAGATAGGGTAGGGTGGTGAGGTCCCTTTTTCTTCTTTTGGTGGCTTCCAGCCATATTTTCTGTATCTCGGTAGAGGTCAGTACCCCTTGCTCCTTATAGGTTTTGGGGTCGAAAAAGGCTTTCTCCACCAGGATGTCCACGATTCCCTGCATCTCCTGCTCGTTGATGTCCTTTCCCGCCTTGTTTGTGAACAGTGTGCATTGCTCCGCGTTCCATTTTAGGTAATATCCGTTTTCCTTGTGTATCTTGCACAGCAGTTTCATTACCGCCGCCGTTCCTTTCAGTCCGAACCTGGCTTCCACCAGTTCCACTGCTATCTCTTCGAATAGATTTACTTTGAGGGGGAAGTATAGCATTCCCCCGTACATCATGGCCATTATTTTTAGTGTTTAATGATTAGTGATTAATGGTTAATGGTTAGCATATGGGGCTCCATTCGAGGAAGTTCTCCAGCTGGAAAGTTTTCCATGCCTGCAGTTCCACATCCCAGAAGGCTATGGTGCTTGTCACTCTTGTGATGTCATAATCTCTTCTGAAGTCAGCCTTGTAGGCAGTAAGGTGGCTTTCGCCAGCCTGAATGTCCCGTCCTGCTTGTGGTAGGCTATGAGTGCGTGTCCGTATTGCATGTGGTCTATCAGGCTTTCTATCCGTCGGGCCATCCATGTGGCGCATGTTTCCGTGTAGTTCTTTTCCAGCATGATACGTATTTTCCATAGGTTTCTCAGTGCTTCGTGAAGTGAAGCGTTCTTTGTCGACTTTCTCATCTTGTTGTCTTTAAAATTAATAATTGTATTAGTTTGGCAGGAGGTACGCTTATATATAAAAAAGATGCCGCATTCGTTGAGAAAGCGGATCTATAGGCGGTGTGGCTTCATCCTTACCAAAGTGGCGGCAAAGATAAGTGGTTTATTCCTTAAGTTGTTTATATTTAATTATTGACAATAAGTTTCGTGGTTTCTGCCCTTTTTTGTTTTATTCCCTATATTTCTCCTGCTACCTTCATTTCCCGCCACACTTCACCGAACTCTTGTATTATAGTGTTTTCTGACAGTCTTTTATAGTCTGGCGTTCTGAAGTCGAAATGTGAGTATGCCATTGTGCCAATGCCTTGTTGCTTGTCGGCTTTTCTTCTATAAAGTATCTTGATTTTTTCCATAGGATGATGTCTTTAATGACTTCTTTCCTATATTGTGGCAGTATTCCTATAACCTCCCCGCTTGAGGGACGTCCTACTCCTGCTTTAGGAGCTGATATGCCGTGCTTTACATCCGTTTTAAGGGTGTCTCTTTTTGTTTTTTTTCCTTACTTTGGAGTGTCTCTTTTGCCTTCATTTTCTAATGTTTTTGGGTTAATAATTAAAATTACTGTAGTTTGTAAAATAAATGCAAAGGTATATCAAGTTTTTTGTTTTTGTGGAGTAAGGATGGAGATAAAAAGCTGGGTTTTATCTTTATGATGGGTTAATGCGTTGATATATAAATGGAAATGACTTTGATTTGGAAGTGTTTTTTAAACGTTCGTTTAATGGACGTCAAATTTCAGGAAATGAAATAGGGAATGAGTTAATAAAAGGGAATGGAAATTTTAAATATTAAATAAGATACTTAATATACTGAATTACTGTAGATTAAACTGATATACGATGGGTTTTCCAAAATATTTTTATTAAACATTTTGAGGATATAAAAAACAGTCTTATCTTTGCGTCCATTAAACGAACGTTTAAAAAACGCTTTTTGTTTGTAATCCGTTCGTTTATAGTCTCTTACCAGAAGGTAATGACGAACTGCAAAAAAACTGTTGGCAAGAAGGGCACAATGCTTGCTGTATTTTACATAAGGTGCTCGCAAATGATTGGATACCAGGTATATACCGAGGGTTCAAAGCCCTAGAGGAACACTCTTTTGTGAACAAAACAACGAAAATGGAAACGGATAACGAGGTTGAAGTCTGGCATGCCATGCGTGCCACATACCGCAGAGAGCTTGATGCGGTGCATCTTCTCGAGAAGGAGAACCTCGGCTGTTTTGTCCCCATGCAATATAAGGTAAGTATCCGTAAGGGTAAGAAAGTCCGTACTTTGGTTCCCGTCATCCGTAATCTGGTTTTTGTCCATGCACGTCCTTCCGACGTACAGCGTGTTAAGTCTCAAATTACTTATTTGCAATATATAACCGATACTCGCAGTGGTCAGAAGATAATTATTCCCGACCATGAGATGCAGCGCTTCGTCGCCGTTGCCGGAACCTATAACGACCATTTGCTTTATTTCCAGCCCGAAGAGTTGAATCTGTCGAAAGGAACTAGAGTCCGTATTACGGGTGGTGACTTTGCAGGTCAGGAGGGTATTTTTCTGAAAGTAAAGGGTGCACGTGACCGTCGTGTGGTTATAGAGATACAAGGTGTCATTGCTGTTGCCATGGCTACCATCCATCCGGACCTTATAGAAGTGATCGGCTGAATTATAATTCATAATTTACAACTCATAGTTTACAATTCATAATTCAAAAAATGTCCTCCTCCCTTTTCGAAGAAGCAATTAATCTCCAGCGTGCTGCGCACGAACTGATGTATTTAGGTATGGACGGTAGTCCTATCTATAGTGATGACCTTTCCCGCCGCAACGGTGAGGTTTACCGCTTGACTGCGGCTTTGTATGGTTCCAGTGCTCGAGGTACTACTACGGAAGAACAGGCAAACGTCTGTCTTGCTCTCTTGATGGGTTATAACGCATCGTTCATTGACCATGGCGAGAAGCAGGATCACCTCCAGGAGATATTAAACCGTTGTTGGAATCTCCTTGATACCCTTCCCGCTTCGCTGTTGAAACTCCGTCTGCTTACTGCCTGTTATGGAGAAGTGTTCGATGAGCTCCTGGTCGACGAAGCCCGGAAGATTATTTCTTCCTGGGACTCCGCATCGCTCACTGCCGAACAGCAGGAAGCTGTCGAGGAATTCCGGAATGTAGTTGACAATCCCTATCCGTGGGAATATCTTGAGGACTAAAACAGGTGAAAGTTTTCTCGCAAGGCAAAAAAAAAATGGAGTGGAGAATGTAAGAGACACGGGAAAAGTTAAAGACATATAGAGCTAAACATACAAGTGATATATTCATGTAATGAGTGAAAAGGATTCCACGCATTGTATTACGAAAAATAGCCTCCAGAGAAACGGATTATATGGCATTTCTGCCAATGAATATAGTAAAATAACTTATTATTTGATTAAAAATATAACTCAAAGTGGGTTATCCCCCCTTTAGTAGATGCCCAATATCTATTGAATATCCGGGAAGCGTGGTACTAACTCTTTCATTACTACGCGAAGTAATAAATATAAATCACCTTTGGTTCCACCTTCCCGGATTAGTTTGATTTTTCAGTGTGTGACATATAAGAATCTAACAAACATTAAATTATGCGTCGAATCTTATTTCTGATTTTATGTCTTTTTATTTTCTTCGGTTCTGCTATGCCCAGCGCATGTCCGACGAGCAAGTGGTTGAATATGTGAAACAAGCACAGGCAGCCGGAAAATCTCAGAAGCAGATGACTGCCGAACTGTTGCGCCGTGGTGTGACCCGCGAACAGGTGCTCCGCATCAAGGATAAATATGAGAACTCGGGTGTTGCTGTCCCGGGTTCCGAAGCTCCCTCACAGATGCGCAAGCGTTCGGTTGCTGTGGGAGAATCCTACGAGGCTGCCGAACTGGATGACCAGAAAGCGGTTGTTGATGAGAGACTTGAAAGCCAGTCCGCCCCTGAGGCTGCCGGCATACAGATTTTCGGTCATAATCTGTTCCAGAACCGTAATCTCTCCTTTGAACCTAGTGTGAATCTGGCTACTCCGGCAAATTATCGGCTGGGGCCCGGTGACGAGGTGATCATAGATATTTGGGGAGCTTCCGAGAATACCATCCGCCAGACCATCAGTCCCGAGGGTAGTATCCAGGTGAAAGATCTCGGTCCCGTTTATCTGAACGGCATGACTGTTAAAGAAGCCAACGCTTATCTGCAACGGGAACTGTCCAAGATCTATTCCGGTATCGGAGGGGGGGATCCCAATTCACAGATCCGTCTGACTTTAGGCGATATACGTACCATTCAGATTCATATTATGGGTGAGGTCACGGTGCCGGGTACTTATACACTTTCGGCCTTTTCTACGGTTTTCCATGCCTTGTACCGTGCCGGTGGTGTGAATAATATCGGTAGCTTGCGTGACATCCGTCTGGTTCGTAACGGAGAGACGATAGAGCATTTGGACGTCTATGAGTTCATCATGCAGGGCAAGATGAATGACGATGTCCGTCTGCAGGAGGGCGATGTGATTATCGTGAGTCCCTACCAGTCGTTGGTCGAGATAGTAGGTAAGGTGAAACGTCCCATGTATTATGAAATGAAGCCTGCCGAGACGGTTGCTTCCTTACTGAAGTATGCGGGTGGCTTTATGGGAGATGCCTATAAGAAGGCTGTACGCATCATCGTAAAAGCGGACGTGAACATCAAGTATATAATGTGGATGAGATGGACTATTCCGTATTCCGTTTAGACGACGGTGACTTAATGACGGTTGACGCCGTACTCGACCGTTTTGAGAACAAGGTTGAGGTCAGTGGTGCCGTCTATCGTCCGGGGCTTTATCAGTTGGACGGTGAGGTGAATACGGTGAAGCAGCTGATAAAGAAGGCTGAGGGACTCCGGGGAGATGCTTTCCTTGCCCGGGTCCTTCTGGACCGTGAGCGTGAAGATCTTACGCACGAAATGGTTGCCGTTGATCTGGAGGGTATTATGAACGGTACGGTTTCTGATATCCCCCTTCAGAAGAACGATCATCTGTATGTTCCCGGTATCCACGACCTGAAGGAGAGCGAGACGGTCTCCATTTATGGTGAGGTGCTCAATCCCGGTACTTTCCTATACTCCGACAACTTAACGATAGAGGATATGATTGTCCAGGCGGGAGGTCTTACTGAGGCTGCCGCCACTACCTGTGTGAGCGTGACGCGCCGCATCAAGGATCCCAAGAGTACTGCCTACAGCAGCAAGCTTGCGGAGACATTCACCTTTGACATCAAGGACGGTCTTCTGACGGGTGCCGGTAGTTTCTACCTGCAACCTTTCGATGTAGTCCAGGTTCGTCGCAGTCCTGCCTACCAAGTTCAGCGCATGGTGACGGTTGCGGGTGAGGTGCTTTTCAGCGGCAGCTATTCGTTGTTGAAAAAGAATGAACGTCTGAGTGATGTGATAGGTCGTGCAGGCGGAATTACTCCGGCGGCATATATAAAGGGGGGACGTTTGATTCGCAAGCGCAATGATGAGGAACGTCGGCGTGAGACGGATGTGCTTCGCATGGCACAGGGCGGTGAAGGTTCCGATAGCATTGCAGTGAACAAGCTTGCCATCTCTGAGACTTACGCAGTAGGCATCGATATGGAAAAGGCTCTGTTTAATCCGGGAAGTGACTATGATATTGTCCTGCGTGAGGGAGATATCGTTTATATTCCTGAATACGTCAATACGGTGAAGATCAGCGGTTCAGTGATGTATCCTAATACAGTAACCTGGGAGAAAGATGCCAAGCTGAAACATTATATCAATATGGCAGGTGGTTATGGCGAAAATGCGAAAAAGAAGAAAGCATACATCATTTATCTGAATGGTACGGTAGCCCGTGCTAAGAAGAGTGACAGTGATTTAATCCAGCCGGGTTGTGAGATTGTGGTTCCCACGAAGTCTGAGAGGAAGCGTCTCCAGCTTTCCGAGATTATGGGTATGAGCTCCATGACTGCGACGATTGCGGCGATGGTGGCTACGTTGACTAATGCTTTTAAATAAGAAACAAGTGGAAGATATAAAAAGAAAGGATGCTGATATGAATGACGGACAACAGAATAAACATCCACAGGAAGAGGAGATTGATTTGCTTGAGCTTGCTTTGAAGGTCTGGGCAGAGCGCAGGTGGATATTGAAGTGTTGCGGCTATGCAGTGATTGTGGGACTGGTGATTGCTTTTAGTATTCCCAAGGAATATACAGCAAGTGTAATGATTGCTCCGGAAGCTTCTGATAATAAGGGAGGAAGCCTTTCCTCACTGGCAAGTTTGGCAGGCATTAGTCTGAATACATCTTCTGGGTCTGATGCGATTTATCCTGATTTATATCCGGATATTGTGAGTTCCACTCCTTTTGTGACAGGGTTGTTTGATGTCCCTATCCGGGATATGGATGGGGAGATAAACACCACACTTTATGATTATATGGACGAATACCAGCGTGTGCCATGGTGGTCGTATATCATATCTGCCCCATTCAAGGCTTTAGGCTGGATTGTTTCTCTGTTTAAGGAATCAGAAGAAGAGGTGGAAAAATTAGATCCTTTTCAGCTGACAAAAGAGCAGACTGATATTGTGAAAGCACTGAGTGATCATATAGGTGTTTCGGTAGATAAAAAGACCGGGGTTACTACAATTTCTGTCACGATGCAGGATCCCCGTATTTCAGCATGTCTGACAGATACTGTTGTAAATAGGTTGCAGTCTTACATTATTGATTATCGTACTAATAAAGCCCGTAAGGATTTTCATTTTCAAGAAAAGCTTTTTGAACGTAAGAAGAAAGAATATGAGATGGCGCAGGAGAATTATGCCAAGTTTGCCGATGCCAACAAAAATATCATCCTCCAGAGTTATCGTGCCGAACAAGTGCGTCTAGAAAATGAGATGAATCTTGCTTATCAAGTCTATACATCCGTTGCACAGCAATTGCAGATAGCAGAGGCAAAGGTGCAGGAGATAACCCCTGTTTATACAATTGTTGAGCCTGCTACTATTCCTGTAAAGGCGTCAAAACCGAGTAAGGCTATGATTCTGATAGGAGTCATTTTTCTGACAGGGATGGGATGTATTGGCTGGATTCTTATGGGAAAGGATTTGTTGTATAGCATGAGGAAGAAAAATATTCCGAAGGTTTAAGGTGATAATTCTGTCTATTGCATGCAGGGATCTTTGAGAGATAAGACCGCCCGTGGAGTAGGGTGGAGTTTTATTGACAACATAGCCAACTCGCATAACCTTTCTGGTAGGGCTTGTCTTGGCACGTTTATTGACACCGGAAGAGTATGGGGTTATGGCATGATTGCTATTTTTATAGCGGTGTCCGATTCGATTATAGACAGTGGCTTTTCCAATGCGTTGATACGTAAGGTGGATATTGAACGTATTGATTATAATACTGTCTTCTATTTTAATCTTATAGTTAGTATTTCACTCTATATTCTTTTATTTTTTGTTTCTCCTGCTATTAGCGCTTTTTTCAGAGAGCCTGTTTTGGTTGATGTTATGAGGGTCATAGGTTTTGTGCTGATTGTAAATGCATTGGCTATTATTCCCCGTACCATATTTATTCGGAATATAAACTTTAAGACACAAACTAAAGTTTCTTTGATAGCTTCCATCAGTAGTGGTGTTGTCGGCATAGGGATGGCTTTATCTGGAATGGGAGTCTGGAGTTTGGTTGGACAGCAATTGTCCCGTCAGCTGTTGAATACGGTTTTTTTGTGGGGGTATTGTAAGTGGAAGCCTGTTTTTGAGTTTTCTGCCAAGAGTTTCAAGGAAATGTTTGGTTTTGGTTCCAAACTACTTGTTTCCGGATTGTTGGATACTATTTATAAGGATATTTATTATTTGGTCATAGGTCGTTTCTTTACTTCATTTGTATTGGGGCAATATACCCGGGCCAAACAATTTAATACTATATTTTCTAGTAATCTGACCACTGTTGTCCAACGGGTCAGCTATCCTGTGCTTAGTTCCATTCAAAATGAGCCGGAGCGTTTGTGCGGAGCTTATAGGAAAGTCATAAAATCAACGATGTTGGTGACGTTTGCATGTATGCTTGGATTAGCAGCGATGGCAAAGCCGTTAATTATAATTCTTATAGGAGAGAAGTGGCTACCTGCTGCTGGCTATTTGCAGATTATTTGCTTTTCGGGCATGCTTTATCCGCTTCATGCCATCAATCTGAATATCCTGAAAGTCAAAGGGCGTTCGGATTTATTCTTGAAATTGGAAATAATAAAAAAGATTCTTGCCATAGGTCCTATTGCATTGGGGGTATTTGGGGGGGATAGAATGTATGTTGTGGGGTAGTGTACTTAATTCTTTTGTTGCTTATTTCTTGAATAGTTATTATTCTGCCGATTTGATAAACTATCCTACTGTGAAACAGATAAAGGACATACTACCTACATTTTGTGTATCTATAGCTGTGGCTGCTGCCATGTGGGGATTGTCTTTTTTTAGATTGTCCGTTTACCTGCTTCTTCCTTTACAATTACTGTTAGGAGTTTCTCTTGCTTATCTGGTTTATGAAAGGACTGCTCTTCCGGAATATCTTGAATTAAGACAAGTGACTCTTTCTCTCTTAAAGCGGAAATCATATACTTAAATAAAAATGGAAAATAAAGTTATTACAGTAACTTCTCCGTTACTTCCTTCCTTGGAAGATTTTATACCTTATTTGGAAGATATTTGGAATCGTAAGTGGTTGACAAATAATGGGTATTATCATAAAGAACTGGAAAAAGCCTTGTGTGAGTATTTGAAAGTACCTTATGTCAGTCTTTTTACAAATGGTACATTACCTTTGATATGTGCATTGCAGGCATTGCGCATTACCGGTGAAGTAATTACTACTCCTTATAGTTTTGTGGCTACTACACATTCCTTGTGGTGGAACGGCATCAAGCCTGTGTTTGTGGATATCGACCCTGTCACTTGTAATATTGATCCGGATAAAATAGAGGCTGCCATTACTCCAAAAACTACGGCTATAATGCCTGTCCATGTTTATGGTAAGCCTTGTGATACGTCACGTATTCAAGAAATAGCTGACAAATATGGATTGAAAGTAATTTATGATGCTGCCCATGCCTTCGGAGTAGAAGTGAACGGTAAGTCTATTTTGGAGGCCGGTGATATGTCCACTTTAAGTTTTCACGCAACAAAAGTTTATAATACCATTGAAGGTGGTGCTTTGATATGCAAAGATGAAAAAACGAAAAGGCGTATCGACTATTTGAAGAATTTTGGTTTTGCAGATGAAACTACGATTGTGGCTCCTGGCATAAATGGCAAGATGGATGAAGTGCGCAGTGCCTATGGTTTGCTAAATCTGAAGCAGGTGGATGCAGCTATTGAATCTCGCCATCGGACAGCTGTAAAATACCGTGAAGCATTACGTGGTGTGGAGGGTATCAGTTTTATGGAGGATATGCCTGGCGTACGTCATAACTATTCCTATTTTCCGATTTTTATTGATGCGGAAAATATGGAATGACACGTGATGAACTCTATTTCAAGATGAAAGGACAGAATGTGTTGGGACGTCGTTATTTCTATCCTTTGATTAGTGAATTTTCTGCTTATCGCGGACTGGAATCTGCTCAACCCGAAAATTTACCGGTTGCCTCTAAAGTAGCCGATAGTGTGATTTGCTTGCCGATGTATCATAATCTGAATGATTCAGATATCCAAAGAACTTTAGAGTTAATTGTGAGGTAAAAAATGAAACAGAAGAAACTCATGCTTTTAGGAGGTATTCGTTACCTTCTTCCCGTGATAGATGCAGCTCATAAACAAGGCTATTATGTGATTACAGCGGATTATTTGCCCGATAATATTGCACATAGATATAGTGATGAATACGTAAATGTGAGTATTGTTGATAAAGAGGCAGTATTGAAGGTTGCGTGTGAGAAAGAAATAGATGGTATTATGTCGTTTGGTGTTGATCCTGGAGTTGTGGCGGCTTCTTATGTGCAGAACAAAATGTCTCTTCCTTCTTTTGGTCCGTACGAATCTGTAGAGATTCTTCAGAATAAAGATAAGTTCAGAGAGTTTTTAGCTATTCATGGATTTAATGTACCTTGGAGTTTGGCTTTTTCCTCTTTAGAGGATGCTTTGTCGGATCTTGCTATATTTTCTTACCCTCTTATAGTAAAGCCTACAGATTCAGCAGGTTCTAAGGGGGTGACTCGTGTAGATAAAGAAAAGAATTTGAAAGAAGCTTTATTGCATGCTTTTGCCCATTCAATCAAGAATAAAATCATTGTAGAACAGTTTATAGAGAAAGAAGGTTGTTCTTCGGACAGCGATTGTTTTTCAATAAACGGAGAACTTAAGTTTGTCTCATTTTCTGCCCAGCGTTTTGATGAGTATGCGGCAAGTACATTCGTTCCAGCTGCATACTCATGGCCTTCTACTATGACTATACAGCAAGAGTCAGAACTTAGTTTTGAACTACAACGATTGCTTAAACTTTTGAATATGAATACTTCTGTGTATAATATAGAAACACGGATTGGTGTGGATGGCAAGCCTTATATTATGGAAGTTTCTCCACGTGGAGGAGGTAATCGGCTTTCAGAAATGATTCGTTATGCTACAGGAGTGGATCTTATTACTGCTGCTGTGTGTGCCTCAGTAGGAGATACTATTGGAGAAATAAAGCAAAAACTTACCAAGGATATTGGGCAGAAATTGTACTTCATGCTGATAATGCAGGGCGTTTTATGGGGCTTGAAATATCAAAGAGCTTTTCGGCAGAAATTGTTGAAGAAGATTTGTGGGTAGAGGTCGGGGATGAAGTAGAGAGCTTTGAAGGAGCGAACAATGCTATAGGAATGTTGATTTTGAAATTTGATTCTTTGAAAGAATTGGAACATGCTTTGGCTACACAACGTCAATGGTTGAAGGTGAATGTGAGATAATGGAAGCAATAGGGGGATACTTTGAGTTGGAATTACATAAAGGAGAGGAGTATCATAAAGATGCTATTTCACTGAATACAGCTCGTAACTGTTTTGAATATATATTATTAGCTCGTAATTACAAAAAAGTTTATATACCTTATTATACATGTGAAGTGATGTTGCAACCTTTGGAGAAACATCATATTTCTTACGAGTTTTATTCTATAAATGAGTTGTTGGAACCTATTGGTATAACAAAACTACTTCCGGAAGAAGCATTTCTTTATACCAACTATTTTGGATTAAAGCAGAGTTGTGTGGAAAAGTTGGTTACCATTTATGGGACACAACTGATTGTTGATAATGCACAAGCATTTTTTGCTTCTCGTATAGATGGTATAGACACTTTTTATTCTCCTCGAAAATTCTTAGGAGTATCTGACGGAGGATATTTATACACAGACTGTTGCTTAAACCGAGATATTACTTATCATTATTCTTATATGCGGATGCAGCATTTGTTACAACGGATTGATGAAGGAGCTGAGCAGGGTTATATTTCTTTTAGATATAATGATGATGCTCTTGATTATATTCCAATTTCTAAAATGTCACGATTGACTTGTAACATTTTATGTGGAATAGATTATGAACATATAAAGAAGAAACGAATAGATAATTTCAATATTCTTCATGAGGCTCTATTAAGGAACAATTTACTGAATATAGATTCTTTGGACTTGTTTGAATGTCCTATGGTTTATCCTTATTATGTGGATGATAAAACATTACGTAAAAAATTAATAGATAACAGAATATATATAGCTACATATTGGCCGAATGTTTTGAAATGGTGTTCGGAAGATATGTTGGAATATGAATTGACTAATAATATAATAGCATTGCCTATAGATCAAAGATATGGAAGAGAGGAAATGGATTATATAATAAAACTTTTAGCTTGATGGGAAATAGTATTTTTTGAGGGGGTTTGAGATAGAAGATGCTCTTCTTATCAATAAGTGGAGAAATGATTTTGAAATCCAGAAATTAGTTTCCACTTCGTTTAAATATGTTTCATTGGAAATTGAAAAGGAGTGGGTTAAATCAAAAATGATGGATAACCGAAAAGATATTTATTTAGCTATTTGTTTGAATGACGATAGCCGGAAGATGGTAGGATATGTCTCGGTCAATAATATAGATTATCTCAACCGTACAGCCGTGGGTGGGGGGATAGTAATAGACCCTCTTTATCAAGATGGTATCATTAGGTATGAGGTAGGAATGCTTATCCGAGAATTGGTGTTTAATCATCTTAATATCAATCGCTACGAAGGTAAATGTTTATCAGAACATATTGCTTCAAGAGTAATTATGGAAGCTAGTGGATATAAGTTGGAAGGAATATATCGTGAAGCCATCTATAAGGATGGGAAGTACCATGATCAGTGTGTATATTCTCTTTTGAGGGCAGACTATGAGGAATGGATGGAGCGTGGCGATTATTCATTGTCCGTATTGCCAAGAAGGTGAGACATTTAAGGAATAGTTATGCTGCGAGTAGGCTGTAAAACGATATTATTTATTTTTGTCTTGTTGGAATGTGCATTTTCTGGTGTAGCTTCTGATAATGAGAATCATTCATCTCTTGAGGCTCAGATAGAGGCCATTTTTAACAAGATGAAAATGACAGGTCTGGGAATTGCGGTTGTCAAAGGAGATTCTATTGTTTATGTTCATTCTTGGGGATATAAAGAAGTACCAACAGTTAACAATCAAGGAATACTTTTGAAGAATGATGACCTATTTCGTATTGCTTCTGTATCAAAAACCTTTGTGGCTACCACCATATTGCAACTTGTAGAAGAAGGTGTTTTGAACTTGGATGATGATGTTCAGAAATTTCTCAAATTCCCTTTGCGAAATCCTTCCTATAGAGATAAGCCCATAACTGTAAGGATGTTGCTTACTCACACATCAAGCATTAATGATTCACAACGTTGGTGGTCGCTTGACATAATCAATCCTATTATTTCTGACAACTATGCTAAGTGCTTTTCTGAAACTAAACCTGGTATGGAGTACAAATATTGCAATTACAATTATTTGCTACTCGGTGCGGTGATAGAGGGGGCTACTGGAAATAGATTTGACACTGAGATTGATAGTAGAATAATGAAGCCGCTTGATATTCAAGGTGGTTTTAATTGCAATTTGTTAGATTCAACCAAGTTTGTTAGGCTCTATCGTTATAATAAGGAATCGGGGGCGTTTAGAGAGGACGATGAAGCCTATCGTCCTTATAGATATCAAATTCAGACTCATTATACATTAGGTAAATCTATAGGGTTGGTTTATCCCGATTCTGGTATGAAAATAACTACTACAGATTTGGCCAAGTATATGATGATGCACATGAAAGGTGGTACTCTTAGGCAGGCTACCATACTGTCATTAAGAAGTGAAATGATGATGCGTGAGAATTATGTAGGAAAGAACAATTACGGTTTTGCATTTCGGCAGTATCGTGGTTTAGTTCCCAATACAACATTGTACGGACAGACTGGGGGCGGATTTGGACTGAAAAGTGCAATGATATTCGACCTAAGCATCAAATGGGCTTTGTCATTATATGCAGCGGTAGTGCATCAGAATATATTGATGGGTATAACGATATACATAAGCCGTTAATCAAACTACTATACAATTATTTTTCTGAGAATGACTGAATTCCTGTACGAAAGTAAAGTAGCTATTACAAAGCCAAAATTTGACATCTTTGTGTTGGCTTTTGCCGTGCTGTTGCTGATGTTCAAGTCTCAACGTATTCTGTGGGTAAGACCAATACCCGAGATTATTATTGTTGTTTTTGGCATAGCTGTTTTTTTGTTTCACTTAAGATTGTATGTCAATCATTTAGATATACATATATTAGTGTATTTCATAGTATGGCTTTGCTTCTTTTCTTGTTCGCATATGAAACTTTGTGCGTATCCGACTTGAATCCGATAGCTATCCTAGCTTCTATGTCAACGCTGTTTTGTACCGAAATACTGATACTTATTCCTGTTCAGTTCAAAAGGCAGATACTAAACTTTGTCATAAAGGTGATTCAGTTTTGTGTAGGTATTTCATTGGTCGGTTGGATATTGTTCTTGTTGAAGTTTCCATTGCCTCATTATACGGATGCTTCAGACCCATATTACTATCACACTATCTATTATTTATTCAATCTGAATGGTGATCCAGACCTACAACTTGTACCCCGCCTTTGCCGGATTTTTTTTAGAACCAGGACATTTGGGCACGATGTGTGTGTTCTTACTTTGTATAAACCGCTTTCGTTTGCGTGAATTTGGAAATAAAATCTTGCTGGCAGGGGTGTTGTTCTCTTTGTCACTTGCAGCGTATGGTTTGTTGGTCGGGGCAGTGATAATATATTTCATCCAAATGAGAAAAATTATTTGGATTATTGTATTTGGAAGTCTTTTTGCTACAGTTGGTATAATATCTTATTTCTACAATAATGGAGATAACGTACTTTATCAGATGATTTTCCATCGTATAGAGTTTGAAGATGGTGAGATGGTGGGTAATAATAGAACATCCATGTACTTCGATGCGGAATTTGACAAATACCTATCTAGTAGTAAAGTGTGGACGGGTATGGGAAGAGACGCATTTGGTAGTGAGAAAAATGCCAATCAAAACATTACGATTGGATGTGCTGGTTACAAACGATATTTCTTTATCCGAGGGGTATTGGGTACAGTGTTGTTACTGCTGTTTCTGGTGGCTTATTATTGGAATTATCGCTCTATTTGGACTTTGGGCTTCTTGATAGTATTCATCGTAGGTAACTTAATCCGTGATTATCCTTTGAAACCAATATGGCTCTACCTTTTTATATTGAGTTTACCCATTTTGAAGTTAGAAAACAAATAAATTATGTCGGCTTTACATATAGGTTTTGACCATAACTTTATAGAACATTCAAGGCGTGTGTTTGAGGAGTATTATCCCAATACGAATACTTTCGTTATCCTAAAGAAAACAGGCGCATTGAGAATAATCAAACATCCAGAGAATTTTGTTATATTGAATCTTTATGATGAACGAAACTTTGGGAAACTTTGGAAGCTATGCGTTGACAATGATATTGATAAGATAGTGTTTCATGGGTGTTCGATTAAGTTTGCATCAATCTTGAAATTCCTCCAGACGAAAAGAAAGTTTACTGTGTACTGGCTGTTCTGGGGATATGAACTTTATCAGACGTTGGGGTATGAAAAGAACTATAAATTATTGGATGAACCTTTTTCGCCTTTTAAAATATCTTCTTATTATGTGCCCAATGCATGTAGTAAGCTCATTCGTAAGTTGTGTAGACGTTATTTGCCGTCAGTAGTGATGGAAATGCTTCCTCATATAGATTATTTCTGTTTTTGGTTTAAGGATGATTATGATTTGTTGAAGAAATACTTTAATGTTCCTATAAAGTATAAGTTATTTGCTTACTCAGCCAGTAAGCGAGGAGAAGCACCACCTTATCTTTTTGACCTGAAAGATAGGCAGACTGCAACAATAATGGTAAACCATCAGGCTTCAGCTTTCGGTAATCATAAAACTGTATTTCGTAGGCTTAAAGAGCTTAATTGCACCAAGCAATACGATGTGATAGTACCATTATCTTATGGTAGTAGTTGGGTGAAACGGGGTGTCGTTAAGATGGGTGATAAGTTGTTTGGAAATTCATTTTCTCCGATAACTACTTATTTACCGAAGGAAGAGTATTTCAGATTACTTGAAAAAGTGGATGTTGCCATCTTCGGACAGCGACGTCAAGAGGCATCAGGTAATATTATCCAGCTATTGAGAAATGGCGTGAAAGTTTTTTTGCGAAATGATAATATGTTGCTTAATTACTACAGAGCAAGGGGCTATATAATTTTCTCATTCGAAGATGATTTGATAGATGAGTATTCATTGCGGTCTTTGTCTATTTTAGAGAAAGAACACAATAGGCAGTGTTATATGGATACTCGGCTCTACTATGATGATTTTATGCCCACATTTTTTGATTGATATAATGAAGAATTTAGTAATAATCGGTGCTGGTGGTATGGGACGCACCATTTTTGACGTAGCTCGTGAGAGTATAGGTTATGGCATAGAGTATACTATCAAGGGATTCATAGACGACAACTTATCTGCACTGGATGGTTTTGAGGATTATCCTCCTATGTTGGGGACAATATCCCATTATTTGCCCGAAGTGGATGATGTCTTTACGTTCTCTATTGGTGGCGAATCAAGAAGGGTTTGTATTGAGTACTTGATGGAACGGAATGCCAAGTTTATCAATATCGTTCACAGTACAGCTCGAATAGGGTCAAATGTTCGCATGGGCGAAGGTAATGTGATAGGTGCTTTTACCTCTTTGGGAGCTGATTGTAGCATAGGTAGTTACAACATGATTCAATCGTACACAGTGATAGGGCATGATGCTAAGATTGGTGATTTTAACAGAATAGATACTCATGTTACTTGTGTCGGAGGAATTCAAATAGGAAACGAGACAACAATTCATACTTCTGCGGTCATTAATCATAAAGTGATAGTCGAAGATAATGTCCATGTAGGTGCATGTAGTTTTGTTATTAGAAGAGTTAAAGCTGGTACAACCGTATTCGGTAATCCTGCTAAGAAATTAGTTTAAATATATATAGTTATGGAAATCAAAGATTTTATTGAAAATTTTGCGGAACAGTTTGATGATACAACAGTTGAAATGTTGGGTGCTGGAACTAAGTTTAGAGAACTGGATGAATGGTCTTCATTAATTGCTTTGTCAGTCATTGCAATGGTGGATGAGGTTTATGGGATAACCATAAATGGTGAGGATATTCGTAGTTCTCAAACTATCAGTGATTTGTTTAACAGAATAATGGATAAAAAGTAGATGTATAATCCTTTCTCTTTGAGAGGCAAGACAATACTTGTAACAGGTGCTTCATCTGGTATTGGACGTGCTACTGCTATAGAATGTTCAAGATTGGGGGCTGCGTTGGTTTTAACCGGTCGAAATGAGAAAGCCTTACAAGAAACCAAGGAACAATTGGCAGATTTAGGCAATGGTCATTCTATTCTTGTTGCTGATTTGACGAATGAAGAAGCTTGTGAAGATTTGGTTTCTCGGCTTCCTTTGTTGGACGGGTTTGTCAGTAATGCCGGAATAGGAAAGATGCTTCCTTTACAATTTTATTCTTTGGAGGTATTAGATGAGGTGTTTCGGATAAATTGTTTTTCTCCAATGCTTTTATTAAAACTGTTGGTGAAGAGAAAGAGGCTTAAAAATAATTCTTCTGTGGTGTTTACTGCTTCAATTTCTGGTTACAATAATGTTGCTCCAGCTAATGGTATTTATGGAACTTCTAAAAGTGCATTGAGTGCTTATATGAAATATGCAGCTTTAGAGTTGGCTGGAAAGGGGATTCGATGTAATGCTGTACATCCTGGAAGAATAAATACCCCTTTGATATCCAATCGGATGTTGACAGAAGAAGATGTAGCCAAAGATGTAGAACAATATCCTTTGAAACGTTACGGAGAACCAAGTGAGGTGGCTTATGCCATCATCTATTTGTTGTCGGATGCCGCATCATGGGTTACCGGAACTAATCTGGTAATCGATGGTGGCGTAGCCTGAAATGATTGATATGGAAAGATTTTTAGAGAATAAGGTATGTATCATTACCGGTGCTGCACAAGGCATTGGTAAATCGATAGCCGAACGTTTTGCTTCGATGGTGCTTTGGTTTATGCCTGTGACCGTGTAGAGGGAGTTATGGATGAATGGGCGAAAGCTTGTTCGGAGAAATACGGCACACGTGTGTGTCCTTTGTATTTTGACGTGACTGATGCTGTGGCTGTAAAATCAGCCTTTATGTCTGTATTCAAGCAGGAAAGACGGATTGATGTATTGGTGAACAATGCGGGTGTTGTGTTCAACAAGAAGATCGGCATGATACTTCGTCCGGAGACCGAGCTTATGTTTAGGGTGAATGTCATAGCTGTGATAGAAATGGTACAGCTGGTTTCCCGGCTGATGGCCAGAGGACATGGCGGCTCCATTGTGAATATAGCTTCGGTGACAGCTGTACTCGGCTCTCCCGGCCAGTCTGCCTATTCAGCAACCAAGGGGGCGATCATAGCTTTCACCAAGTCTGCTGCCAAGGAACTGGCATCTCAAGGAATCCGTGTGAATGCGGTGGCTCCGGGCATTGTAAAGACGGAGCGTTTTTCCGAACTTTACGAAGAGAGCGGTGAGAAAATTGACAACCGTATCCAGAGAATCGCATTGGGTCGTTTGGGGACTCCCTTGGACGTGGCCAATGCCTGTGCCTTTCTGGCATCAGACCGTTCATCCTATATATCGGGACAGATATTGGGGGTTGACGGTTGCGCTTCCATTTAAGATAAAAATAAGATGATATTAAGTTTGAACGAGCGACCACAAGAGGCGGTTGCCACAATAGATGCTTCGGGGGCTGTCTTGAAGTACGGGGAGTTGTCGGCATTTTCGGAGAAAATCGGTGCTTTACTTCCTCAGCGTTCCCTGTTGTTCTTGTTGACAGAAAATAATGTTGGTGGGATAGCATGGAGTATCGGTAGCATTAATTCCGGTAATGTCCCCTTGATATTGAATGCTCATATTGAGGAAGGGCTTTTTCATAATTTGTTTGAGATTTACCGTCCTCCTTATGTGTGTGTACCATCATCGATGGCAGACACACTGCAATATGAGTCTGTGTATGAGTATTATGGCTATACTTTACTATGTACCGGAATGGAACCATGTAGGGTACATGATGACTTGTCCCATCTGCTGCCGACTTCCGGCTCTACGGGAAGTCCCAAATTGGTTCGTCATAAATATGAGAATATAGAGGCGGCAGCCTGAATATCTCCACTTTCTTTGGACTGACCTCCGCTGACCGTCCATTGCTGGTGCTGCCATTGTATTATACAATGGGGCTGTCCGTAGTATTTAGCCACCTATATGTGGGTGCCACTATATTGATAACCCACCAAAGCATGACGGACAAGGCTTTCTGGAGTTTCATGAAGGAACAGCGGGCCACCAGTTTTACAGGAGTGCCCTACAGCTTTGAAATTTTGAATCTGATGCGTTTCTTCCGTATGGATTTGCCTGATTTGTCTTTGCTTACTCAGGGTGGCGGTAAGATGCCTCGCCAGCTGAATCTGAAGTTTGCTGAATATTGCCGTGATACTGGCAAACGCTGGATAGCTACTTACGGCCAGTCTGAAGGTACTGCCCGCATGGCCTATCTTCCTGCTGAATATGCAATATCCAAGTGCGGAAGTATAGGCTGGGCAGTTCCCAATGCGGAACTGTCTTGATAGATAGTGACGGAAATGTGATAGAAGGTTCTCACACGGAAGGTGAAATGTGCTATCGTGGCAGGAATGTGACAATGGGATATGCCTGCAGTCGGGAAGATTTGCTGCTGGGCGATGAACGTAATGGCTTTATGCGTACCGGTGACTTGGCTTACAGGGATGAGGACGGTTGTTATTACATTGTGGGGCGTATGGGACGTTTTTTGAAGCTGTTTGGCATGCGCATCGGTCTGGATGAGTGCGAGCAGATAATCAAAGGGAAATATCCGATAGAGTGTGCTTGTGTGGGTACAGACGATAAGATGACCGTCTATTTGACCGATGAAAAACATGCGGTGGCTGTAAAGGAGATACTGGTTGAAAAGACCAAACTGGTAGCCTCGGCTTTTGAGGTAAAAGTGATTGCTGACATACCTAAGAATGAGGCGGGAAAAATATTGTATAGTAAGTTGAATTCATAAAAAAGATAGGAACGATGACGAATATTGAAAAGTATAATGACGCTTTTGTAGAAGTGTTTGGGGTGGATAGTGCAGTGTTGAACGATAGTTTTTCAAAAGACAGTGTGGAATCCTGGGATTCTGTTCACCAACTGAATATAATCGCATTGCTGGAAGAGTCCTTTGACGTAATGTTTGACCCAGAGGATATCATGGAATTTACTTCCTATGGAAAGGGACGTGAGATATTGAAAAAATACGAAGTTGAACTTTAAGGGTCAAGATAATGGCAAGATGGGAAATTAAGAATGTCGGCATGAAGGGAGTGGCTATGACCGTTCCGGAGAATGTGGTAAAAACTTCCGAACTGGGACTTCTTTCCCAAGAGGAAGCTGATGTATTCGATAATACAGTCGGTATAAAAGAAAGGCATATCGCTCCGGACACAATGTGCGCCTCGGATATGTGCCAGGCTGCTGCCGAGAAACTGCTTGAAGAGCTGGGTTGGGAGAAGGACAGTATTGATGTATTGTTGTTTGAGTCTGTTACGGGTGATTATCGTACTCCTCCTACTTCCTGCATATTGCAAGACAGGCTTGGCTTGTCGGAAAATTGTTTCTGTATGGATATTCCAATGGGTTGTTGTGGGTGTATGTATGCCATAACAGTTGCCGGTAACCTGTTGACGGCAGGTAATGTAAAGCGTGCCTTGTTGCTTGTAGGTGATACGGCTTTGCGGATGGGGTCCATGAAAGACAAAAGCCGTATACCTTTATTCGGTGACTGCGGTACAGCCATAGCTTTGGAATATGATGAGACTGCCAATGATATTGTAGTTGATTTTCATACCTACGGTAAGGGACATGAAGCTTTGATGACCCCTCACGGTGGTTTTCGCCATCCGGCTACACCTGCTTCCTTTGAATATGAAGATTTTGGCAATGGTATTGTGCGTGCTCCTATTCATACATTGATAAATGGAATGAATGTCTTTTCTTTCGCTATATCCCGTCCTCCTAGATCCGTCGAAACCTTTTTAGACGATTATAAAATTAATCGTGAAACGGATATAGACTATTTCTTGATTCACCAGGCGAACAAGATGATTGTGGATCGTATTGTGAAGAAGTTGAAGTTGCCCAAAGAGAAGGTTCCTTATAACCTGGAGGAGTTTGGAAACTTGGGTGGAGCTTCCATTCCTTCATTAATGGTGAGCCGCTTGCGTGAACGGTTGATGCAGGAAGAGACTACCTTGTTGATGTCCTCTTTTGGGCTTGGATTAAGCTGGGGGACAATGTGGATGAAGACGAAACCTATGGTGATACCTAAAATGCAGATTCTAAAATGGGAAAGGAGAAATTATTTTATAGACAAAGAATAAGTAGATTAGTTAGTTTGACTTACTTATAAGAATTTATATTATTAAATTGGAAATTACTAAACATTATTATGTCGATTTTTAAAGATAAAGTCTTATTAATCACTGGCGGTACCGGTTCCTTCGGTAATGCCGTATTACGTCGTTTTCTTGATTCAGACATCAAGGAAATCCGCATCTTTAGTCGTGACGAGAAAAAGCAGGATGACATGCGTCATCACCTGCAAAATCCCAAGGTAAAGTTCTACATAGGTAATGTGCGTGACCGTCAGTCTGTGGACGGTGCAATGATGGGAGTGGATTATGTGTTTTCTGCCGCTGCTTTGAAGCAGGTTCCCAGCTGCGAGTTCTTTCCGTTGCAGGCTGTGCAGACCAATGTGATCGGTACGGATAATGTACTGGAATCCGCCATAGCGCATGGTGTAAAGAATGTGGTGGTGCTTTCTACCGACAAGGCCGCCTATCCCATCAATGCCATGGGTATCAGCAAGGCCATGATGGAGAAGGTGGCAATAGCCAAGGGCCGTGCGCTGGGTGAGGAAGCCGGTACAACCATCTGCTGTACCCGTTACGGCAATGTGATGGCAAGCCGCGGTTCTGTAATACCGTTGTGGGTGGAGCAGATAAAGAACGGCAGGCCCATTACGGTAACAGACCCCAACATGACCCGCTTCATGATGACGCTGGACGATGCCGTGGATCTGGTAATCTATGCGTTTGAGCACGGGCATAACGGTGACCTATTCGTACAGAAGGCTCCTGCCGCCACCTTGGATGTACTGGCGCGGGCTTGAAGGAAACATACGCGCAGGTTGATCCGAAATACGGTGAGACGGAGGTGAAGACCATCGGCACGCGCCACGGCGAGAAACTGTATGAGACACTGGTAACCCGCGAAGAGATGGCAAAGGCTGTC
>ENA-OQCK01000372-OQCK01000372.1-human-gut-metagenome-genome-assembly--contig:-NODE-372-length-25372-cov-3.737691_pt1 | contig 25372 bp, 25 predicted proteins | sample MGYA00242498_ERZ504578 | MGnify/ENA primary metagenome ERZ504578 (study PRJEB26092, sample SAMD00036229) | human gut metagenome | host: Homo sapiens | study: EMG produced TPA metagenomics assembly of...
CGATTGTATCCTGATTGCACAGTTTACACTTCCTCTTTCGGTAAGGAGGCTTTAGGTTCGGATAAACTTAATTTTCCCGTTATCACAATGATCCTGTAATATGGATGGGAGATAATGTGACGGTTTTACATGAGAATGATAAGTGGAAATATTTCCGGGAATTTTCGTGGAAGTGTTTGAAACTCCCGGACATGATAAAAGCTGCCTTACTTATAAAGTCGAGAACAATGTTTTCTCGGGTGATTCATATATCCCGGGTGTTAAGTCATTGCCTCATTCCCCAATAGCGATAGAAGATGCACGGATCTCGAAAGAACGTATCATGGAATTAACAAAGGATTGCAGTCTGTATCCCGGTCATGGAAACATTTATGAGTAAATTATTCCGATATCTGGAAAGGATTTATAAAGCCGTTTCCTTTCTTTTTATTCCCCACTATGTGAGGAATCCGAAGTCTGATCATTAAATAATCACATATATATTTATGGATAAAACTATTTATCTCTGCCTTGCCCATATGAGCGAGGAGGGTATTGAACAGAAATATGTAAAAGAAGCCTTCGATACGAACTGGGTGGTTCCTCTCGGTCCTAACGTGAATGCTTTTGAAGAGGATTTGAAACGTTTTGTAGGCGAAGGCAAGGAAGTGGTGGCACTTTCGGCCGGTACGGCGGCAGTACATTTGGCTCTGTTGGCTTGCGGAGTGGGACAGGGTGACGAAGTGATTGTACAAAGCTTCACATTCTGTGCGTCTTCGCATCCGGTCACTTATCTGGGGGCTGTTCCGGTATTTGTGGATTCTGAGAAAGAAACTTGGAACATGTCTCCGGAACTGTTGGAAGAAGCCATCAAAGACCGCATTGCCAAGACTGGCAAAAAGCCAAAAGCTATTGTTCCTGTGGCATTGTACGGCATGCCCTATGACTGTACACGTATCATGGAGATAGCCGATAGGTATGCTATTCCAGTGGTGGAAGATGCTGCTGAAGGTTTTGGCTCCCGTTTTAAGGGACAGGTACTGGGGACGTTCGGCAAGTTCGGGGTGCTGAGCTTTAACGGTAACAAGATGATTACTACCAGTGGCGGTGGTGCGTTGATTTGTAAAGATGCCGAAAGCAAGAATCAAATCATGTGGTATGCCACGCAGGCTCGTGAGGCTTATCCTTATTACCAGCATGAGGCGATAGGGTATAACTATCGCATGAGTAATATATGTGCAGGTATTGGTCGTGGTCAAATGACCGTTGCCGATAAGCATATTGCACATCACCGACATGTGCAGGCTCTCTATAAGGAACTGCTTAAGGATGTGGAGGGGGTATTGCTGCATGAAGCTCCTTCGGCTGATTATGACTCTAATTTCTGGCTTTGTACAATCACTCTGGATTCTTCACTTCGCATCAAAGGGCAGGAAAATGCTTATAAGGATGTTGTCAGGACTGCCGTAGGTGGTGCTGCAGGTGTGATTCATGCCGTAGATTGTGCTACAACAGATTGCCAGCCCAACGAGAATGTGGAGGCTTTGCGTGCTTTTATGCTTGGCAAAAAAATAGAGGCACGCCCGGTTTGGAAACCGATGCACAAGCAGCCGGTCTATAAGGATGCTCCGGCTTATATCAATGGGGTATCCGAAGCTATTTTTAAAATCGGTATGTGCCTTCCTGCCGGGCCGTGGGTGACTGATGAAGATGTATATTATATTGTGGAGTGTATAAAAGAGGCCATAGTAAAATAATAGATGAAAATACAGCTTTTTTAACTACGACCTTGACAACGCTATCGGTTGCCAATACGTTTGTCAATGCGGATTTCATCTATACCGTTGTCTGTTCCGTTCTAGTCTTCTGCTTCTTCAATTTCTGCAAGCGTGCCAAATATTCACCGCCTGATGCTTCATGAGAATATTGGACTACCGCATCGCAAACATCTTATCAGATTATGGCGAATGAGCTGAAGATTCCCCATGTCATAGTATCTTCGACCTATATGGCAGTACAGGCAATCATCATCGTAGGATATCTTGATTAAGTTGGCTTGCCTAATCTGTTAGATTGTAAATCAATACTTTATAAACTTATCTCAGAAAACAGCTTCAGCGAGGCTGTTTTCTTTGTTTGCAGGCAAATATATCCTCACCTTTGCATTGTTGATCAACAAAACGAGATTAAAAACCATGTTGAATTAAAAATGTAAAAAGGAGAAAGAAGTATGCCTTTATTTTATTATGCAAGACAGTCGTCTCTGGCGACAAAAGAGGGTGCCAAACTTTGGCATCTGAGTTTGAAGAAAGTGGGAAGAGCCGTGGATGCACAACAGCTGGCTGAGGTGATTGCCGAGAAGTCTTCATTGACTCCGGGTGATGTACATAATGTAATCCGTAACCTGATGACGGTAATGAGGAGCCAGTTGCTGAACAGCCGTACGGTGCGTCTGGATGGCTTGGGCACATTCACCATGAAGGCCCGTACGCGAGGTAAGGGAGTGGTCAAATCTGAAGACGTGAATCCCAATCAGGTGACCGCTTTGCGCTGCCAGTTTACTCCGGAATACACGCGCCCGGCTGCTATCGGCACTACGCGTGCCCTGCTCCAGGGTGTGGAGTTTGAGAAATGGACGGGAGTGGTGACTGACGGTAAGGATGATGCCGGTGATGGTGGTAATTCCGGTGGCGGTTCCGACGGTGACCAGGGAGAGAACCCGTTAGGATAAGATGTATTTACTAATTTTGAAAGATTAAGACTATGAAAAAGAACGTTTGGGACAAAATTTTGAAGGTAGTGATAGCTGTTGCTTCCGCCATATTGGGAGCTTTAGGCGCCAATGCAATGAATGTATAAATTGTGGATTCATGTAGTAATATTAGGGGAAAGGCGGTGAAGGAAAAGCACTTCATCGCCTTTTTGTTATTTTCTTCATTTATAATTCCCTGCCAACCAAAAAATCTTATTACCTTTGCAGGTCACTTTTGGAAACAATAAAAATGTAATGATATGAATATCTCTTATAATTGGTTGAAAGAGTATGTCGATTTCGATTTGACACCGGATGAAGTTGCTGCGGCACTGACCTCCATCGGACTGGAAACGGGAAGTGTGGAAGAGGTGCAAACCATTAAAGGCGGACTGGAAGGACTGGTCATCGGCGAAGTGTTGACATGCGAAGCTCATCCTAACTCAGACCATATGCACGTCACTACGGTGAACCTGGGACAAGGTGAACCCGTGCAGATTGTATGCGGCGCTCCGAATGTAGCTGCCGGACAGAAAGTGGTAGTAGCCACGTTGGGTACAAAACTGTATGACGGTGACGAATGCTTTACCATCAAGAAATCAAAACTTCGTGGCGTGGAATCTGTCGGCATGATTTGTGCTGAGGATGAAATCGGTATCGGTACGGACCACGCAGGTATCATCGTACTGCCGGAGACTGCTGTTCCGGGTACGCTTGCCAAGGACTACTATAACATCAAGAGCGATTACGTGCTGGAAGTGGACATCACTCCCAACCGTGCCGATGCTTGCTCACATTATGGGGTGGCACGCGACTTGTATGCCTACTTGATACAGAAGGGTAAGCCGGCTACTTTGAAGAAACCTTCGGTAGACGCTTTTGCGGTAGAAAATCACGACTTGGATATTAAAGTAACTGTAGAGAACAGCGAGGCATGTCCCCGATATGCCGGCGTTACGGTGAAAGGGGTTACAGTGAAAGAAAGCCCCGAATGGTTGCAGAACAAGTTGCGTATTATCGGCCTGCGTCCTATCAATAATGTGGTGGATATTACCAACTATATCGTCCATGCTTTCGGCCAGCCGTTGCACTGCTTCGATGCAGATAAGATTAAAGCAGTGAGGTGATTGTAAAGACCATGCCGGAAGGTACTCCGTTTGTAACTCTTGATGGCGTGGAGCGTAAATTGAACGAACGCGACTTGATGATTTGCAACAAGGAAGAGGCGATGTGTATTGCCGGTGTATTCGGCGGTCTGGATTCCGGTTCTACGGAAACCACCAAGGATGTGTTCCTTGAAAGTGCTTACTTCCATCCCACATGGGTGCGCAAGACAGCCCGTCGTCATGGATTGAACACAGATGCTTCTTTCCGTTTTGAAAGAGGTATTGACCCGAATGCCACTATTTACTGCCTGAAGCTGGCTGCTTTGATGGTAAAGGAACTTGCCGGAGGTACCATTCTTCTGAAATAAAAGATGTGTGCGCCGCTCCTGCCAAGGATTTCCGTGTGGAACTTGCCTATGAGAAAGTGAACTCACTGATTGGTAAGGTTATTCCGGTGGATACCATCAAGAGCATCGTGACAAGTCTGGAAATGAAGATTGTAGACGAGACAGCCGAAGGGCTTACACTGGATGTTCCTCCTTACCGTGTGGACGTGCAGCGCGATTGCGATGTAATAGAGGATATCCTGCGTATCTACGGATATAATAATGTGGAGATTCCGACTACCTTGAAGTCTTGTCTGACTACCAAGGGTGAATATGATAAATCCAACAAACTGCAGAACCTGGTTGCCGAGCAGCTGGTGGGCTGTGGTTTCAATGAGATTCTGAACAACTCGTTGACGCGTGCCGCTTACTATGACAACTTGGAGTCTTATCCGTCAAAGAATCTGGTAATGTTGCTGAATCCGTTGAGTGCAGACTTGAATGCCATGCGTCAGACACTGCTTTTCGGTGGATTGGAAAGCATCTCGCACAACGCCAACCGTAAGAATGCAGACCTGAAATTCTTTGAATTCGGTAATTGTTATCACTTCAACGAAGAAAAGAAGAATCCGGAAAAGGTGCTTGCCGCTTATTCCGAAGACTATCATCTTGGTTTGTGGGTGACTGGCAAGAGAGTGACCAACTCATGGGCTCATCCGGACGAGAACAGCTCGGTATATGAGCTGAAGGCATACGTTGAGAATGTCTTTGCCAGATTGGGGCTGCACATGCATGATTTGGTTGTCGGCAATCTGACTGATGACATCTATGCTGCCGGTTTATCCGTACAGACAAGGGGTGGAAAGCGGTTGGCTACTTTCGGTATTGTAACAAAGAAGCTGCTGAAGGCATTCGATATTGACAACGAGGTTTACTATGCCGATTTCAACTGGAAAGAATTGTTGAAGGCCATCCGTAATGTGAAGGTGAGCTATACGGAAATCTCCAAGTTCCCTGCCGTGAAACGCGACTTGGCATTACTGCTTGACAAGAAAGTGCAGTTTGCGGAAATTGAGAAGATTGCCTACGAGACGGAGAAAAAGCTGCTGAAGGAGGTCTCTCTCTTCGACGTTTATGAGGGTAAGAATCTGGAAGCCGGTAAGAAGAGTTACGCGGTGAGTTTCCTGTTGCAGGATGAGAATGCCACGTTGAACGATAAGCAGATTGACAAGATTATGTCCAAACTGGTGAAGAACCTGGAGGACAAGTTGAATGCCAAGCTGCGTTGATTCATTATTTAGAATTTTATAATTCATAATTTAAAATACAGTTCCAATGGGAAGAGCGTTTGAATATAGAAAAGCTGCCAAATTGAAAAGATGGGGTCACATGGCAAAGACCTTTACAAGATTGGGTAAACAAATTGCTATTGCGGTGAAGGCCGGCGGTCCGGAACCGGAAAACAACCCGACACTGCGTTCGGTAATCGCTACTTGTAAGCGTGAAAACATGCCGAAGGATAATATTGAACGTGCTATCAAGAATGCGATGGGTAAGGACCAGAGCGACTATAAGGGTATGACTTATGAAGGATACGGTCCTCACGGTGTAGCTGTTTTTGTGGATACACTGACCGATAACACTACCCGTACAGTAGCCGATGTGCGTTCCGTATTCAATAAGTTCGGCGGTAACTTGGGAACAATGGGTTCACTGGCTTTCTTGTTTGACCACAAGTGTGTGTTCACTTTCAAGAAGAAAGACGGTATCGATATGGAGGAACTCATTCTTGACTTGATAGACTATGACGTAGAGGAAGACTACGAAGAGGATGAAGAAGAAGGTACTATCACTATTTATGGTGATCCGAAAAGCTATGCAGCTATCCAGAAACATTTGGAAGAGTGCGGTTTTGAAGATGTCGGCGGTGAGTTTACCTATATCCCGAACGATATGAAGGATGTGACTCCCGAGCAACGCGAAACCATCGACAAGATGATAGAGCGTCTCGAAGAGTTTGATGATGTACAGACGGTTTATACTAACATGAAACCGGAAGAAGGCGGAGAATAATGACATATACATACAAGACGCAAGGTACGTGTAGCAGTAACATCGAACTGGATGTGGAAGATGGTATTGTGAAAGAAGTGGCATTTTGGGGTGGATGTAATGGAAACCTGCAAGGACTTTCACGTTTGGTGAAAGGCATGCCGGTAGATGCGGTGATTGCTCGTTTGGAAGGAATTCGCTGCGGAAGACGTTCCACTTCCTGCCCCGACCAATTGTGCAAGGCATTGCACGAGATGGGGTATTGAGCCTACTGCCTGAAAGAATGGATGAGAGCCCTTGACATTGAAAGATGCCAGGGGCTTTTTTTGAACCTAACATGGAGGTATTTGTTATTATTTGAGTATTTTTACGCTCTTAATTGAACAGACACAATGAAGAATATTTTTAAAGACTTGAAACGGAGAGACCACAAACGCTATCTGGGCGGTCTGGACGTTTTTAAATATATAGGTCCCGGACTGCTGGTGACTGTGGGCTTTATTGACCCGGGGAACTGGGCATCTAATTTTGCGGCAGGGTCTGAATTTGGCTATTCATTGCTGTGGGTCGTGACTTTATCCACTATCATGCTGATTGTATTGCAGCATAATGTGGCGCATCTTGGCATTGTAACCGGCTTGTGCTTGTCCGAAGCCGCTACCAAATATACTCCTTCCTGGGTGTCGCGTCCCATATTGGGTACAGCAGTGCTGGCTTCCATCTCGACTTCGCTGGCAGAGATATTGGGAGGTGCCATCGCTTTGCAGATGCTGTTTGACATTCCCATCATATGGGGCTCTGTCTTGACTACCGTATTTGTAGTCGTCATGCTTTTCACTAATTCCTACAAGAAGATAGAACGTTCTATCATTGCTTTTGTTTCGGTCATCGGGCTCTCCTTTATCTATGAGCTGTTTCTGGTGAAGATAGATTGGTCGCTGGCTGCACAAGGTGGGTGACACCTTCGTTCCCGCATGGAGCATGCTGATTATCATGAGTGTGCTCGGTGCGGTGGTGATGCCGCATAATCTGTTTCTGCACTCGGAAGTGATACAGAGCCATGAATATAATAAGAAAGATGATGCATCCATCCGTAAGGTGTTGAAATATGAATTGTTCGACACACTGTTCTCTATGATTGTGGGATGGGCCATCAACAGTGCCATGATACTGCTGGCTGCGGCAACTTTCTTTAAAAGCGGTATTCAGGTGGAAGAGTTGCAGCAGGCCAAATCCTTGCTGGAGCCGTTGCTGGGGAACAGTGCTGCCGTGGTTTTTGCATTGGCATTACTGATGGCGGGTATATCTTCTACGATAACCAGCGGTATGGCGGCAGGTTCTATCTTTGCCGGTATTTTCGGAGAATCCTATCATATCAAAGACAGTCACTCGCAGGTGGGTGTGATTCTGTCATTGGGTATTGCACTGCTGCTGATTTTCTTTATCGGAGACCCGTTCAAAGGACTGCTGATTTCACAGATGATACTGAGCATCCAGCTGCCGTTTACGATTTTCCTGCAAGTGGGACTGACTTCTTCACGCAAAGTGATGGGGCAGTATGTAAACAGCAAATGGAGTACATTTGTACTTTATGCCATTGCTGCGGTGGTCACTGTGCTGAATATCATGCTGCTGGTATCCGAGTTGACATCTTGAATAATTCATTTCTAAGAAATCAAATAAGTATGAAGATTATTACATATAACGTAAATGGGCTACGGGCTGCCGTGACAAAAGGTTTTCCCGAGTGGCTGGCACAAGAGCTGCCGGATGTGCTTTGTTTGCAGGAAACGAAGCTGCAACCGGAACAGTATCCGGCGGAAGCGCTGGATGCTTTGGGGTATAAGCATTATCTATATTCTGCACAGAAGAAAGGGTATAGTGGAGTCGCTATTCTGAGCAAGCAAGAACCGGACCATGTGGAGTACGGCATGGGCATTGAAGAATATGATAACGAAGGGCGCTTTATCCGTGCCGACTTCGGTGATGTGTCTGTTGTGAGTGTTTATCATCCTTCCGGTACCAGCGGCGACGAACGTCAGGCCTTCAAGATGGTCTGGTTGGAGAAATTCCAAGAGTATGTATTGGAGTTGGAACGTACGCGTCCTAACCTTATTCTTTGCGGTGATTATAATATCTGCCATGAGGCAATAGATATTCATGACCCTGTCAGGAATGCCACCAACAGCGGCTTTTTGCCTGAAGAGCGGGAGTGGATGACACGCTTTCTCAATGCGGGATTCATAGATTCCTTCCGTTGGCTTCATCCCGACAAGCAGGAATACACGTGGTGGAGCTATCGCTTTAACTCACGTGCCAAGAACAAAGGGTGGCGCATTGATTATTGCATGGTGAGTGAACCGGTGCGCCCGATGTTGAAGGAGGCGAGAATATTGGGTGACGTTGTCCACTCGGACCATTGCCCGATGTTGTTGGAAATTACAGAATGATTATGGAAACAAAAGACAGAATCGAAAAAGCTGTGGAGCTTTTCAAGAGTGGCTATAACTGCTCGCAGTCGGTAGTGGGAGCTTTTGCAGATATGTATGGCTTTACAGAAGAGCAGGCTTTCCGGATGTCCGCTTCTTTTGGTGGTGGCATAGGTCGTATGAGGCAGACATGTGGTGCTGCATGCGGCATGTTCCTATTGGCCGGATTGGAAAAAGGAGCTGTGGAAGGCAAGGATTGTGAAGGTAAGGCGGCAAACTATGCGTTGGTGCAGGAGCTGGCTGCTGAGTTCAAGAAACGAAACGGCTCTTTGATATGTGCTGAATTGTTGGGGTTGAGAAAACCGGAAGGTTCGTCCGTTCCGGAAGCCCGTACCGAGCAGTATTATGCTAAACGCCCGTGTGCCAGGATGGTAGAGGTAGCTGCCCAAATTTGGACCGAATACCTGGAAAAAATGTCCTCAAAGTAAGAAAAAAGAACTTTTTTACCCCTTAGTAAGAAAAAAAGTGCCTAATAACGTGTTGTATAACATAAATATACCTATCTTTGCAGCGATATAAAAACACCGACATCTCTATCTTTGGAGATGAGGATAACGTTTAACTAAAAGCAAATAGAAATGTTAAAAGAAAAAGCTGGTAATGTTGCAGGACAGATTTGGACTGCACTGAATGGCACAGATGGCTTGACTCACAAGCAAATCAAGAAAGCAACTAAACTGATCGACAAGGACTTCTTCCTGGGATTGGGCTGGTTGTTAAGAGAAGACAAGGTCTCTACTTCTGAAGTGGAAGGCGAATTGTTTGTAAAGCTGAACTAAGCGAGGAATTGATTGGAATGTTATAAAAAGATGCGTTGGTACATGAATATGTTATCAACGCATTTTTTATTTGCTCTGTTTTCACTATCTTTGCGCACCTAATTAATAGATAGTTATTGACAATGAAGAATATACGAAATTTTTGCATTATTGCCCATATCGACCACGGTAAATCAACTTTGGCAGACCGTCTGCTGGAATTTACCAATACTATACAAGTAACTAACGGACAGATGCTGGATGACATGGACCTTGAGAAGGAAAGAGGTATCACCATCAAGAGCCATGCCATACAAATGGAGTATACCTATAAAGGTGAAAAGTATATTCTGAACTTGATAGACACTCCGGGACACGTGGACTTCTCGTACGAGGTGTCACGTTCCATTGCCGCTTGTGAAGGAGCCTTGCTTATTGTAGATGCTTCGCAAGGAGTGCAGGCGCAGACCATTTCAAACCTCTATATGGCGATTGAGCATGATTTGGAGATTATTCCCGTCATCAACAAATGTGACATGGCAAGCGCCATGCCCGAGGAAGTGGAGGATGAGATCGTCGAACTGTTGGGCTGCAAGCGTGATGAAATTATCCGTGCTTCTGGCAAAACAGGCATGGGAGTGGAAGAGATTCTGGCTGCGGTCATTGAGCGTATCCCTCACCCGGAGGGTGACGAGGAAGCTCCGTTGCAGGCGTTGATTTTCGATTCTGTCTTCAATTCTTTCCGTGGTATCATTGCATATTTCAAGATAGTGAACGGTGTGATTCGTAAAGGGGATAAAGTGAAATTCTTCAATACAGGCAAGGAATATGATGCGGATGAAATCGGAGTGCTCAAAATGGAAATGATGCCACGTCCGGAGTTGCGTACGGGGGATGTGGCTATATCATCTCGGGTATCAAAACCTCTAAGGAAGTGAAAGTAGGTGATACGATTACGCATATTGCCCGTCCTTGCGAAGAGGCCATCGCCGGTTTTGAGGAGGTGAAGCCGATGGTTTTTGCCGGTGTGTACCCCATCGAGGCAGAAGATTTTGAGGACTTGCGTTCTTCTTTGGAAAAGCTGCAGTTGAATGATGCTTCGCTGACTTTCCAGCCTGAGTCTTCATTGGCTTTGGGCTTTGGTTTCCGTTGTGGTTTCCTTGGGCTGCTCCATATGGAGATTGTGCAGGAACGCCTTGACCGTGAATTTGACATGAACGTTATCACCACCGTGCCCAACGTTTCCTACAATATCTATGACAAGCAGGGAAATATGACCGAAGTGCATAACCCCGGCAGCATGCCCGACCCTACCATGATAGACCGTATTGAGGAGCCCTATATCCGTGCTTCGGTGATTACCACCACTGATTACATCGGTCCTATCATGACTCTTTGTCTGGGCAAGCGTGGCGAGCTGGTGAAGCAGGAATATATTTCAGGTAACCGTGTAGAAATATACTATGACATGCCTCTTGGCGAAATAGTTATCGATTTCTATGATAAATTGAAGAGTATCTCTAAGGGATATGCCTCTTTTGACTATCATCCCAACGGTTTTCGTCCTTCCAAACTGGTGAAGCTGGATATTTTGCTGAACGGTGAGCCGGTGGATGCTCTTTCTACCTTGACACACTTTGACAATGCCTACGAATTGGGACGCCGGATGTGCGAGAAGTTGAAAGACCTGATTCCGAGACAGCAGTTCGATATCGCCATTCAGGCTGCTATCGGTGCCAAGATTATTTCCCGGGAAACGATTAAGGCTGTGCGTAAGGACGTAACGGCCAAATGTTATGGAGGTGACGTGAGCCGTAAACGAAAATTGCTTGAGAAACAGAAGAGAGGTAAGAAGCGTATGAAACAGATTGGTAATGTGGAGGTACCTCAGAAAGCGTTCCTGGCAGTCTTGAAGCTGGATTGATGTCGAAAGGATGAAATCTTAAATCAAATATACTTCTTTATGATTATTTTACGTACTGTGAAAAACTTCTCGTCGCTGAATATAGCGGCGAGCATCTTGCTGTTTTTGATGGCTATTTTGGCGGCCGTTATTGCTAATTCGCCGATGGCTCCGTTGTATCAGGGCTTTCTTTTGCAGGAACTGCATCTGCGTATCGGAGACTTTAATTTGTTCTCCCATGGTGGTCATCCGTTGAAAATGATTGAGTTTATAAACGACTGCCTGATGACTGTTTTCTTTCTGGCTGTGGGGTTGGAGATAAAGCGGGAACTGCTGGTGGGTGAACTTTCTTCCTTTCGTAAGGCTTCTTTACCCTTTGTAGCGGCATGTGGCGGTATGCTGGTGCCGGTCATTGTCTATTCACTTTTGGTCGTTCAGGGTACTCCGGAAACGCGCGGTATGGCTATACCGATGGCTACGGATATTGCTTTTTCATTGGGTGTACTCAGTCTGCTGGGTAAACGGGTGCCTTTGAGTCTGAAAATTTTCCTGACGGCATTTGCAGTGGTCGATGATATTGGCGGCATTCTGGTTATTGCCATTTTCTATAGTTCCGAAGTGGCATACGGATATCTTATTGTAGCTGCTGTCCTTTATTTCTTCCTTTACTATATGGGGAAATTCGGTATGACACAGAAGATATTCTTCCTGCTTATCGGGGTAATTATTTGGTATTTGTTCCTTCAGTCGGGCATTCACAGCACTATTTCCGGAGTGATACTGGCCTTTGTAATACCGGCCCGTCCCCGTTTGGATGCCGGGAAATACATTAAACGCATCCGCGACATTATCGGTGATTTTCCGGTTACCAAATCAGATAATATTATATTGACCAATGAGCAGATTGCCACTCTAAAACAAGTGGAGCGCGCTTCTGATCATGTAATTAGTCCTTTGCAATCCCTGGAAGACAATTTGCATGGTGCGGTAAACTTTGTGATACTGCCGCTCTTTGCCTTTGCCAATGCCGGTGTGGTGTTCAGTGGAGGCGGTGGCGTTGTTGGAGCTGTTAGTATAGCGGTGGCTGCAGGATTGCTTCTTGGCAAGTTTATCGGTATTTTTCTGTTTACCTGGCTGGCGGTCAAGAGTGGTTTGTCCTCAATGCCTCCGGGAATGAATTGGAGAAGTGTTGCCGGAGTATCCTTGTTGGGGGGTATTGGCTTTACGGTATCTTTATTTATTGCCAACCTTTCTTTTGCAGGAGAATATCCGGATCTGCTGAACCAGGCGAAGTTTGGTGTATTGCTGGGAACGATTGTTGCCGGTATGTTGGGATATATGGTACTGAATGCGGTGTTGCCGAAGGTTAAGAACAAATAGATCTCCACTTTGGAATACTGGACGAAGAATCGGTTCTTTAGGGATATTCGGTAAATCCTCTGAAAGATAAGTTGGGATGTGTCAATGATTTAAGAAAACGTATTCTTTGTTACAGAAACAGAAGAAATAGTCCATTATTCTTAAAAAACATTCGTATCTTTGCTGGTACAAGTCGAAAGGACCTTCCGGATATGAAGCAAACAACGGTAGTTACCGTATATATATTGACGCTTTCCCTCTGCCTCGTGTGGTGTGCCTGCCCCGCCCATGCGGAGACGCGGCACATCGCACTGATACACTCTTTCGAGCCGGGCTATCCGCCTGCCACGAAAGCTCTGGAACTGCTGCAGAAAGAGTTCCGCCGTCTCGGCTTGGACTGCGATGTACGCGAATACTACCTGGACTGCGACCGCTACATGGAGGAGGTGGAGAACTTCCGCATGGCCGGCTTCGTGGACGACCTCTCCGCTTGGGGAGCCGAGCTAATAGCCGTGCTCGACGACCAGGCTGCCTATGCGCTGATGGCATGCGGGCATCCGCTGGCGCACGAAATACCCGTCGTGTTTAGCGGTGTGAACTATCCCAACATCTCCCTGCTCCTGCAATATCCCAACATCACGGGCTATGCCGACACGCCCGATTACCTGCGCACCATCCGCATGATAGAGAGTATCATGGGCAAGGCACGCATCTGTCTGATGAACGGCCAGACTTTTCTGGACCGCAAGATATGGCACGCGCTGAACGAACAGTGCGAAGGGCAGGGGCCCGACATCGTGACCTCCGCCCAAGGCTTTTACTTTGCTGGTTCCTCCTATCACTGCGTGCGCGAGGGGGAGACTATCAGCCCATACTGAAACGGCAGAACATAGACATGCTGCTGGACACCACGAAGATTGTGCGCATGACGAGCGACTCCATAGCGATACGCCATCTGATGTGGCTGGGACGCGGCGACAACACGTTGCTGCTCTATACCAAGCGGGACTATACCACCAAGCGCGTGGGCATGCTCTTTGACAATCCCACGTTTCAGACCATCAACGAGGGCTTCGGCTTTGCCGACTACTTGCTGGGAGGATATTTCACCCCGCTGGAGAGCCAGATAAGATACATGGCGACCGGTATCAAGGAACGCCTCGAAGGGCGGATGCCCCGGCAGCAGGTGACGGAATGCGCTAAGCAGTACGTGCTGAACTGGCATGTGCTGCAGAAGTATGGCATCCCGCTCGAGAGCATTCCGGTGGAGTACACCGTGATGTACATCCCTTTCTCGGAGCGCTATCGTTACCATATACTCGTAGGCTCCATTCTGGGCGCTGTCTTCGTGCTGACGGTGATAGTCTTGCTCTCTTTCAGCCTACTGCACGAACGCAGGCGCAAGCGTGAGGCACTGCGAAACCTCCTCTACGAGCATGAGACCCTCTGCCTGGCCATCGAAGGAAATTCTACCTACGCCTGGCGACTGGAGGGAGATTCCGTGTCCTGCGACTCGCAGTTCTGCGAGCTTATTCACCACCGCTCCGGTCGTCTTCTGCTCAATGAAATCACTCCCTACATCCATCCCGGCGACTTACCCGTTTTCCGCAAGAACATAGCGTCAAGGCACGAACGTACGCACCACAAGGGACAGTACCGCTGTAACTTCACCGGCGAGTTCCAGTGGTGGGAGTTCAGCTACAATACCATCCACACCCCCGGACACGCACCCATCATAGCCGGACTGCTGCAGAACATCCAGGAACTGAAAGACCACGAGCAGGAGCTGATAGAATCCCGCGAGCTTGCGGAGCAAGCCGAACTGAAACAGTCGTTCCTCAATAACATGAGTCACGAAATACGCACTCCGCTCAATGCCATTGTCGGCTTCTCGGACATGCTGGCTAACGAGCCGGAGTTCTCCGACGAAGAGCGGCAGGAGTTTGTGGACATTATCAACACCAATACCAAACTGCTGCTGAAACTGGTGGGCGATGTGCTGGAACTGTCGCGCATCGAGTCGGGTAACCTCTCGTTCATCTTTCAGCGGGAGAGTGTGCGCCAGCTGCTCGATGACGTCTATCAGACGCATAGCCTGCTTATCCAGCCGCCGTTGCAGTTCCTCAAGGATTTCCCTCCCGAAGATGTGCAGGTGAATGTAGATCCCATGCGACTGACACAGGTACTCACCAACTTCCTGAACAATGCCAACAAGTTTACGAAAGAAGGCAGCATCCAGCTGGGGTATTGTTGTCCGTCCGGCATGAGCGAGGTACATCTTTATGTGGAAGATACCGGCATAGGCATTCCGCACAGCGAGCAGAAGATGATTTTTGAGCGTTTCTACAAGCGTAGCGAGTTTTCCCAAGGCGTCGGGCTAGGCTTGTCCATCTGTGTGCTCATCGTCGAAAAGATGGGAGGACGCATCGAACTCCGCTCCGAGGAAGGTCGTGGAAGCGTTTCACGGTGGTGCTGCCTTGTATTGAATAAATCCTTAAAAAAATGTAATCATATTGTAATGTTCTTATATATAATTTTGCGTATCTTTGCCAGTGTTTTAAGAAATATAACGTTTTAGGAACTAATTTAAAAGACATTATGTTAAAGAGAGTAAGAATTGCACTGACAGCGTTACTGCTACTGGCTGCCGTAGGTGTAAATGCGCAGGTCACCACCGCCTCTATGGCAGGTAAGGTGACGGATGCAAGTAATGAGCCATTATCGGCGCCACTGTACAGGCTGTTCATCAGCCTTCCGGTTCGCGCTACGGAACCGTGACCAACGTCGATGGACGCTATTCTATCCAGGGTATGCGCACTGGTGGTCCCTACCGGGTGGAGATTTCCTATATCGGCTATCAGACGGTTATTTATAAGGACATCACCCTTCAGCTGGGTGAGGTATACAACCTGAACGTAGAGATGAGTGAATCTTCCGAGTTGCTGAACGAAGTGATTGTGACGGCTGCCAAGACCAAGTTCACTGCTGAAAAGACGGGTGCCACTACCAACATCTCTTCTGCACAGATAACGCAGCTTCCCACCGTGAACCGCAGCATCAGTGACATTGCCCGCCTTTCTCCCTATGCCAACGGCATGAGTTTTGCCGGCGGTGACGGACGTTCCACGAACTTCACTATCGACGGTGCCAACTTCAACAATAACTTCGGACTTAGTTCCAACCTCCCCGGCGGCGGCAACCCCATCTCCATGGATGCCATCGAAGAGGTGCAGGTAGTGGTGGCTCCCTTCGACGTGCGCCAGACGAACTTCATAGGCGGCGGCATCAACGCCATTACCAAGAGTGGTACGAACACGTTCAGAGGTACTGCCTATACCTATTACCGCAACCAGGACATGCGCGGTAACCGCATCAACGGCGAGGACCTGGGAGCACGTTCCGACGAGTCCAAGACTACCTACGGCTTCACGCTGGGCGGTCCTATCATCAAGAACAAACTGTTCTTCTTCGTAAACTACGAAAAGGAGAAGACTCCGGGAGAGGTTATAAAGTATCGCGCGCGTGAGGACGGTGAAGAGGCAAAAGGTATGGTGTCCCGTACGCTGAAGTCGGATATGGAGAAGGTGTACAACCATCTGAAGGACAAGTACGGCTACGACGCAGGCTCTTACACAAGTTTTCCTGCTGACGAGGAGAACACCAAGATTCTGGCCCGCATCGACTGGAACATCACGGACCGCCATCGCTTGAGCCTCCGCTACAACAATACGAAGAATACGGCTTGGAATGCCCCGAACGGTAACTCTTCCGATACGGGATATCGCTTGAACAATACTTATCGCGTAGGTACGCAGTCTATGGCGTTTGCCAACAGCATGTATTCCATGGACAACAAGGTGCAGTCTTGGGCGACAGATTTGAACAGCCGCTTCACCGATAAGATTTCCAATCAGTTGCTGTTCACCTACACCAATATAGAGGACATGCGCGGCACCAATTCTTCTCCTTTCCCCTTCATCGACATCATGGCAGGCAAGGACGAGAATGGAAACCAGATTCTGGAACCGTACATGAGCGCCGGTTACGAGTTGTTCACCTACAACAACGGTGTGAAGAACAAGATTACGAACATTACCGATAACTTCACCTTCTTCACCGGTAACCACAAGCTGACAGCAGGTCTTAGCTATGAGCACCAGTTTGCCAACAACGCCTATATGCGTAACGGTACGGGATATTACCGCTATAACAGTCTGGAAGATTTCCTGAGTGGCGCAGCTCCCGAATCATTCGCTTTGACTTATGGCTTCAACGGTGTGGCCAACCCCAATGCTCAGGTTACCTTCAACCAGCTTGGTTCTATGCCCAGGATGAATGGAACCTCGGCAACAGTCTGAAACTGACCTACGGTATCCGTTTCGACAACTTGATGTTCGACAACGACGACCTCCAGAGAAACGATGCCATCTATGAGCTTGACTTCGACGGGCAGCACATCGACACTGGCAAGTGGCCGGATTCCAGATGGCAGATTTCTCCCCGTATAGGTTTCGTTTGGGACGTGTTCAAGGACAAGTCGCTGAAAGTACGTGGAGGTACGGGTGTGTTTACCGGACGTCTGCCGTTGGTTTTCTTCACCAATATGCCGACCAATGCTTCTATGGTACAGAACTCCGTTACCTTTAAGACCCAATATGACAATGGAAAGGTGGTGGGCCATGATTCCCGTCTGGACCAGTTGGCAGGCGGCATGATTACGGACATGAACCAGATAATCGACAAGTTCAACCTCCCCACCACGATTGAGAAACACGTGGCGGGGAAGCAAGATTTCCGGTGTGGCTCAGGACTTCAAGATGCCGCAGGTGTGGAAGTCGTCTATCGCGGTGGACTATCAGGTACCCGTATCTTTCCCCTTGACCGTGACGGGAGAGTTCATGTTCACGAAGAATGTGAATGCCGTTACCATCAACAACATCAATATCAAGAACCCCGACGAATGGAAGTACAATAAGCTGACCACCGTCAAGGGCGCTGATGGAAAAGACGTGACAACTACGGAACTGTTGCATACGGGTATGCAACGTTTCAATGGTGCGGATAACCGCATGGTGTACTCTTATTCTCTTTATGACAACCCCGACAAGAATGTGAAATATGCAGGCGACTTCGTGCATTACAATGGCAAGAATGCCGTGGTACTCGACAATACATCCAAAGGCTACGGCTATACGGCAAACATCACGGTGAATGCCCAGCCGGTGGATGACTTGATGCTGATGCTGGCCTATACGCACACGGAGTCCAAAGAAGTTTCCGGTCTTCCGGGCAGCGACCCTATCTCCACTTGGCAGGGATTGAACACGATTGATGGTTCCAATTATGTGGATGCACAACGGTCACAGTATGTGGTTCCCGATAAGGTGATTGCTTCTGTGGGCTACTACATCCCCTTCAGACACAAAGGCCTGCTTCGCGGCACACACCTGAATCTGTTCTATTCCGGCTATTCTTCCGGCGGTTACAGCTTCTGCTACACCAACGACATGAACGGCGATGGTATCAACAACGACTTGATGTACATTCCGAAGGACGATAGTGAAATCAACTTCAAGACAGAGGAAGACCGCGTTGCCTTCTGGAAATTCGTAGAGCAGGATTCGTACTTGAAGAATCACAAAGGACAGTATGCCGAGGCTTATGCTGCCCGCGCTCCGTGGGTGCACCGCTTTGACTTCCGTCTGCTGGAGGATTTCGAATTCAAGATTGGCAAGACCAAGCATTGCTTCCAGTTGAGTTTTGACATCATGAACGTGGGTAACCTCATCAACTCCAAATGGGGTATCTCCAAGACCAATACCGTTTCCAACAGCAACCGAATCCTGAAGTATGAAGGGGTGAAGAGCGCCACTGACCTGACTCCGGTATTCTCCATGTATAAGGTGAACGGTGAATATCCTACCAAGACTTACGACACCTATCAGACTACAGCGAATGCTGGAAGTTGCAAGTCGGTATCCGTTACGTGTTCAACTAATCGGGTGCAGATAACCTCCGTTGAATGGCAGAATATGATAAGGCAAGGGCTGTTCCGGGATTTCCGGGACAGCCCTTATTATTTTTGGCTTTCTTTACTTTATTGTATTTCAACCTCCATAATCACTGGATTGTGGTCGCTGCACAAATCCAGGTCCGGAGAGTAGTATTCGATACCCTTCAGGCTAGGGGAGTGGAAGATGTAATCAATACGCAACATGCGTTTGGCATAGCGGTAGGTGTACATGTATCCGTTTCCGGCAGTGCGGAATCCGTCTTTGAGGGTTTTCCTCAAATGATGGTAGGTGTAGGAGGAAGGTATTGAGTTGAAGTCGCCGCATAGCAGCACGGGATAGGGCTGGTCTTGGCGTAGTGGCTGATGACGTAAGTCTGCGTGGCCCGCTTCATGAAGTTTTCGTGCAGGGTGCCTGCGGCATCTTTGGCTGCCTGACTTCGCGGCGGGTGTCGTCGGTGGCCAGCTCGCGTTCCCACTTCCTGCGCTTCTGGCTGACGCTGGTGGTCTGCAGGTGGTTGTTTATCAGACGTATGGTATCCGTACCCATCGCTACATCGCACATCATGCTACAGTTGGAGCTTTGCTGGTAAGTGATGAAACGGTGGTTCGCCAATGGATAGCGGCTGAATACGGCGATAGGCAGTACGCCCTTGACGGAGTCTTCAGAAGGGATGAGCGCGTGTGACCAATGCGAGAGTACGCGCCGTATGCTGTCTGTGGGGAAGTCGCTGTTGTCTCCGAACTCCTGGAAGCACAGCACATCCACGCCTTCCTGCTGCATGTACCGGGCTATCTCCTTGCAGGAATAACCGGTAATCTCACCTCCGAAGTTGTGTATGTTGTAGGTGGCTATCTTCAGATACTTGCCTGCCGGGGTTTTGTCTTTCGGCAGGTGGAGCTGGAAGACAGACGTCAGATATCCCCAGTTGCAGAAGAATGCCACCAGCGGAACCAGTGCCCAGCGCTTACGGGCCAATGCCCAGCAGAGTGCCGTTATCAGATTGACAATCAGGAGTACGGGCACTGCCAGCCCCAGTAATGGCATGATGACGGAATCGACCGGAGCTACATTTCCTGAGAAGGCTGCCACTATGGTGATGGTGGCCAAGACGAATGTCGCTGCTATCAGACAGATGTAGAACAGACCTTTTACGGCGGACTTTCCCATGTTGTTTGCTTATTTATTCACTACGTTCACCGGCTTGCGTCTTGGTAGGCCTTGATGTTCTCGAGCATAATCTGCATGAGGCGTTCGCGCGCGGCGGTGCTTGCCCAGGCAATGTGCGGAGTGATGTAGCAGTTGCGGGCGGAGAGCAACGGATTGTCGGCACGGGGAGGTTCTTGCGAGAGTACGTCTACGCCGGCGGCATAGATGGTACCGTTGTTAAGTGCGTCGGCAAGGTCTTGTTCGTTGATGAGCGGGCCGCGTCCGGTATTGATGAGGATGGCGGTGGGCTTCATCAGTCGGAGCCGTTCTGCATTTACCATCTCGCGGGTGGAGTCGGTGAGGGGACAGTGCAGGCTGATGATGTCACATTCGCGGAACAGCTCGTCCAGCTCCATCTTGCGGATTTCGGGAGGAAGCTGGAAGTTGGTCTTGGAGGTGTAGGCACATACCTTCATACCGAAGCCGATGGCGATGCGGGCGGTGGTGAAACCGGTGTGGCCCAGGCCTACGATTCCGAGCTTCTTTTCGCGCAGTTCGATGAGCGGCGTGTCCCAGAAACAGAAGTCCTTGCTTGCTGTCCAGCGGCCCCGGTGCACCTCTTCGGAGTGGTGTTGCACTTGCTGGGTGATGTTTAGGATGTGGGCAAAGACCATTTGGGCTACGGAGTCGGTGCTGTAGGCGGGAATATTGGTGACGATGATTCCGCGTTCTTTGGCGGCAGTGGTGTCTACGATGTTATATCCGGTGGCCAGCACACCGATATACTTCAGTTCGGGCAGTGCCGCCATGTGTTCAGCGGTGAGTACAGTTTTGTTGGTCAGCAGGATTTCTGCACCAGCAGCGCGTTCCAATACTTCCGCAGGGGCGGTGCGGTCGTAGATGGTGCACTCGCCCAAGCTTGCAATTCGTCCCAGCAGAGGTCGCCGGGGTTGGCGGCATAGCGTCTAATACTACTATATTCATGGAGTTATGAGTTATGAGTTATTTGTTGTGGGGATTTTCTGTATCCGACTTTTAATCTCTAATTTTCAATTTTTAATTTGAATTGATAGTTTACCATTTCTTTTCCTCTCCCAGAGTTGCTGCATCCGTTCCTTATGCTTTTGCTCGGCAGGGTTGAGTTGTGGTTCCCAGATGCGGCGGTCTTTCAGTCGTCGGGCAGGAATTGCTGCTTGACGAAGTTGCCGGGGTAGTCGTGGGCGTACTTATACTTCTCGCCGTAGCCCAACTGCTTCATCAGCTTGGTGGGCGCATTGCGTAGGTGCAGGGGGACGGGGAGGTTGCCCGTTTCGCGTACCAGTTCCAGGGCATTGTTGATGGCCATATAGGCTGAATTGCTCTTAGGACTGGTGGCGAGGTATATGGTGGCTTCTGCAGGGGGATACGTCCTTCGGGCCATCCCACTTTCATCAGCGTGTCGAAGCAGGCGTTGGCAAGCAGCAGCGCGTTGGGGTTGGCCAGTCCGATGTCTTCGGAGGCGGAGATGACGAGGCGGCGGGCTATGAAGGCAGGTCCTCACCGCTTCTACCATGCGTGCCAGCCAGTAGATGGCGCCATCCGGGTCGCTGCCGCGAATGGATTTGATGAAGGCGGAGATGATGTCGTAGTGCATCTCGCCGTCCTTATCGTAGGCAAGAGGGTTCTGTTGCAGGCGTTCGGTCACCATGTCGTCGGTGATGAGGACAGGGTCTGCGGCTTCGGAGTCTACCACCAGCTCGAGGATGTTGAGTAGCTTGCGGGCGTCTCCTCCGCTGAAGCGGAGCATGGCAGTGGTCTCTTTCAGTTCTATCTTCCGTTCCTTCAGCACGGTGTCTGTGGTGATGGCGCGTTGCAGCAGTTCCAGCAGGTCGTCCTTCTCCAGTGACTTCAAGGTATAGAGCTGGCAGCGGGACAGCAGCGGGCGGATGACCTCGAACGAAGGGTTCTCCGTGGTGGCGCTATCAGCGTCACGGTGCCTTGCTCCACGGCTCCCAGCAGTGAGTCTTGCTGCGATTTGCTGAAGCGGTGTATCTCGTCAATGAAGAGGATGGGACTGGCTTGCGAGAAGAAACGGTTGCTCTTGGCGCGCTCTATCACGTCGCGCACGTCCTTCACGCCGCTGGTCACGGCACTGAGCGTATAGAAAGGAGTTTCCAGCTTGTTGGCGATAATCTGCGCCAAGGTTGTCTTTCCCACTCCCGGAGGACCCCATAGGATAAACGAAGAGATACGTCCTGCATCAATCATCTTACGCAGCACTGCACCCGGTCCCACTAAATGTTTCTGACCGATATATTCATCTAATGTTCTTGGTCTAAGCCGTTCTGCTAATGGTTGCATAGTATGTAACTCTTAAAAAATCATTAATATCATGAAGCGTATACCGCCCTTCTTCACTCCCGGTATATCCGTATAGGTCAGTCGGCGTACATATTCTATGTGGAGCAGCTTGAAGATATTGTAGATACCTACACTGGCTTCCACATAGGGAGTCTTGCCCATGACGTGGCTGGTGGGTACACCGTCGCGCATGGGGAAGAGGAACAAGTCGGGATTGTTGCTCTTGTATGGGTTGTTCTTGTCCGTCAGCGTGCCCCACAGACCACGGATGCGGAACATCTCGCGCCACTTCAGCTTCTTGATGAGCGGGATGCGGTTGAAGAGTTTTCCGTTCATGTCGTAGCTTAGGTTGAGGGAGGCGTAACGGTCGTTCAGGAACTCCATGTTGTTGATGAGGTTGAAGGACTCGTTGTTCTGCGTGATGTACGAGAGGTTTGCCATCGGTAGGTTCAGCAGCGGGAAGGGAACGGTGTTCCATTGCGCACCGGCACGTGCCGTTACGTCCAGCTTGCCCCACGAGCCGAGCCAGAAGCGCTTCCGGATGCTGGCTTCCGTCAAGTTGAAGTTGTACTCTCCACCAGCACGCCCTTGAATCCGGCGGTGTGGGAGAGGGTGAAGGTGGGCGCATCCAACGATACGGGCACGCGGCGCTGTTTGGTGTTGACGAAGGTTTCACCGGGAGCGTAACGCAGGGTCACACCCAGCTCGGTAGTGGTGATGTCGTGCACCAGCGTATTCTTTTCATCCCACTGTCCGGGTGTTTCTCCGTTGTTCTTCCAGTATTGCAGTTGCCCCGCAGGCTGGTCGTTGCGGTGGCGTGCCATGGCCTGTACGGAGAAGCCGGTATTGGTCTCCAGCTCGTAGGTCAGCGTGGCGTCGCGCATGTAGGACATCTGGTCTACCGTAGTCCATTTCCAGCCGACAAACAAGTTGTCCTTGTCCGTGGCGAGGTACTTGTCCATGGGAGACATCACGTCGTAGGTGTACTTGAAGGCGATGTAGTGCTTCGGGAACTCCCACAATACGTATTCGCGTTTGTTGAAGGAGTAGGCCACCTGCCCGGAGTAGAACCATTTCTTGTCCTTGGTTCCGTAGGCGCCGTAACCGCTCAGGCTCCAATGCGGGTCGAGGTTACCGGTTGTCATACCGCTCAGACGGAAACGGGTGCCGTTGACGTAGTTGCTGGTTATCATTGTGTTGATAGGACCGAAGTCGAACTTACTGGGATGTTTCTTGCTGCCCGTTTCCACGAAGTTCTCAATCAAGGCTTTCGCTCCGAAGATGACGTACTTGAAGCCGGGAATCTGTTCGATACGGTTCATGAATACGTCCATCGTGCTCTCCTTCTTGGTGAGAGGCACTTGGCGCACTTTCGCCCAATACTCGTCGCTCTTGGCAAGCATGTTCGCCTCCTTGATGACATTTCCTTTCAGGCGGAAGAGGCGGGGTTCTATCTCTGTGAACTGATAGTCGCTGTACTTGGTGGTCCGCTGTACTTCCAGGCCTTGGATGCCTTTCACAAAGTGCAGTTCCACGGTCATGTCGTCATCGGTCAGCACCCAGTTTCCGTCGGGCAGTTGTTCGAACTGCTGCACGATGTCGAGGTTTTCCACGAAGTTGACACCCGTCTTCTTGGGCAGGTTCATGGTACATTTCTTCACGGCATAGGTGGAGTCCTTCACCACGTAGAGGTGCCCCGTGAAACCGAAGTCCTGCGGGTTCTGGGGAACGAAAGTCAGATGCACGCACTCCTGCCTATCCACCATGAGCGTGTCCATCAAGTAGTATTTGTAGAAGCTGATAGCTCCGCGGCCGATGGGGCTGACGAAGCGGCGTTGCAGCAGCCGGATGTCGTCGTCGTAGATGTTGATGTCGGAGAATACGTCCGTAAGGATGGTCCCCAGCATGTCTCCGGTGTTGAAGAACTCTTCGATACCGGTGGAGTTCATACCTTCGATGATGGTCTTTTCGCTCTTGGGGTTTTTACGGAAAATGGTCTTGCTGGCCGTCTCCTTGATGGAGATGGGTAGAATCATTTTGTTGGTCTTGGGTGATACCTCCACCTGGTCTTTGAAGAAGGAGAATTTCTTGTAGATGCCTTTCTCCATTTTGTCAGGGGTGACGTCGTTGAGCGACATCTTCATCTTTTCGTACTTCTGGTACTGGTAGTAGTCGTTCTCTTCCAGTTTCAGCGCCTTCTTGTTCTCGATGACCTTCTTCATGAACTCCACGGCGGGGTTGTTCTTGCGGGAATATTTCTCCTTTTTGGGCTTCACCACGACCTCGGAGAGCATGATGTCATCCGATTGCAGTTTGACGTTCAGCACCCGGGTGCCGGGTTTCAGTTTTACTTTCTTGGTGATATAGCCTACGGCGGAGAACGTCAGCTCATCCCAGCCTTTGCGGTTTCCACCTGGTATTCACCGTTTGCGTTGGAGATGCCGCCTACACCTTTCCCTTCATACTGTACGGTGATGTACATCAGCGGTTCGTTCGTGAGGGAGTCTGTGATGACACCCTTTATCTGGGCGGATGCGCTGATGGAGACGAACAGTGACAGCAGGAAAAGGGCGTAAATTGTATATCTTTGCTTCATAAGTTACAGATAATTCGGGCGCAAAGTTAACAAATTAAGGTTAATCAAGAAGCAAATATAGACTAAAGAAACGGGAGATATGGTTAAATGAACGTGAAAGTCGTATGTCTTGTTTGCCGGATACAGATAAAAAACGTACAGAATCCTTATAGAAAAGTTGCCGGATATAAAGGATAAAGTTGCACAACGTATGGAGAAAGTTCTATCCCAAGCCTTGGGATAGAAAGACCCAAGCTTGGGATAAGCGTCCGTAGGTTTGGGATAGACGTTTGCAAGCTTGGGATAGAATTTATGGAGGATTATGAATTGTTGCCGTTCAGTAGTGTCTGTACGATGCGTTCCGCCGTTCGTCCGTCCCAGCGGTCGGGCAGGGTGGTGTGCTTCCATTCTCCGTGCAGCAGCTTGTCGAGCGAGGCGGAGAGAGCGAAGGAATTTTCGCCTACCAGCTCGTTGGTACCGATGCGCCAGGTTTCGGGATGCTCGGCATAGGTATTGAGGGTGATGCAGGGACGTCGAGGAAGGTAGTCTTCTTCGGTCGATGTTTCCCGAGTC
>ENA-OQCK01000373-OQCK01000373.1-human-gut-metagenome-genome-assembly--contig:-NODE-373-length-25364-cov-16.896858_pt1 | contig 25364 bp, 25 predicted proteins | sample MGYA00242498_ERZ504578 | MGnify/ENA primary metagenome ERZ504578 (study PRJEB26092, sample SAMD00036229) | human gut metagenome | host: Homo sapiens | study: EMG produced TPA metagenomics assembly of...
TTTTATTGCGGAATCTGGAGTCTGTGCCTGATCCTGATTTTATGCCAAAAACCACTCCCCGCTTTTTTCGTTACAGCAGGAAATATCATCGGCGTCGTGATCGGACAATTCCTCGGTGATTTAATCCAGACAGAGAATATCAAAAAAAATCACAGATACTATGAATCCACAACAAATCTATGAACTGTACAATCATCCCGGAGTACCTCTGTGGCTGCTTGTCATCGTACTTTTTCTTATACTCGGTTTGATTACTGACTTATTTTTCAACAAATTTCATAAAAAGAGGGTATCACACGATCATCAAATCTGATGCTCGTGTGATACCCTCGCTCTCTATGTGCTCCTCTATTCTATCACAAACTCATAGACAATATCCTTTTGTGCACTGATGCGATACGGATCTTCACATCACTGCCCCAACTGTCAATACCACCTACTCCACGTACTGATCCGCAGATGCAGACTACGGTTCTCCGCGGCAATGGAAGTTCTTCCTGATGCGTTGCATTTTCCAGCTCTTCTGCCGTATATGGGAGACAGGAAAATCCAAACTTTTCGCCGCATGCACGAAACGTAAGGCCGAATGTTTCTTCTGACGTATCCGAATTATTCAGCGTATCCTTTCGATATACCGTAACACATTCTGTCTCCATATGCATCCCGCATTCCTGGGGAACCAGATATGGCGTGACCGGAAGACCTTCCACTTCATATCTTCCATAAATTCCTCCCGCCATTCTGTCCGGATATGTTTCTCCTGACAGACCTTCGTAGCAATATCCGACTGCCTTTGTCGGCATAATAAACCGCATTCCAAATACCGGCAGTTCCGGCAGTCCTTCTTTTCCATGATAATGAACCAAAACATGTATTTTCCCATCTGCATGGACTGTATAGCTTACATCCACTGTAGTCGCAGGAACTGTGATGGTTTCATAAGTATATGTGAGCACCGCCTCCTGTACATATTCCTGATTGCTGTACACATTATTTTCCGGAGCATTGTGATTTTCTACCGCTTCTCCATCTACAGAAAGCTGGAAACCGATACACTTTCGAAACTGATCTGCCCCCAGCCACATTCCTGATCTCAAAGGGAATCCGTTTCCTCTGTCATTATCTGTAGTCGCTCTCCAGAATGTGGGATACGGAGTTCGATACAGCCATTCTTTTCCTGCTTTTACAAGGGATTCCATTCCCCCTGTCTGTTTTGAGAAAATATAATGAAAATCCTCCCCATGAATTCCAACCGTCACATCTCCGAAGACGATTCTAAGTTTATTTCTGGAGTCCATAATAATATTTCACCTCCTGCATTGCCGGTTTTTCTGTTCGATCTGCAAATACGATTCCGTTTCCCGAAAATTCATAATCCGACGGACGGTCATCAAAATCTCCCCCATATCGAAGTACTTCACGACCGGTAATCTCATCTTTTACCAAAAGTGCCTGATCTATATAATCCCAAATGAAACCACCCTGATATTTTTCATACTGATCCAGCAGATCGATATACGATTTCATACCCCCAAGTGAGTTTCCCATATCATGCATATATTCACACAGGATAAACGGTTTTTTCGGCTCATTTTCCAGATACTCCCGAACGCGTCCCGGCGGTGCATACATCTGGCTCTCTACATCGGAAATATTGTCTTCATAGTCTCTGTTTTGAAATACTCCTTCATAATGAACGAGACGCCCCGGGTCTCTCTTTTTATAATACGCATTCATTTCTTTGAGTACCTCTCCTGCATAGGATTCATTTCCAAGAGACCAGAATAACACAGATGTATGATTTTTAAACATTTCAAAATTCGATTTTACCCGATCCAAAACAACATCCTGCCAAAGCTCCACACTTCCCGGTACATTCCAGGACGGCTCAACCGCTCCCATCTTCTGCCAGGATCCGTGACTTTCCAGATTTACCTCTGCCATCACATAAATTCCAGCTTCATCGCAGCGATAATACCAGGTTGTACGATCCGGATAATGACAGGTACGAACCGCATTGATATTGTTGCGTTTCATACATTCAATATCATAAATCTCATCATTCTCTGAAATACATCTTCCACTTTTTGCATTCCACTCATGCCGGTTTACACCGTTTATGATCAGCCGTCTTCCATTTAGTTTTATTATTCCATCCTCAATGCAAATCGTTCGAAATCCCACCTGATAAGGAATTATCTCTATGAGGTCCCCCTGTCCGTCAAAGATTCGGATTTCCACCTGATACAGCTTCGGATCGTCACAATTCCAGAGTTGTACAGGTTCGTTGATCGTAAGATCCGCTCTGAAACTTTCTGATACGGAAGCTTCTTCTTTTGCAATCATCTGATGACCATCCAACAGACATATCTCTGCTCTGGCATCCGCATAGGATGCGGTCTTTCCCTTTGTTGTTTTCAATTCTATTTCCATCGACGCCTGTCTGCCGTCCAGTGCACACTTTGGACGAAGCCACAGATCAGACACATGTATATCCGGCAGCCCATATAAATTTACATCTCTGAACAATCCAAAGAACCGGAAAAAGTCCTGGTCTTCCAGAAAAGCCGCCGTACTTCGTTTATGTACCTCCACACACAGACGATTTCCGGTTTCTTTTACATACGGTGTAATGTCAAATTCAGACACGGTAAAACTGTCCTCCGCATATCCCACAAACTCACCGTTTATCCATACGTAAATTGCCTGCTCTGCCCCTTCAAAACTTAAGATCACCCTTTTTCCGATCAAGGCTTCCTCCAGATCAAAAAAAAAACAGACATAAGAACCTGTGGGATTATAAGAAGCTTCGCTGAACATCCCCTCTCCGATATGATTGCACGTCCCCGCAGGTCGGCGATATTCATGTCCTTCCCAGGGATACATGGTGTTGATATAATGAATTTTGTCATATCCCGCCAGCTCTATATGCTGCGGAACCTGAACTTCATCAAATTCAGAAATATCATAGTCATTTTCATAAAAGGAAACCGGACGTTTTTTTGCATTCACTGAATATTGGAATTTCCAGATTCCATTCAATGACTGTTTTAATGTTTCCTGTTTGTCCTGATACGATTTTTCACTTTCAAAAAATCTGTGGTCACTGTTTTCATCATAATCTCAATGGTCTGATTAGTCAATAGCCTCTCCTCCTGTCCCTTCATCCAAAAAAGAACCCCGTCTCCGGGATTCTTCTTCCACTTTTATTCTAAATATAGCCGCCGTATCCTCCGCCGTTGTAACCTCCACAGCACAAGCCGCTTCCGCCGCCGCACAGATTGCACATCATATTTGCAATACACAGCTTCATACACCAGTCTCCGCCTACAGAACTTGGATATCCATACATACTCTGTCTCTGCTGATACCAGCCTCCGCCGCCCTGCAGCCGCTGCAGAAGCATCTGATACTGCATGTTCTGCGGCTCCAGCCGGACTGCTTCTTTTGCATGTTCCAGCGCCGTCACGTTATTGCCCACACCGGAGTTCGCCGATGCACTGTAGAAATACCACAGCGCTCCACGCTCTTTGATACTGTTTAATACATTGAGCGCCTCCGTATAATGTCCGCTCTGAATATAGTTTGCAGCCGCTCTTAAGTACTGGCTGTTCTCATCCCCGGCATCTGTTCTCTGCTGATTCTGATACCAGCCGCCATATCCCGCACTGCTTCCCGCTCCGGAGGAATATCCACGGGAACGCTCATCCATGATCTGCTGATATGCCTGCTGTACTTCTTTAAACTTCACTTCCGCTTCTTCTTTCAGCGGATTATTAATATTGGCATCCGGATGATACTTTCTGCTCAGTGCCCGGTACGCCTTTTTGATTTCTTCGTCAGAAGCATCTTGTGATACTCCCAACACATGATATGGATCTGTCATTGTCCTTTGTCTGCTCCCCTTTATGTTCTATCCCTTTATGTAATCTCAGCTCTTCTTGATAAATGTTGTCCCGCACTTCGGACAGCGGATCTCTATCTTTCCTTTGCCTCTCGGAATCCGGATTTTCTGCTTGCATCCCGGACAGGTATAGATATGATAATCCTTTCTCTGCGCCATCAGATTTTTCTGACTTTTGAAAAATCCGCGTATCTTCGCTGTCTTGTTCAGGAATCTTACGTTCTCATCATAACGCTTTCTCACATTTCTGGAAAACATCCGGAAATATGCATAAATGAGACATCCCCAGCCAAGCAGGTAAAATACCATTCCTATCACATGGTCTCCTGAAAAGACAGGTGCAAAAAATGCCAGAACCAATCCCAACACCAGCAAAACCTTGCCGAGCGTATCCAACACTCCGTATCGTCCCTGCATAAATCTCATAAATTTTTCTTTCATTGTATCGATTACCGCCTTTTCTTAAATATAGAAAACATTGTCTCTCGTTTTTATCCGGCTGTCAATAAAGCAATCCTTAAATTACTATAAACTTTATGGCAGCCGGTTGTTTCTTAAGATTCTGTATCCTGATTCAGCATATTCTTACACTTCTCATTTTCCACAAGATACACGATCTTTGAATCGGAAAGCATCACATACCGGTTTCCGTTTCCGTCCTCTTTTCCAAAATACAATGTCACGGTCTTTTCTTTCTTATTATTTGTATATGTCACGGTTTCCGTTGTCCGGCTCTGCTCATCCAGTCCGTACTTACTCAAGTCGTTCTCTTCCACGGAATAGTCAGCTGCATCCTTCAATGTAAGAACTCCAAGCCCTCCCGCGATTGTTGCCATACTCTTGGCATCATCGTCATTCTCTGAACTGTACTCTGTTTTCTCTGTGCCCTGACTGATGACAACCTTTTTCAGATTACCGCTTCCAATCGTAGGGAATGTATCAAGCTGTGCCATGTCTTCCATACTGTACTGAAGATCTTCAATAACACCGGTGCTCACCGTATAGATTTCTTTTTTCTCATTCAATGTCAGATAATAAGAGTCTCCTGTTACATTTCCGAAATATAATGTTGTCTCATTGCCGTCCTGATCGGTGAGAACTACCGTATATGCCGGATCCTCCAGACCATATGCTTCCAGAGAATCCCCATCTTCCAGCTTTCGGTCTGCCTCAAGCTTCCGGAATGTTTTTTCCATCTTTTTCGGATAGCTTTGAGCCAGCGGAAAATCTTTGTCATTCTTGTCGTACCATGTACCGTCTTCTTTTACAAGCTGGATTTCTCCATTTCCCACGTCAAACTGAATCTCAGAAAGCTTTCCTAAATCTGTGACATAGATTTTTTTTGCCTCTTCTTCCTTCTGCTTGCTTTTTTCCTGATTCTTTCCGATCACAACCACGCCTGCATAGACCACGAGCAGTACTGCAAGCACAAGCAGCAGGATCAGTAAAGGATTTCTTTTTTTCTTCATTGTCCGCCTCTCTCCTTTTGGTTTTCTATGCTTTTCTACGCTTCATCCAAACTGCAAATCCTGACAGAAGAATTCCAAGCGGAAGGATAAAGATCACAAGAAGACTAAGAAGTCCTGCATGCTGCATCGTATTGTAGACCGGTGTCAGACTTTTCGCTTCGATCGACAGATCCTTCGCCCCGTCAAAATTCGCAGCCACTGCATTCATAAACAGTTTTGTATTTTCAAGCTGCGGGAATGTATCTGTAATCTCCGAAGCAATCAGACTTCCTGCGCTGATCACGGTAAACCGGGAGGAATCTTCCACTGCCACGGCGCCAAGCACATAGCTTCCTGCCTGACTCTGACTGTCTTCTGTGACTGCATACGCATTATCTGATGTAGTCATAAAGGATGTCGTAGAAATACTGTCACGCTCCGGATCTGTCAAGGTCATTCCGTGTGTATTCAGAAGCAGAACCATCTGCGATTCCATTCCATCTGTCAGATCGCCTGATGCAGTCAGCTGCGGGAAGAAGCAATAGTAATTATTCTGATAGCTTCTCTGTGTATCTGCAATATAACCGTCTGCAGCTTCCATTCCGTATGTTTTCATGATCGATGCAAGATTTGGAAGCTCTGTGCTGTTCGTATCTCCCAAAAGAAGCATCATCTTACCGCCGTCTTTTAAATATGACTCCACGGAATTTTTCTCATCTGCAGTAAGATCCGAGGTCGGAGCATACATCAGAAGCAATTCGCAGTCATCCGGAATTTCCGGATTCATGACCGTGTTTAATCCTTCCAGCGTATAATTATTTTTATCCATCAGATCCTGAATTGTAGAAGACAATGTCGTCTCGCCATGTCCGGATGTCTGATAAATTTTGCGTACCACATCACTCGTTACGTAATTCACCGCACTGCTTAACTGTCCTTCTCCGTCAAATTTCGTCTCCGATGCACTTCCTGTGTAATAGTAGGAAGACATATCCGTAACAATGATATCACTGAAAGAAACTACTTTTTTCTTTCCGGTATCCTGGCATGAGACTACAATACTGTTTTCGGACGCATCATTTTCTGTCAATGCCGAAGGATGCAGCACCGGATCGATCCATTCCACAGAAATTTTAGAAGACAATGCCGAATACTTACTTAAAAATGTAACGATTCTTTCATCGGCCTCTTCTTTGTTTGCCAACACTGTAAATTTCACTTTGTGATCCATGTTCTTGAGCAGCTTTTTGCTGGTCTTGGAAATCTCATAAATTTTTGTACTGCTGACATCCAGATTTTTATATTTTTCCGGAATCTGTCCTGCGATCAGATTGACGATCACGATGATCGCAATGACCAAAGCCGTGATTCCCACACTGTATGAACCATTTCTGGACTCTGACGATCTGAATAAATTCTTAATTTTCTGCATATCTCGCTCCTCCTAACTCCAACGCCTTTTCTGAATTGTCTGTATCGTCAGAAATACAAATATGATCAGTATCGATACATACAGAAGCAATCCGCTGACATCCACAATATTGCTGGACGAAATATTCATAAAGACATCCGCAAGAGCAAGCCGTCCCAGGAGTTTCGTCAAAAGATTCTCATACAGACTGGATTTCACAAAATATACGATCAGCGCCGCCGCAATTCCCACTGCTTCAATTCCGGCCGCAAGCATCCAGTTTTTCGTCATATGATAAATATAAACAACGATCAGTGTCAGGATCAAAAGGATTCCGATCATTCCGCTGAGCGCCGAGCCTGGCAGAAAAGACAAGATTCCGTCCCACAAATACAACAAAAGCAAAATTCCGAACGTACTGATAAATGCAATGATCTGGCTCTCTGTCAGAGACGACATAAACATCCCGATCGCCAGATACACACATCCCAACAGGAAGAATACCGCAATGGAGCTGTAATCTACCAGAAGATATGCCGTTCCCTGCAGTTTGATCAAAAGCGGGAACAGGCAGAAGATCACATTCGGAACTGCCAGTACTGTCACCATGGCGAAATATTTGCCAAGCACTACTTTTGTCAGACTTACCGGCGCTGTCAAAAGCAGCTGATCTGTTTTTGTTTTCCGCTCTTCAGAAAAACTCCGCATCGTCAGAAGCGGGATCCCGACCAGAAATACGATCAGGGAGCCTGAGAGTGTGTAGGAGAAGTAAGGATACCCCGCATTCAGATTGTATGCCATAAAATAAATTCCCGTAAACATCACCAGAAACGCAATAAATACGCACCCTGTCATAGAATGAAAATAGGACTTCAGTTCTCGTTTATAAATTGCCAGCATTTGTCCGTTCCTCCTCTCCGACTGCATCGTTTTGTGTCAGTTCCAAAAATACTTCTTCCAGGCTTATCCTTGAAGTCTGCAGCTCCAACAGAGGACATTCATTTTTGCAAACGCAAAGAAAAGCGCTTCCCGGATATCACATCCGCCTTCCGTCTGTATTCTGGCACTGCATGTTTTGTCCGCCCGTTCCTGGGTATGGATATTACTGATATGCTCTACATTTAACAATATCGCCCGAACCTCGGCTGCACTGGCTTTTGCCAGAATCTCCACAGTTTCGGTTCCGCTCATCTTTTCCTCCAGTCTGTCCGGTGTATCACTTGCCACCAGTTTTCCCTTGGATATGATCAGAATGAAATCGCACACTTCCCGGATCTCAGCCAGAATATGCGAGCTTAAAATAACGGTATGTTTTTTGCAAGTTCCCGGATCAGCTCACGGATCTCAATGATCTGCTTCGGATCCAGACCGACTGTCGGTTCATCCAGAATGATGATCTCCGGAAATCCGAGGATTGCCTGTGCAAGCCCCACTCTCTGCCGGTATCCTTTGGACAGATTGCGGATCAGACGCAGCTTTACATCCTCAAGTTTTGCCATTTGAATCACCTCATCGATGGCAGACTCTCTCTGCTGTTTCGGAATCCCTTTTAGTTCTGCAGCAAATTCCAGATATTCCATCACCTGCATATCCACATAAAGCGGCGGTATTTCCGGCAGATATCCGATGTGCTTTTTTGCCTCATTTGGCTCCTTTAAAATATCATGTCCGTCAATCAGTACTTCTCCCTCTGTGGCTCCAAGATACCCCGTCATAATATTCATCGTGGTAGACTTTCCTGCCCCGTTTGGACCTAAAAAACCATAGACCTGCCCTTTTTCAATCTTGAAATTCAGGTGGTCTATGGCCATATGATTTCCGTATTTTTTCACAAGGTTCTTTACTTCTATCAAAATCTCGTCCTCCTACTCCCTGCTTTTTACAGGATTTCCCTGTTTTATAAGATAAGACGATACCAGAACTTTGTGAAGTTTTTGTGTTATAACTGTGATATAGTTTTGTACTTTATTTATGCCTGTTTTCTTTCCTATTTTTCTGCAAAAATCTGACACCGCCCAGCATGACTGCTGCCAGGATCAGACAGATGCCCCATTTCTCAGGTCTGATCTGTGACTGTTTCTCCTCCGGGATTTCTTCCACTTTCACGGCGGTTCCGTCTACCTGACTTTTGGGCATATTTCTTTCATACCCTGTAATCTGCGCCCGCACAATTTCGGCGATCAGATCCTGTCCTGCCTGATCCGGATGCAGTCCGTCCTTCTGGACATGCTTTGTCACCTGTGAATTCGCCAGATCTGCAATCTGATATCCGTACTCGCTGCTTCGCTTTTCCAGAATCCGGTTCATATTCCCGATGATATCCTCCACGACCTGATTCATCGTTCCCGGAAGCTCCATTTGTTTCACCGGATTGTAAATGTTGGTCACTACGATCTGTGCCTCTTCTTTTTTACAGGAAGAAATGGTATCCATAGCCTCTATCCACTGTGTCTCAAATTCCTGATAATCCCAGTTTCCCAGAGCATCAATGATGCGAAAGACTAAAAGCGGATTACTTTTCACATGCTCTGTCACTTCTTTGAGCGCCTCATCCGCACTTTTAAATTTTGTATCCGTATTCAAAATTTCCTGTGCGGTCTTCTTAAATTCATTCAGAAGATCATTGGATCCCATTGTGATCAAAATCACATCTGCCCCGGAAAGACTATCCTGCACTTCCTGCCCTTTCAACACCTTTTCGTTGAATTCTCGAGTGGCAAGTCCGTTTTTCGCATAATTCTGATACAAATATGATTTTCCTGCTCCCTGTGCGATTTCTTCTGCCACAGTCTGTCCATAACAGTAAAGCTCGGGTTTGTTTGCTCCGCAATATCCTTTTGCGATACTGTCACCCAACACTACAATCTGGATCGGCTCCGATGTGGCCTCTTTTGCATAGCTGCATGTCCCAAACACACTCAGAAAACAGACCGCTGCCAGAGCCACTGCCCTGACTGCTGTTTTTCTCATGTCGATCACTTCCTGTCTTTTATTCCATGAAATTCCACTTTACATGACTTCCATGCTCTGTTTTTTTTACTTCCAGCTGCCATTCGATCTGCTCTTTTAATTCATTGACATGTGAAATAATTCCCACAAGTCCTTTTTCTCCCGCCAGTTCTTTCAAAATCTGGATCGCCCGTTCTCTTGCCATGTCATCCAGAGATCCAAATCCCTCATCTACAAACATCGTCTCCAGACTCACTGCGCCCGCTGTATTTTGTACAATGTCCGCAAGCCCCAGTGCCATGGAAAGAGATGCCATAAACGATTCTCCTCCGGAAAGAGTTTTTACATCCCGCACCGAGTCATTGACCAGGTCATAAACATCCAGATCAAGTCCTGCCTGTGCCTGACTGCTCAGGCTTCCGATATCCCGGCACTGCAGGATAAATTCCTGTCCGGTCATTCTTGCCAGGCGCACATTCGCCGCATGAATGATCTGCCGGAAATACTGACGCTGCACATAGGTCTCGAAATCCAGCTTCACGCTTCCACTTAGATTTCCATTGGCCGTACGGCTTAGATTCCCCATCATTTCGTATTGGCTGCGCAACTTTTCGGCATCTGAAAAATCACGGATCAACGCTTCCCTTGCTCTCCGGTTGATCTCATTTCTTGTATGCAGCGTCATGCTTTTCTCTCTGCCAAGCGCAGTTTTTCACGAATGACCATCAGTTCTTGTTCCAGCTTATCGATCTGTGCGATCTGTTTCCCCTCTGTCTGCTGTTTTAATGTCTCATACCGGGACGATACTTCTAAAAGAGCAGTTTCATACTTCTTTAAATTGGCTTCTCTCGCTCCCGGCTTTTGATCCACTGCTTTGCCTGCTCATACTCCTCTTGACTTTGAAAGTTCTGTTTTTGAAACTCTTTCCGAAAATATTCTTCCTCGTCTTTGACTTTCTTATTCCAGAGGATCAGCTGGGATTTTTTGCTTTCTGCCTGTCCCAGAATCCGGCTTTTCTCCTGCGTCAGCTTCTGATACTGATCCTGTGCATTTTTGAACGCAGACTGGAGTTTTTTTAAATTTTCTGTAAGCTTACGAAGCGCATTTTCTGCTTCTTTTTCATCAAAATCCGTTTCTGTTTTTCCTTCTTTTTCCAGAAATCCGACAATCATGGACTGTTCTGACTCCAGTCTTCCCTTCACTGCCTGAAACCGTTCCAAAACTTCTGTACGCTCTTTTTCTGCCTGATCCCGCATTGCTTTTGCACGCTCCACCTGCTCTTTTTTGGTGCGCCTCCGGATAATACCGCTTTTTTCGGATGACTGCAGGAACCGCACACCGGACAGGGTTCTCCCTCCTGCAGCTCTCTTGCAAGAATGCCCGCCTGTTCTTCAAAGTATTTCTGATATAACCGCTCATATCTCTGTGAGGTTTCCTGACATTTTTTCATACAGTCCTGCATATCCTGTTCTGACTTTTGATACTGTTCCTTCAGACTGTGAACCTGTTTCAATTTCGGAAGTATTTCCTGGATCCTGAGGATCTGTTCCTGGATCTTCGGCTCTTCTTTTTTGGAAAGTGCCTCTCTTTCCTGATACAACGCACCTGCGCTTTCCAGATCTTTTGCCTGCTGTTTCAGCTTTTCTTCAAGCTCACGGGACTCTTTCTTCAGATTGGCGCATTCTCCCTTTGTTTTCTGCAATTGTTCTTCTGCTGCAGCCGCCTTCTCTGCACGAATTGCTGCATGAATCTGTTTTCGCATTTCTTCCGCTTTGGTCTCCTGCCCCTTCAAGATCTCCAACTGATCTCTGGTCTTTTTCAGCAATTCAAACAGATGATTGGTATTCTGCCTGTTTTTCAATTCAATCTGTATCGCATCCGCACGTTTTTCTTCCTGTGCATTTTTCTCCTCCTGCTCCTTCTCCTTTGCTTCCCCGGACTGACAGATTGTTTCCACACAGTCCAGTACTTCCTTTTGAGGCGGCAGCTGAAGACTCAGCAGCTGTTTCCAGACATCGTTTTTTTCATCATCCTGTGCAATCTGCACCCGTTCCATTTCCCGCCTGCAGTCCATGCTGTTTTTTTCCAACTGAATGTACAGCCCTTTTGCCTGTTCTTTCAGTGTGTCCTGAATCTTCCAGAAAATCCGTGTATGAAAAATTTTCGAAAAAATCTGCTTTCGTTCTTTTGATTCCGCATGCAAAAGCTTCAAAAAATCGCCCTGCGCGATCATCGCGATCTGGGTAAACTGATTGACATCCAGCCCGATGATCTCCTCTATCTTCAGATCGATCTCTTTTTTCTTTCCCTGAAATTCACTTCCATCCGGAAGAATCAGCTGATCTTTGCAGTCTCTTTGACAAACTTTATTGTCCCGTCCGCATTCTTTCGTTTGGAAGGACGCAGATATTCCGGATTTCTTCGGACGGTATATTCCTGATCCCGGTACAGAAACTGAAACTCCACATAGGTGTCTGTCTCGGAATCTGCATACTGACTGCGCATCATGTTTCCGTCCCGCTTTCCTCCGCTGGTTCTTCCATAAAGTGCATAGGTTACAGCATCAAAGATGGTTGTCTTTCCGGCGCCGGTATCACCCGTGATCAAAAAACATCCGTTTTGTATTCCTGTAAAATCGATTCTCTCCACTCCACTGTAGGACCCAAAGGCAGACATCGTCAATTTGATCGGCTTCATCTATTCTTCCTCCATCTCTTCTGCGATCTTGTTCATCACCTGCTGCTCTTCTGCATTCAGCGCTCTTCCTTGCATCTCCTGAAAAAAGTCCCCGAAAATTTCAAGCGGAGATGCCATGCGCACAACTTCCGCATCTTTCATCAGCTTTTGCCTGGTGCGGGAATTATCCATACGTACCTCCAGAATGTGGGAAAATACCTTCTCCAGCTGTTCCTTCGGTCGATATGGATCTGTCTCATCCGTCAGTGTGATACTGACATAGTCCTCTTTCGCTTCCTCAGGAACAGTTTTCAACAATTCCTTTAGTGTTCCCCTGAACTTTTTCACATCCCTAAGCGGATGCAGTGGATAAGTCTCCACTTCCACAGGTGCGCCCTTCTCTTTCAGCGTCACCAGATGCAGAGATTTTGTCTGATTGCACTCACTGACAGAATATTTCAGCAGTGTCCCCGGATAACGCACAAACTCTCTTCCTACCTTCTGGGCGCTGTGCAGATGTCCCAGCGCCGCATAGTCAAATCGAAGAAGCGGCGTAACATCCACATTATCAATTCCTCCCACGGAGAAAATCTCTGAATCACAAGTCTCTGTCTTTTGACCTGCCCCGGTATAAAACTGATGCGTCACAATGACGTTTCTTTTGGTGGTATCAACCTGTTCTCTCTCCAGCAGCATCTGTACCGCCTTACTGTAGCTCTCCGGCATTTCTCCGTCAAACACGGTCCTTACATATCCCGGTTTCAGAAACGGGAGAAGATAAAAATCCACCTCTCCGTATTCATCCTGAAGTGTCACTTTTTTGAGAAATTCCTCCCGATTCTGCGGCAGTTTTCCTGCAATGTAAATCCCCTTCTGCCCAAGAATTCCACTGGCATAGTCAAGCCGTTGCGCGGAATCATGGTTTCCGCTGATGATCAGGATCGGAATTTCCGGTTTCAGTACAGAAAGTGCGGTCAAAAACCAGTCAAAAATCCCCACCGCCTCAGCAGATGGTACAGACTTATCATACACATCCCCTGCGATCACGATCGCATCCGGTTTCAGCATTCTGGCATACTCCACCACTTCCCCCAGAATATGCTCCTGATCTTCCTTTAAATTGTACTGATGAAGTTGTCTGCCGATGTGCAGATCTGACAAATGGATAAACCTCATCTTCTATTCCCCCTGTATCTATAATTTTAATCCCCGATACCGGTCAAAACATGCGAAGATCTCCTGTGTTCTCGGACGGGCCAGGCTGGCAACAGAAGAGGTGCTTTCACAAAGTGAGGCAAGCGACTCCTTCTCAATCTTCTCTTCCAGCATTGCCACGACTTCCTGCAAGGTACGTGTTCCATCCAGTAAATGACGCTGCGCATATTTGACACAATATCCGAGAGCAGTTACCTGTTCGCTGTCTGTGATCTGCTCCACATAACGCAGATCGATCGTCTCCCGATTGATGGAAATTGCTTCTTTCCCCAAGGTCTTCATTTTGATGCGGTCATTTCCTTTCCACTCCCGTCCCTGCTGTGGTTTTCTTGCAAAATCAGGCCTTTTCGCTTTCTCTTTCGGTCCGCTCAACTGCGGAAACTGTTCTGCTTCTTTTTTCGCCGTCTGCGTGATATCCTTCGGCATGTACCGATCCATCTGCACAATGCAGTCTGCGATATGAAAATAAGCCCCGGAGCTTCCCGCCACGATCACAGTGGAAATCCCCTCTTCTTCATATAACTCCCGGATACGTTCGATAAACGGCGTGATCGGCTCCATATCCCGGTGGATTACCCTCTGCATCAATTCATCCCGGATCATGAAGTTTGTCGCGCTGGTATCCTCATCGATCAGCATAACACCCGCCTTTGCTTCCATTGCTTCCACAACGTTTGCCGCCTGAGACGTACTTCCGCTGGCATCCTCTGTATAAAAATGAGTGGTATCTTTTCCATTTGGCAGATCATTGATAAACATGGATATGTCCGTTTTTTTGATACTTCTTCCGTCTTCTGCGCGAAGCTTGACTGCTGTGGAATCGGTGATCACATATTCTCTTCCATCACCTGCAATATGATTGTACACGCCAAGCTCCAACGCCTTCAAAAGAGTGGACTTTCCATGGTATCCACCTCCCACGATCAGAGTGATCCCTTTTCGAATTCCCATTCCTCTTATCACACCTCTGTGCGGCAGCGTAATTTCCACTTCCATCTCCTCTGGAGACTGGAAACAAACTGCGCTTTTCATCGGACGGGCGGAAACGCCTGACTCTCGCGGCAGAATAGATCCGTTTGCAACAAAAGCACACAATCCCAGCTTTGGCAGTATGTCCCGAAGTGCCTGCTGGTCCTCTGCCAGATCACTGATCTTCTGCAGTCTCTTCGCATCACAGTTTTTATAGTAGAGTGCCTTTTCGACACACTCCGGAAGAAACTCAAAAAAGATCCGGATCCATTCTCTTGCATTGATCGTCCTTCCGTTTGCCGGAAATCCCACTTCCAGACGAATGTGGATATCTCCTGTTTTTTCATCGATCTGCGCCGCACTTCTCTCCAGCACTTCCTGACCGCACCGGCTGATAGAGATCATCCCGCTCTTCCCGGATCCCTTTGCCTTGAATCCAAATTTCTCACAACACTGTCCGAACTGCCGGATCAGCGCATCCTCCAATGCTGTTTTCTGCCATTTTGTCTGATATAACTGCTCCGGAAATCCTGCAATCTTTCCTTTCACCTGAATACTGACCCTGGATGGAGATGCAAACGGATCTCCCTGTACATGGTCAATAGATAGCAGATAGCCCGGAAACTGATACATTCCCTTTGTGTCTTTATAGGCAGGATAACTCCTGTGATCGATCCTTGTCACAAGCTGTCTCAATTCTGCTGCTGTCTTCATACTTTTTATTCCCTCCCATTACAAAAATCCGGACACGATTCTCGTTCAAATCGCATCCGGTTTTTTCTTCATTTCTTTGATTGATTAAACTTCGAAGATCAGATCTCCGTAAGAAGGCATCGGCCATGCCTCTTTGTCCACGATCATTTCCAGTTTGTCGATCGGTCTTCTCAGATTCTCCATTGCCGGGCACACTTCATCGTGGTAGAAATTTGCCTGTACCGGTCCTTCTTCTTTGGCAGCTGCCTGTGCTGTCACCTCTTCCAGACGTGCCAGAGCTGCTCTTGCCTCTTTCAAGAGTACTGTGATCTCCTCAAGTGTCTCTGCCTGTACACTTGCATCCACACCTGCTTCCTTTACCGCAAGTACTGTATCTGCGAGCGTTTTTGTATATTTGATCACTGCAGGGATAAACTGTTTTCTTGCCATATCGATCATCGTACGGGCTTCGATGTTAATCGCTTTTGCATAACTCTCGTACTGGATTTCTGCACGGGATTCCAGCTCTGCTTTTGTAAATACTCCAAATCTCTCAAACAATGTCACTGCTTTCTCTGTCACCATTGCCGGAATTGCTTCCACCATAGATTTGATGTTCGGAAGTCCGCGTCTTTCTGCTTCCTTCACCCAGGCTTCAGAGTAACCGTCTCCATTGAAAATGATTCTCTGATTCTCCATTGCATATTCTTTGATCAGATCATGAACTGCAAGCTGGAAATCATCTGCTTTCTCCAGAACTTCGCAAGCCTCTGCAAATGCCTCTGCCACGATCGTATTCAGAACAATGTTGGCAGATGCGATGGAATCTCTGGAACCTACCATACGGAATTCAAATTTATTTCCTGTAAACGCAAACGGTGATGTTCTGTTTCTGTCTGTCGCATCCTTTGTCAGTTCTGGAAGTGTTCTTACACCAGTCTCCAGCTTTCCGCCTTCCAGACTGTGTGTTGCTTCCCCTGTACTGATCAGCTGATCGATCACATCTTCCAACTGTTCTCCAAGGAATACGGAAATAATTGCAGGAGGTGCTTCGTTTGCTCCCAGTCTGTGATCATTTCCAGGATCTGCTGCCGATTCTCTCAGAAGATCCGCATGCTTGTTAACCGCCTTCAGAATGCAAGTCAAAACAAGCAAGAACTGAATATTCTCATGTGGTGTTGTTCCCGGATCCAGCATATTGATTCCATCATCTGTAATGATCGACCAGTTGTCGTGCTTTCCGGAACCGTTGACGCCTGCAAATGGTTTTTCATGAAGGAGACATTTCATTCCGTGCTCGCATGCGATCCGCTTTAATGTCTGCATTACAATCTGGTTGTGATCTACCGCAATATTCGCTTCTGCATAAATCGGTGCCAGTTCATGCTGAGCCGGTGCCACCTCATTGTGCTGTGTCTTAGAAGAAACCCCTACTTTCCAGAGTTCAATGTTCACATCACGCATAAAAGCAGCGATTCTCTGGCGGATTGTTCCGAAATAGTGGTCGTCCAGCTCCTGTCCTTTCGGAGGCATCGCACCAAACAACGTACGTCCTGTATATATTAAGTCTTTTCTCTGAAGGAATTTTTCTGCATCTACAAGGAAATACTCCTGCTCTGCCCCAACGGATGGAGTCACTTTCTTTGAAGTTGTATTTCCAAACAAACGCAGAAGTCTGAGCGCCTGTACATTCAATGCCTGCATGGAACGAAGCAGTGGAGTCTTCTGATCCAGTGCTTCTCCTGTATAAGAACAGAAAGCGGTCGGAATACAAAGTGTAGCTCCTGCTGCGTCCTGTCTTACAAACGCCGGAGAAGTACAATCCCATGCTGTATATCCTCTCGCCTCAAAGGTAGCCCGAAGTCCGCCTGACGGGAAAGAAGATGCATCTGGTTCTCCTTTGATCAGCTCTTTTCCTGAGAAACTCATCAGACTTTTCCGCTTGGAAGTGGAGCTGAAATAAAAGAGTCATGCTTTTCCGCTGTCACACCTGTCAACGGCAAAAACCAGTGTGTATAATGTGTCGCCCCTTTTTCGATTGCCCATTCTTTCATCTCATGTGCAATGACGTCTGCTGTCTCTATATCCAGTTCTGTTCCTTCTTCGATCGTCTGTTTCAGCTTCTTGTACACCTTTTTCGGGAGACGCTCCTGCATCACTGTGTCATTGAAAACATTTTCCCCAAAAATATCCGCTACATTGAATAATTCTGTGCTCATAAAACTACCTTCCTTCATTTCACTTTTGTAAACGCATTTTCTAAAAAAGGCATTCCAAGCAAGCTTGGAACGCCTTTGTTCTCATCTACGAGGCTTAGTATACCTCAATCACCGCAAAAAGGCAAGTTAAAATTTCTAACAAATACTTATTACTTACGCTTCTGCTTTTCCAACAGAGCCAAACAGCTCCATTTTTTCTTTTACAGTTGCCATGATTGCATCTGCGCCTGGTTTTAATAATTTACGTGGGTCGAATCCCTTTCCTTCCAGGTCTTTTCCAGCTTCGATATATTTGCGTGTTGCATCTGCGAACGCAAGCTGGCACTCTGTATTTACATTGATCTTAGCAACTCCGAGGCTGATCGCTTTTTTGATCATGTCTTCCGGAATACCTGTACCACCGTGAAGAACCAGTGGCATATCTCCTGTCAGCTGCTGGATTGCATCCAGAGTCTCGAAGCTGAGTCCTTCCCAGTTCTCTGGATATTTTCCGTGGATGTTACCGATTCCTGCTGCAAGGAAATTGATACCAAGATCAGCGATCATCTTACATTCCTGTGGATCTGCACATTCACCTTTTCCTACAACTCCGTCTTCTTCTCCACCGATAGAACCAACTTCAGCTTCCAGAGACATTCCGTGCTCTTTTACAACTGCTACCAGTTCTTTTGTCTTTGCAATGTTTTCTTCGATCGGATAGTGAGATCCATCAAACATGATAGAAGAAAATCCTGCTTCTACACATTTCATACATCCTTCGTAGCTGCCGTGATCCAGGTGAAGAGCAACCGGAACTGTGATGTTCATCTCTTCTAACATTCCCTCTACCATACCTACTACAGTCTTGTATCCTGTCATATATTTTCCTGCACCTTCAGATACTCCCAGGATAACCGGTGATTTGCATTCCTCTGCTACTGTCAGGATTGCTTTTGTCCACTCCAGGTTGTTGATGTTGAACTGTCCTACTGCATAATGACCTGCTTTTGCTTTCTGAAGCATTTCTGTTGCTGATACTAACATATTTTCTCCTCCAATTCTTTGCGCACAGCCGTCTGTGGCAGCGCATACTATAGGTTTCACTCTATGGCTTTCATTATATCTTATCTGCCATTAAAAGACAATCTGTAATTATTACAATAAAACAAAGAATATACACAATTTCTTTGGCAGATTCTGTGATTTTTTTAACAAGACAGGAACCTCTCATTTACACTCCTGTCTTTCCTGTTTAAAAAGCTTCCGCGCCTCTGATATCATCTGTTGAATATGTTCATGCCGATAATCCATTTTATTCTGGCATATAATTTTCAAACGGAGTATAATCTTTGTTTAATTGGGATGTTAAGTTTTATACTATTTGAAATATTCCATTATGAATATGCATATACATTATCTCAATGTTTCTTCTTGATTGGTATTCTTTATGCTATAGTAGAATATCTTACAAACAAGAAAATGTTGTTAGAAAAATTAAACAGATTACATCAATAACTTATATGAGGCAGTAATTCCCTTAAAAGGAGTTACTGTTTTTTCATTCCTTATCGGACGGAGTTCGCCTGCCGCAGGCATGAATTACAGGATACTCGGATGGGTATACTACTTTGAATTCTTTGTGAACTAAGGCTTTTGGGCAAATTATTTGCAGGTTAAATTTGTTTTGATTTTACGCTTGATACCCTACTTGATACCCTGCGCATAGACATGGTTTCTTTAAAAAGCTTTTTGTACAACACAGTTTCCCACTGGAAGACAAAAAGACAATCAAACGATTATATAGAAAAATAAACTTGAATACCGTTCATGAAATGGTCGGTCATGCAGATGAACGAACAACTTTAGGAAACTACTGCTTTGACCGCAACACGGAAGTAGAAAAGGCTAATTTAATCGAAAAAGCTTCAGCTTGCTAAAGTGTAATCAAGTGTAATCAAAAATTCAATCACAATTTCATACATCCACCAAGCACCAAGAAAATTTTTAAGGCTTCAAATCCCTTGAAAACAAAGGCTTTTAGGCAAAAAAATATCCGCAGAACTCTTCTGCGGATACCCTTTCAAAAGTGACTCCAAGGGGAATCGAACCCCTGATTCCAGCGTGAGAGGCTAGCGTCTTAACCGCTTGACCATGGAGCCATGTCCTCATCACTGCTTCAGTGATGACCGAGTTATATATTAGCATAGCTCCATAGGAATTGCAACCCCTTTTTTGAATTTTTTATTTTTTTCTATTTTTCTGAAATTTCTTCCGTTTCCAGCCCTACTTCTTCCAGAATCTGTGTATTCTCGATTCTTCCTTTCACAGACAACTGCTGGATCATCTGGGATTTTACCATAATCCGCATCCCCTGCTTCCAGTTACGGATATCGACACAGTCATGTTCTCCGCCAAACTCTCCATCCAGCGTCCAGGGAATCTCCTCAATCGATTCGAACTTCACTTCTTTGGCTTTAAAGGAATACATATGAGCAGAATCAATCTGCTTGATTAAAAGAGAGGCCACGATCTCATTCAGCTCGATTGGATTTTTCGGAGTCTTGATCAGTGTCACTTCAAATTCTCCGTCATCAAAGATGACCTCTTTTCCGACAATCCCCTTGAATCCTCCGACAGAACGTGAATTTGTCACCATTCCGAATACAAAATCATCCTCTATTGTCTCTCCGTCATGTGTAATCTTAATATGATAAGACGGAATATTAAACAGACGTTTTGTTCCCTCCAGCACATAGGCCAGATGACCCAAAACATTTTTCACACTCTGTTTTGTCTCATAAGAAACATCTGTAAACAGACCAAATGCGGCTATATATACAAAATAATCGTCATTGAACACTCCTACGTCACACGGGAAAGGAACCCCGTTTGCCGCCGTATCTGCGGCTTCCAGCAGATCCTTCGAAATGTGCAGGCTGTTTGCAAAATCATTGGTCGTTCCCGTGGGAATATATCCGATCGGGACCGGGTCTTTACGTCTCGCCATTGCAGTCACAACCTCATCCAGAGTCCCGTCTCCTCCGCTGCACACAACCACATCATAGCTTTCGGTATAAGATTCTGCCTTTGCCATGGCATCATGATAACACTGCGTCGGATATACGGTCACCTCATATCCGGCTTTTACAAAAATATCCAATACATCTGATAACTTTGGTTTTAATACCCCTGTTCCCGCATTCGGATTGTATATGAACAGCATCTTTTTCATATTGCTCTCTCCCGTCTTTCTATTCTTGAAAGGGCTGTGCCTACGCACAGCCCCCTTTACTACATCATCTATTTTGTCTTTTTCAAAAAAGTCTTAATTCCTTCTGCAGCCTTTTCTTCATCTTCGCCTTCCGCAACAACTGTCACTTCATCACCTTCCTGAAGAGCAAGACTCATCATTCCCATAATACTTTTTGCATTGATCTTTTTGTTGTCCACCTGAATGTAGACTTTGCTGGCGTACTGGCTTGCCTCCTGTACCAACAAAGCAATCGGTCTGCCTTCAATTCCATCTTCATGCCCTACAATAACCGGTGTTCAATCATAATAATCCTCCTTGTTTTGCCTTTCCTTTTCTGCCAGATCACTTAATTTTCTTAATCTGTGATTTACCCCGGATTTGCCGACAGGCGGCGATAAGAGTTCCCCTAACTCTTTTAATGTTGCATCCGGATGTGAAAGACGTGCATATGCCACTTCTCTTAGTCCCTCTGCCAGTTTTTCAAGCCCCATGTTATCCCTGAGATACGTAATATCTTCCAACTGCTTTACAGCTGCAGAGACGGTCTTGTTAATATTGGCAGTTTCACAATTCACCTTACGGTTCACTGTATTGCGCATATCCTTTAAGATTCTGATATTCTCCAGTTCCATCAGAGAAACATGCGCCTCCATAATATTTAAAATATCTGCTATCTGATCGCCCTCTTTTAAATACACTACGTATGACTTTTTCCTTCGTACGATCTTCGCATCCATGGAAAAATCACACATCAGTCTCTGAATCTGCTTTGCCATCACATCCGAATCGCACACAATCTCAAAATGATAGGATTTATTCGGATCACTCATGGAACCAGCCCCAAGGAAGGCTCCCCGCAAAAACGCACGACGACAGCATGGCTGCTGTACAATAAGGGGACTGACAATATGAAACTCTTCGAATCCACCTCTGTGCTCCTCCAAAAGCTTTGCTGCCTGAAGGACACGCAGTGCATCTTCATGCCGGACTATCATCACAGAATAGACCGCACTTTGTTTCTCTATATTCCTTCGGATAGAGATATCAGCTTCTATATTAAATGTTTTTCGAATCAATGTAAAGACTTTTCTTGCAACAGCCAGATTTTCCGTATTGATTTTTACTCCGTACTGATTAAAACTGTTGATCGTCACTGCCCCGCACATCCCGATCAAGGCTGCAATTTCTGCAATCTGACAGTGTCTTGCGCTGCTCCACTGCTGCGAAAGCTCTTCTTTTACTTTTCCTGAAAATGACATCGTGTATACCTGCTATTTTCCCTTTCTGATGGCATCCTTCTCAATATCTCTGTGTTCAATGCGAACCCCGTAATTCTCCCGTACTTCCAGGTACTGATACAATGCGTTGGCAAGTGTAACAGAACGGTGTTTTCCGCCTGTACACCCGACTGCAACAACAAGCTGGTTCTTCCCTTCCAGAATATAATTCGGAATCAGAAAATCCATCATCTGGCTCAATTGTCTGAAAAATTCCTGCGCCTTATCACTCTTCATCACATAATCTCTGACCTCTGCCTCATTGCCGGTCTTTGCGCGTAATTCTTCTATATAATAGGGATTCGGAAGAAACCGGACATCAAATACAAGATCCGCATCCTGTGGAATACCATACTTAAATCCAAAGGACATTACCGTGATATACAGATTTTTAAAATCCTTGCCCTTTACAAAAATCTTTTCCAGTTCCACGCGAAGCTCTCTTGTCAGCATTTTGCTCGTATCCAGAATAAACGTCGCGCGAATCTTTAAAAATGCGATTTCCTCCCGCTCTTTGGCAATTCCTCTGTCAATATGTCCCGCGCCTCCCAGAGGATGCTGTCTTCTTGTTTCTTTATAACGCTTCAAAAGGACATCATTTCCGGCATCCAGAAACAAGATTTCATAATGGATCCCGCTTTCATCCAGTTCTTTTAAGTATCCCTCTAACCCCCGAAATGCCTGTCCGCCTCTGATATCGATTCCCACTGCCGCCTGATTCAGCTTGGAATCCGGCATGGCGATCATCTCTGCAAATTTAGGCAAAAGCGGCACCGGAAGATTGTCCACACAAAAGTATCCCATATCCTCCAACATCTTCAGCGCTGTAGATTTTCCAGCCCCCGACATTCCTGTAACAATGACAAACCTCATAATTTAAAATTCTCCTATCCGTTTCACTTCTGTCTCCAGATGTACTCCAAACTTCTCTTTCACGGTCTCCTGTACGTGCTCGATCAACGACAGAACATCCTTTGCAGACGCATTACCGCGGTTGATCACAAATCCTGAATGCTTCTCGGAAATCTGGGCATCCCCAACCGAATAGCCTTTCAGTCCGCTGTCCTGAATAAGCTTGCCCGCAAAATAGCCTTCCGGTCTCTTAAATGTACTTCCCGCACTGGCATACTCCAGTGGCTGCTTTGTGATTCTGCGCTCCTTCAGGTCATCCATATACGCTTTGATTTCCTCAGGATTGCCTTTTTCGAGTGCGATCGTTGCGCCCAGAACTGTATACCCTTTTGTCGCCACAACACTTGTTCTGTAACCCAGTTCCAGTTCTTCCAGAGATAAGGTCAAAAATTCTCCTTCCGGAGTCAGTACATCCGCACTTTCCAGTACATGCTTCATCTCTCCGCCATACGCCCCGGCGTTCATCATCACTGCTCCGCCAAGAGTTCCCGGTATCCCGGATGCAAACTCAAATCCGGTCAGACTGTTTGAAAGTGCCTGTGCTGCAATCTTTGACAACAGGCTCCCGCCTGCGCATAGATCTTATTTTCCTCTGTCCGGATCTCATTCATCCGTTTGCAGATCTGGATCACAACTCCCCGATATCCTTTATCTCCTACCAGAAGATTGCTTCCATTTCCTAATATATAATATGGAATCTGTTCTCTCTTACAAAGAAGCAGAATCTCTCTTATCTCATCCTTTGACTGCACTGTCACAAAATAATCCGCCGGACCTCCGATACGAAATGTCGTATGCTTCTTCATCGGCTCATCTCTCAATACATTCTCTTCCCCTGAAATCTTACATAATTGTTTATACACCTGTGCTCATCTCCATTTCTGTTCTTGTTTTTTCTTTCACCATCATACAACAACCTTCCCGCAAAGTAAAGCGTACATTCGCACATTCCTCCCTCCCCATTGCTTGCAAAATCCGGCAAAATGATGTATAGTAATAAATACCTGTATATCAATAGAGGGAACATTTTTAACAAAAGGAGTGAACAACACAATTGGACTCGAGTGATACTTTCCAATTTATAATTCTTGTTATCTTATTATTACTATCGGCATTCTTTTCATCTGCAGAAACTGCACTGATGACAGTCAACAAAATCCGACTGCGTTCTCTTGCAGATGACGGCAACCGGCGTGCAGCTTTGGTGCTGGATACAACCGAAAAGCATACTTCCAAAATGCTGAGTGCCATTCTGATCGGTAATAATATCGTCAATATTTCCGCATCTTCCTTATCAGCAACACTGGCTTATTCATTCGGCGGTTATATGGTAAGTATTGCAACTGCGATCCTGACGGTTGCGATTCTGGTATTCGGTGAGATCACCCCGAAGAATTTTGCCACGATACATGCAGAGAAGATTTCTCTTGCTTATATTCCGATTATACGCTTTTTCATGTTTATTATGACTCCGATCATCTTTTTGATCGATTTATTTTCCAGAGGCTTTATGTTTCTGCTTCGTGTAGATCCAAATGCCAGAAATAATGCGATGACAGAAGACGAACTTCGAACGATCGTGGATGTCAGCCATGAGGACGGCGTCATCGAATCTGAAGAAAAAGAGATGATCTACAACGTGTTTGATCTCGGAGACGTAAAAGCAAAAGAAGTCATGGTTCCGCGTGTCCACGTTGCATTTGCCGATGTGAACAGCAGCTACCGCGAACTCATTGAGATTTTCAAAGAATATAAGTTTACGAGACTTCCGGTATACGAAGATACGACCGACAACGTCATCGGTACCATCAATATGAAAGATCTGCTTCTGTTTGAAGATAAAGCAAACTTTCAGGTACGCAACATTTTGAGAGAAGCTTACTTCACCTATGAATATAAGAATATTTCTGAGCTTCTGGTTGAAATGCGCGATGCCAAGTTCAATATTGCCATTGTACTGGACGAGTATGGAGAGACTGCGGGTATCATTACTCTGGAAGATGTTCTGGAGGAGATTGTAGGTGAGATCCGCGATGAATACGATGAAGCAGAAGAAGAGCTGATCCAGAAAGTCAATGATCAGGAATATATTGTAGAAGGTTCTATGAATCTGGATGACCTCAATGACAATCTCGGAACAGAACTGGAATCTGAAGATTATGACTCTCTCGGAGGATTTATCATTGAGCATCTGGACAGACTTCCGGAAGTTGGAGATCATATCACGACTGAAGATCAGATTCGCCTTGTAGTCGAAAAACTGGACAAAAACCGTATCGAAACTGTTCATGTGTATCTGCCTCCAAAAGCAGATTCCGGACTCGAGGAAAACGACAACTGATTTTAATACTACAAAGGACGACTGGTTTTGAACAATCATTCCAAAACAGTCGTCCTTTTTCCCCAATGTAATTTCCATCACAACAGAAAGGATGTATACGATGAAAGATTTATCTGAT